>Ga0208411_1001722_pt1 | contig 14270 bp, 14 predicted proteins | sample ETN01SmetaG_4_FD_185793 | JGI IMG/M metagenome (GOLD analysis project Ga0208411, IMG submission 185793) | Marine microbial and viral communities from oxygen minimum zone, Eastern Pacific Ocean - ETNP2014F12-01SV261 (SPAdes) (version 2) | ecosystem: Environmental > Aquatic > Marine > Oceanic ...
ATCGGCTTGTTTAGGAGTGGTTATCATTCCTGCAGTTCGGGTAACTAAATTAGTCGCATCCTTGACCGCTTTTGCTAAATGAACCTGGTAGCCTAGAGTAAACTTGAGATTCGTCTTTGGCAGAATCCCACCACTGGAGATACAGACATAATCAAACCCGATCTCTTTGAGTCGCTGAGATAGGAAGATACAGTCGTCTATGGTCCAACCATTATCCAGCCAGTCATTCCCAGTAAGCCGGGCACCAAGAATTTTATCTTTTGGCCACTGTTTGCGAATTCTTTCGGCAACTTCAAGTGGAAATAGACAGCGACTATTTAGGGTGCCACCATATCTGTCACTCCTGTGATTGGATATTGGCGAGAGGAACTGGTGGAGCAGATAACCGTGAGCCATATGGACTTCAATCGCATCGAAACCGGCTCTATTTGCACGAGATGCAGCGACACTAAAGTCAGCGGCGACCTGTTTCAGCTCAGATAGGGAAAATGCTTGAGGAATTGGCCAACCCTCTGTGCGAGCGATTGGCGATGATGAGTAGGTTTGCCACGCTTTATCCTCTTCCGTCAATGATTGGCCGCTCTTTATCCAAGGTGGATAAGCAGATCCTTTGCGACCAGCGTGGGAGATCTGTAGTCCAACAGTGATATCAGAGACATAGCGCAGATGGTCGAGAAGTTTTGCCAGAGCTACCACATGCTCATCACTGGATATTGTCAAATCATGATAGGTGATCCGCCCTGCCATTGTGACAGCTGTCGATTCAAGCATGAGAATTCCTGCACCGGAAATAGCGAGTTGATGAAGATGGCCAAAATGCCATGGCGAAGGGAGACCTTCATTAGCCGAATATTGGCACATTGGTGCAACAACAGCGCGATTGGCAATAACCCTGTCATTGATTTTAATAGGTGTAAGCAATCCTTGTTTTTTCATGGGATTACAACAACAAACTCATTATGTGGATGAAATACAGCATCTTTATAAGACCAGTATGTCTCAATAAAGTATAGACCAAGCGCTTTTCCAAGTTTTGGCAGATGTTGGACACCATCGCTGTCAATCATCGCATCCATTGGGGTGGCAAACCGGAGCCATTCTCCAACAGGTTGTTCATCATAGTAAAATCTGCAATTAATAGCGACCTCAGGGGGAACCAGCTCAAGCCCTTCTGAAATCATATTATTATAGATCTGTTCAAGGGTCGTCTGTTTTTCAAATCCCAGTGATGAAACGCTTACACGTCCAAGATTAACAGGGTAGTTAATTGGATCAGATGAGAAATAAGGTTGTCGTACAATATCAATAATCCATTCGCTCACTCTGTAATCGTTGGAGATAAGAACTTCTGTGCATTGAATGCAGTTGTGGAAGTTGAATGAATCAAGTGTTTTCCATATATCTAAGCGCACTGTTTTCTCCATGTATAATTGATGATGATACATTTTATCATCATTAGTTATTGGTGTTTATCAGTATGATAAAATAACCTCATAATCATATGATGATTTAGTGAGATATAACATGAATGTATTGATAACAGGAGCAGACGGTTTTATCGGCTCACATCTAACAGAGATGTTGGTAGGAAATGGCTATCAAGTTAAAGCCCTATCCCAATACAACTCCTTTAACAACTGGGGTTGGCTGGAAGACGTTGCCTGCAAAGACCAGATAGAGGTGCTGACCGGTGATATCCGCGACCCTCACTACTGCAAACACATCACTGTAGATGTCGATATCATTTTCCATCTCGCTGCACTGATTGCCATCCCATACTCCTATGTAGCACCTGATAGCTATGTTGATACCAACATCAAAGGAACGCTCAATATATGCCAGGCAGCCAGGGAAAATGGGAAAATTCGCGTTATCCATACCTCAACTAGTGAAGTATATGGAAATGCACAATACGTACCGATTAATGAAGAACACCCCCTACAACCTCAGTCGCCTTACAGTGCAACCAAAATTGCTGCTGATGCAATGGCGATGAGCTTCTACAATGCGTTTGAGTTGCCAGTAACCATCGCCAGGCCATTTAATACCTATGGACCAAGACAGTCAGCGCGCGCTGTTTTACCTTCAATCATCATTCAAATAGCTAATGGCATGAAGGAAATTAAGTTAGGAGATCCCTCACCAACGCGCGATTTCAGTTATGTAGAAGATACTTGTCGTGGCATCTTGGCATTAGCTGAATCTGATCAGACAATTGGTCAGACAATCAATATTGGCTCAAATTTTGAGATCAGTGTTGGTGACGCACTTAATATCATTAAAGTACTCATGGATAGTGATGTGAAGTTTGTTACTGATCAACAACGCATTCGACCTGAAAAGTCCGAAGTTTTTCGCCTATGGTGTGATAATACTAAAATTGAGAAGCTTACAGGCTTCAAACCACAGGTTGATATCCGAGAAGGTCTGCAGAAAACCATCAACTGGTTTACTTCAGATGTTCATCTCAGCAAGTATAAGGCTGATATTTATAATGTATAACGAGTTTGTGCACTTTGCGCGTGAACTCTATCAGACCGACGATCTCATCCCTCTTCATACTCCGCTTTTTCAAGGTAACGAGAAGAGGTATCTGCTAGATACGATCGACTCAACCATTGTCTCTAGTGTTGGGCAGTATGTCGATCGATTTGAACAGGTTGTTTCAGATTTCACAGGTGCAAAATACGCCATTGCAACTGTTAATGGCACATCGGCACTGCATATTGCACTCAACCTAGTAGGAGTTGAATCGGAGACTGAGGTGATTACGCAGTCACTCACCTTTATTGCAACCTGCAATGCAATCCGATACTGTCAGGCAACACCTGTCTTTGTAGATGTCGATCAAAACACACTGGGGCTCTCCCATAAAAGCTTGCGAGCATTTCTTGAGACAAATGCAGAGATGCGTGACGATGGTAACTGCTGGAACATGACAACAAACCGTAGGATAGTGGCCTGCCTTCCGATGCATACCCTTGGATTTCCGGCTGAATTAGATCAACTCAACCAACTTTGCAACCAATACAATATCGCATTGGTCGAAGATGCAGCTGAGTCATTGGGCAGTTTCTACAAGGGACAACATACCGGAACCATCGGAAAAATTGCAGCTATTAGCTTCAACGGTAACAAGATTATTACAACGGGTGGTGGTGGCATGATACTGACGAATGATCCAGAGAGGGCTAAGCGTGCCAGACATATTACAACCACAGCAAAGGTACCTCATCAGTGGGACTTTGTGCATGATGAAATTGGCTACAATTATCGACTCCCCAATCTCAATGCTGCATTGGGTGTTGCGCAGATGGAGTCACTGCCAAGATATCTGAAGCAAAAGCGTACAATTGCAGAGCAATACCAGCAGTGGGGAGAGGATTACGGGGTACAGTTCCTGAAAGAGCCTGGAAATACACACTCTAATTACTGGTTGAATACACTGTTAACTGACAGCCGGGAAGAGCGTGACCAATGGCTTTTCAAAACCAATGAGATGGGTATTATGACTCGACCTGCATGGACACCTATGCATCAATTGCCAATCAACCAGGATTGTATGGCTACTGATCTGAGTCAGACTGAGTGGTTGTTTGATCGACTGATCAATGTACCAAGTAGTGTGAATATAAAACAATGAGCAATCCACGAAAAATTTGTGTAGTCACCGGTACACGGGCTGAATATGGGCTACTTTACTGGTTGATGAAAGAGATTCAATCAACTGATGGGATGGAGCTCCAGATTATTGCAACTGGAATGCACCTCTCTCCTGAGTTTGGCCTGACCTACCAACAGATTGAAGGCGATGGATTTGTAATCGACAAAAAGATCGAGATGCTTCTCTCATCCGATACAGAGGTAGGTATCAGTAAGTCCATGGGGCTCGGTATGGTTGGATTTGCAGATGCATTGAATGACCTCAAGCCGGATCTAATGGTTGTGCTTGGTGATCGTTATGAAATCTTTGTGGCTGCTGGCGCTGCAACTGTTGCAAAGGTCCCTATTGCGCACCTGCATGGAGGGGAAACAACGGAAGGTGCATTTGATGAATCATTTCGTCATTCCATCACAAAGATGTCACATCTGCATTTTACTGCCACTGAAGAATATAGAAATCGTGTCATCCAGTTAGGAGAACAGCCGGATTATGTATTCAATGTTGGCGCAATTGGGATTGACAATATTGTAAGGTTAAAATTACTAGATAGGGATGCATTTCAAAAGGCGATAGGTTTCGAATTAGGCAACAAAAATATTTTGGTTACCTTTCATCCGGTGTCTCTGGAAAATGCAACCGCTCAGGATCAATTTCAGGTACTACTTGATATTCTGGCTGAAGTGGAAGGTCTACATATAATCTTCACAAAAACAAATGCAGATACTAATGGCCGTATTATCAATGCCATGATTGATCGATTTGTCTCTGATAATCCTGATCGATCAGTCTGCTTCATCTCCATGGGTCAATTGCGATACCTCTCTGCCTTGCAGTTTATGGATGGTGTGGTTGGAAATTCATCTAGTGGATTATTAGAAGCACCAAGCTTCAAGATCGGAACCATCAACATTGGTGATCGTCAGCGTGGAAGAATCAAGGTACAAAGTGTGATTGACTGCGAGCCAACAAAACCGGATATCAAGCGTGCACTAGTGACTCTGTTCAGCTCTCCATTTCAGAAAAAATTGATAGTTATTGATAATCCGTATGGAAGTGGTGGAGTGGCCCAACAGATCGTTAAATTACTAAAAAAGACCCCTCTTGATGGAATATTGAAAAAAAGTTTTTATAATATTAATTACACGAAGAAGTAGGAATTATGGAACAGTGTGAATTCAACTCCTAAGTGCAATTCTACAGAGTTGGTAAGAGGGCAAGCTGCGGTAGCATCGCAGCTTTCTCGAACCGACCAAAGTAAGAGGAGCACAGATGAGCTACACGCAGCTTGCCCAGGGAGAAAGATACCAAATTTATGCGCTCAAGAAAGCAGGTCATGACCAAGCCGAGATCGCCAAGATAATGGGTCGTGATCGAGGGACAATCAGCCGGGAGTTGCACCGAAATAGGGGTCTTAAGGGCTACCGGCCCCGCCAGGCCCATAATCTGGCGCTGAGGCGGCGGTGCAACAAGGTTCAGCCCCGCATTAGCAATGAGATCTGGCAACAAGTCGAGGCGCTGATCTGCGAGGAATGGAGTCCTGAGCAGATCACGGGCCGGATCAAGATGGAACAAGGGGTTGGTATCAGTCATGAGTGGATTTACCAGTATATCTACGCTGACAAGCACTCAGGCGGTAAGCTGTACCGGTTCCTGCGCTGTCAGAAGCTCCGGCGCAAGCGCTATGGGTCCTATGACCGGCGTGGCATCATCCCCAACCAGGTATCGATTGATGAGCGCCCGGCCATCGTCGATAGCAAATGCCGCTGCGGGGACTGGGAGGGAGATACCGTGATCGGCAAGGGCCATCGGGGTGCTTTGGTGACACTGGCCGAGCGCAAGTCCCGCTATACCGTCATTGGTGCGGTGCGTAACAAGACCGCTAAGGCGGTTCGAAACGCTGTCACGAAGGGGCTCATGCCGCATAAGGACCGGGTGCATACCATCACCTATGACAATGGTAGGGAATTTACCGACCACCAGGGCATGGCCAGTGACCTTGAGACTAAGATCTATTTCGCCCATCCTTATGCCTCCTGGGAACGCGGCTTAAACGAGAACACCAACGGACTCATTCGACAGTATTTCCCGAAACAACGGGATCTGACTACCGTTAGTAGCACTGAAATTGAATACACCATGGATAAACTCAATCACCGTCCCAGAAAGTCCTTAGGCTATCGGACACCCCATGAAGTCTTCTTCAATACCAGGACTTCACTAACTGTTGCACTTGGAAGTTGAATCTGCGCAGTACAAAAGCAAAATTGGAATCCAGAATGACAAAGCATTTAAAGAGCAGTTTAAAGGGCCACAAGAGAAACTACAACAAAAGTATGGGTTACCAGCTGATGTAAAGTTCTGCTCCAAATGTATCCTTTCTAATCAGAGACCTAATTCAGCTGTTGAGTTTCAGCATACAGCAGAAAGCAAAAAGGTGACCATCAATTTTGACGAAAAAAATGTATGTGATGCCTGTAAAACATCGGAGCAAAAAAAGCGAATTGTTAATTGGGATGACAGAGAGAAAGAACTCATTAATCTGTGTGATCGTTATCGTAAGAATGATGGTTCATACGACTGTTTGGTACCTGGTTCTGGGGGAAAAGATAGTTTTTATCAGGCTCATATTCTGAAATACAAGTATAGAATGAACCCACTAACAGTTACTTGGGCACCACACATTTATACAGACTGGGGTTGGAAAAACTTCCAAGCTTGGCTTGGTGCAGGATTTGATAATTACTTGATGACCCCTAATCCACGCATGCACCGACTTATAACCCGTTTGGCTGTAGAGAACTTGTTTCATCCGTTCCAGCCTTTTATGGTTGGGCAAAAAGCATTTGCGCCTAATATTGCTGCAACAATGGATATTCCACTGATTTTTTATGGTGAGAATGAGGCAGAATATGGTAATCCTGTCAAGGACAATAGTTCAGCGCAGCGAGATTGGGAGTATTTCAGTGGCGATGATTCCTCAGATATTTATCTTGGAGGTGTCTCTGTGCAGGAGTTGTATGATAATTTTGGAGTGAGGAAGGTTGATCTTGAACCTTACATCCCAATTAATCCGACTCTCCTTGATGAGAAAAAGATTGAGGTTCATTATCTTGGATACTATCTGCCATGGCATCCACAAGGTGCCTATTACTATGCTGTAGAACATGGCGGTTTCCAGGCTTCACCAGAAAGAACACCTGGAACCTACAGTAAGTACAATAGTATTGATGATAAAATTGATGATTTTCACTACTACACAACATATATTAAGTTCGGTATCGGACGTGCTACATATGATGCAGCACAAGAGATTCGTAATGATGAGATCAACCGAGATGAAGGCGTGGCTTTAGTTCGAAAGTATGATGGTGAATTTCCGGAACGTTTTGCTGAAGAGATATTCCAGTACCTAAGTATTACAGAAAAAGAGTTTCCGATAGCTAGCGGTATGTTTGAACAGCCGATTATAGATCGAGAATACTTTAATGGGCTCACTGACTCATTTCGGTCTCCTCATCTTTGGAGATACGAAAACGGAGTTTGGAAATTGCGTCATACCGTTTGGCATGAGGGATAAAGCAGTTTATGCGCAATGTGCGTCTGATAGCCCGATTGGATGTGAAGGCACCAAACCTCGTTAAAGGTATCCAACTTGAAGGATTGCGCAAGATGGGTGACCCCAATGAGTTTGCATTGAAGTACTATCTTCAGGGTGCTGATGAGATCTTCTACGCAGATATTGTTGCAAGCCTATACGAAAGAAATAGCCTTCTCGACATCATTGAAAGAACCACAGACAGAGTATTTGTACCAATCACTGTTGGGGGAGGGCTACGCAATATTGATGACGTTGCCGCTGCCTTGAGAGTAGGGGCCGACAAGGTTTCTGTTAATACAGCCGCGATTAAACGCCCTGAAGTAATTAGTGAGATTGCAAAGCGCTTTGGTAGCCAATGTATGGTGCTATCAATACAAGCAAAAAATCATGGCAACCACTGGGAGGCCTATTATGATAATGGCCGGGAGCATAGTCATCTTGATGTGATTGAATGGGCAAAGCGAGGTGAAGAGTTAGGAGCAGGGGAGATTATGCTGACCTCTGTTGACAAAGAAGGGACTGCCAAGGGATTTGATGTTGAACTTGTCAAGGCTGTTACTGATGTTGTTACCGTTCCTGTGATAGCGAGTGGTGGTATGGGTAGGTTGGAGGATATAAATCCTGTGATACAAAAGGGGCATGCTGATGCAGTGGCAATGGCACATGTGCTCCATTACAATCAACTGTCCATTAGTGAAATCAGAGATCATTGTATCTCGAAGAAGATACCTGTGCGTACATTCATGAAAGGGTAATCAGAATGAGTGTGGTGGTGATTGTCGACTATGGGATGGGGAACATTAAAAGTGTCCAGCGAGGTGTGGAGAGGACAGGTGCAACTGCCGTACTCTCTTTTGATCCTGATGAGATTATCAATGCAGACCGGGTCATCCTGCCGGGTGTCGGTGCCTTCGAAGATGGTATGAAGGGGTTGAAACAAACTGGATTGGATGATGCGATTTGTCAATTTTGTAACAAAGGGAATCCTTTGTTGGGAATCTGTCTTAGAATGCAGATGCTATTGCAACAAAGTGAAGAGTTTGGAATACATCGAGGACTTGGATTGATAGATGGTACCGTTAATAAAATTCCTCAGACTGAGGATGGTGCCTTTAAACGAAAAATACCCCATATAGGATGGGGAGCACTCAAACGACCTCAGCAACAACTCTGTAATGGCAGTTGTTTGAAGGATATTGAAGAAGGTGAGTTTTTCTATTTTGTACACTCCTTTATGGCGGTGCCGACAAACCCAGAAAATCGACTGGCCCATTGTATTTATGAAGGCTTATCGGTAACTGCAGCTATTCAGAAAGAGAATATCACCGGGGTACAGTTTCATCCTGAAAAGAGTGGTGAAGCAGGTCTGAAGATACTAAAACAATTTGTGATGATGCAATGAAACCGGTCTATATTATCGCGGAAGCTGGCGTGAACCATAATGGAAGTCGTGAGATGGCTTTTGATTTGGTAGATGCGGCTGTTCAGGCCGGTGCTGATGCGGTCAAGTTCCAGACCTTCAAGGCGGAGAATCTGGTAACAAAGAGCGCACAAAAAGCCAGCTATCAAAAACTGACCACAGACGGAGATGAATCACAGTTCTCCATGCTTAAGCGGCTCGAATTGACATATGAGATGCATCATGAATTGGCTAGTTATTGTCAGGATAAGGATATCGATTTTCTCTCAACTGCTTTTGATTGTGAGAGTTTGAAATTCCTTGTCAAGGATATTGGGTTAAAGAGACTTAAGATCCCTTCAGGTGAGATTACCAATGGCCCACTGTTGCTGGAGCATGCACTTACAGGCTGTGATCTGATTTTGTCAACTGGAATGGCAACACTGGGGGAGGTTGAAGATGCTTTGGGTGTTCTGGCCTTTGGTCTTTTGAATGCCAGCAATACACAGGTTGACCCATCAAGAGTTGCCTTTGAGGAGGCGTTTCTTTCAGAAGAAGGAAGGAGACTGTTGAAAGAGAAAGTTACATTGTTGCATTGTATAACCGAATATCCCGCACCAATGAACGAGATAAATCTCAATGCCATGCTGACCATGCATAATGTATTCGGCCTTAAAGTTGGTTACTCCGATCACAGTGAAGGTATCACTATACCTACCGCTGCAACAGCTCTTGGGGCTACACTGGTTGAAAAACACTTTACACTGGACAAGTCCTTGCCAGGTCCAGACCACAAGGCATCTCTCAACCCTGATGAACTGAAAGTGATGGTTGATGTTATTAGAACTGTTGAAGTGGCAATGGGTAATGGTATGAAGCGACCAATGCCATCAGAGCTGAAAAATCGGGAAATTGTGAGGAAAAGCCTAGTGGCAGCTCAAGAGATTAATGAAGGTGAGACCTTCACTGAAGAAAATCTTGTGATTAAGCGGCCGGGCAATGGAATCAGCCCGATGAATTATTGGGACTGCCTTGGTGGGATAGCAATCAAGCACCTGCATCCAGATCAACCCCTATGAGAGAAGAGTTGTTACCTTTGTTGATTCTTGGTGCAGGCGGTCATGCAAAAGTACTGCTTGAGGCACTTCTTCGGGAACAGCACAAGATCTTGGGAGTTGTGACGCCGGATTTGGACAGTGGAACCGATTATTTCGGGGTGACTGTTCTTGGGAGTGATGAGGCTGTTTTTGAATATGATCCACAAGAGGTTCTATTGATTAACGGTATTGGATCACTCCCTGGCAAACAGCGCCGGTGGGATCTTTCAGTGTCGATGCGACAGAGAGGATATCAATTCGGGAGCATCATTCATCCTAATTCAAGCATTGCTACTGATGTATTGTTTGCTGAGGGTGTGCAATTGATGGCCGGTACAATCATTCAGCCCGGTTGTAGCATTGGCCGAGACAGCATTATAAATACTGGCACACAGATCGACCATGACACCATTATCGGGGATCAATGTCACATGGCACCTGGAGTTACTATCAGTGGGGAGGTACAGATAGGTAATAGTGTCCACATCGGCACAGGTGCAAAGGTGATACAGGGAATAACAATAGGAGAAGGTTCTGTTATTGCTGCAGGTACGACAGTGTACAAGGATGTACCGAGTGGTGTGATGGTTCGACAGCAGGTAAGTACAGTGATCAAAGAATTGAAGGATTAGTAGCGTGCACAACTGGAAAAAAACTCTTCTCAAACAGTCTGCAACGATGCAGGAAGCGATAGAGGTTCTGAATAATGAATCGCTACGTATTGTGTTGGTGGTGGATGACGAACAAAAGCTTGTGGGCACCGTTACAGATGGCGATATTCGTCGAGCTCTATTGCGGCACTTGACGTTGGAGGCAGTTTTATCAGAGTTTATGTTCACCCAGCCTACTGTCGCTAGTGTCACTGATGATCACAATCAGATACTGCTGAAGATGCAAGAGTTTGATTTACTGCAGATTCCGATAGTAGACGAATTTGGCAAAGTGGGTGGATTGGAGACACTGCAACTTCTCCATGAAAAAAAGCAGTACGACAATCCAGTTGTTCTGATGGCAGGCGGCTTTGGCAGGAGATTAAGACCTCTGACAGAACACACTCCTAAATCAATGCTCAACGTGGGTTCGAAACCTATTTTGGAGACAATACTAGACCAGTTCATTGGCGCAGGATTTTATCGCTTCTTCATTTCGACACACTACAAAGCACAACACCTTCAGAAACATTTTGGTGATGGAAGTGACTGGGGTGTTTCAATAGAATATATCCACGAGGATGAACCACTTGGCACTGCCGGGGCATTAGGGCTTCTTCCGAAAAATATTCCTGGACTACCAGTCTTATTGATGAACGGTGACCTGCTCACTAAAGTCGATTTTCAGGAGTTATTGTCCTTCCATGTAGAACATGGTGGTGAGGCAACGATGTGCGTACGAAAGCATGTCTTTCAAGTGCCTTATGGTGTGATTCAGGCGGAAGAGCATCGCATAACAAGCATTGTTGAGAAACCGGTTCACAAATATTTTATCAATGCCGGGATTTATGTTTTGAATCCTAGTATTCTCAATACGATTGATGGGAAAAGTTACCTCGATATGCCACATCTGTTAATCGAGAATATCAACGGAAACAAGCAAGTTAACATGTTTCCTCTGCATGAGTACTGGTTGGATATTGGTCAAATGAAGCAGTATGAGCAGGCACAGGTGGAAATAAGAGAGAATTTTATTGATTGAACGAGTTCTTGTTGTTGGACTTGGTAGTATTGGAAAACGGCATCTTCGGATTTTGCAAGATCTGATGCCAATAGCTGATATCAGGGTGTTGCGACATAGAGAAAGCAGCGATATAACAGACATTACGAATGGCTGTTTCAGTACGATTGAAGAAGCGACTGCATTTTTGCCACAAATAGCAGTTGTTGCTAATCCTGCTCCATTTCATATCAGCATTGCCATGAACTTGGTGTCTGTTGGTTGTCATCTTTTGATTGAAAAACCAATATCTGTTGATACAAATGGGATCATTGAGTTGATTGATGCTGCGCGTAACAACAACGCGTTAATTCAGCTAGGATACAATCTGCGGTTCCATACCTCATTAGTACATTTTAGAAGTCTTATTCATAAGGGGGAAATTGGGAGAGTGCTCAGTGTAAGATCTGAAATTGGACAGTATCTTCCTACATGGAGGCCAGATTCAGACTATCGTTCTGGTGTTTCAGCTCGAAAAGAACTCGGTGGGGGTGTTTTGCTTGAGCTGAGTCATGAACTTGATTACCTGCGATGGATTTTTGGAGAGGTAACCAAGGTCAGCGCGATACTTTGCAAGCAGAGTGATCTGGAAATAGATGTTGAAGATAGTGCATTTATCACGCTTCAGTTTGCTTCCAGCAAGGATGAACCTGGGCCTGTTGTATCGCTCTGTATGGATTTTGTTCGTCATGATACTGCAAGGACCTGTGTAGTCATAGGTTCTTTAGGAACTTTGAGATGGAATGCACTTGATGGAATGGTTGAGTATTGGAAAGAAGGTTCAACGGAGTGGGAGACAGTCTTCCATCATCAATATCAACGTGATGATACTTATCGATCCGAGTGGAAGCATTTTCTAGATTGTATAGGCAGGAAAGAAACACTTCGTGTGACAGCTGAAGATGGACTTGTTGTAATGAGGGTGATTGAGGCCGCTCGCATTTCAAGTGTGTTAGAAGGGAAAAGTATTGCTGTTCAACATAATAACGATGGTGAAATAGTGTAATGGATACGGTAGCTTTCATTTTTGCTCGAGGCGGCTCAAAAGGGTTACCTGGGAAAAACACTCGTATACTTTGCGGTAAACCGCTAATTGGCTGGGCAATAGAACAGGCGAGAGAAGTTTCGACAATCAGACGCATTATTGTCTCTACCGATTCAGAAGAGATTGCCTCAACGGCAATAGAATACGGTGCAGAAGTTCCTTTTATGAGGCCGCCAGAATTAGCGCAAGACAATAGCCCTGAATGGAAGGCTTGGAGGCATGCACTTCAATACATGAAAGAGAGTGAAGGCAAATTACCTGATGCGATGGTGTCCATACCAACCACAGCACCTCTGCGAGATCCAATTGATATTGAAAACTGCCTGATGAGGTTTTCAGAAGGAGATTGTGATGCAGTAATTACGATAACAGAAGCGCACCGTAGCCCTTGGTTCAATATGGTAAAAATGAAAGAGGATGGAACAGTGGGGGTCGTCATACCTTTCAATGGAAAGGTTTTTCGTCGACAAGATGCGCCTTCTGTTTATGATGTTTCCACGGTTGCTTATGTTATGGACTCATCATTTGTTCTTGCCAATGAATCTTTGTTTAAAGGTAGAGTGAGGGCGATACAAATCCCAATAGAACGCGCTATCGATATTGATAGTGCATTTGATTTTGAAATGGCCGAGTTTTTGATGCAGCGACGGATTGAAAAGAGATGACAACATTACAACAATTGATGGACATGCATGGTCGTCGGGTGCTGATTACAGGGGCAACAGGGGCTTTAGGCAGGATGATGGCTGATACATTAGCAGAGCTTGGTGCAGACTTATTGTTAATTGACCGCCCTGGTTCTGATTTTCATAAATTGGAATCTGAGTTGCATAAAAAATGGGAGGTCACTACAGAGTCAATTTGTTGTGATCTTGAATTAGAAAATGATAGGTTGGAACTAATAGAAAGAGTGAGCTCGGATAAGAGCCTGATTCATTGCTTGATTAACAATGCTGCCTTCGTAGGGACATCAGATCTAGAAGGGTGGGCCGTCCCCTTTCAAGAGCAAACAATTGGTACATGGCGAAGAGCGATGGAAGTCAACTTGACTGCAGCATTTCATCTTTCACAAGCACTGACACCGTTACTACGAAAAGCGGATGGTGGTAATATTGTTAATATTACATCGATTTATGGAGAGTTTGGGCCTGACTGGAGCTTATATAAAGACACGACAATGGCTAATCCAGCTGCCTATAGTGCAAGCAAAGGAGGACTTGTCCAGCTAACGCGTTGGCTTGCAACAACCATTGCGCCCGATGTAAGAGTGAACGCAATTTCACCGGGGGGTGTTTATAGGAATCAACCAGAAGTGTTTGTTGAGCGTTATCAGAGTCACACACCTTTAGGGCGAATGGCAACAAATGATGATTTCCGTGGTGCTATTGCTTACCTTGCAAGTGATTTGTCTCAGTATGTAACCGGTGAGATTTTGCATGTAGATGGAGGGTGGGGTCAATGGTGAACATAGGTTTTACACCTCCCTTCTTCCTCATGCTAATACCAGGAATGATTATGTTATGAGGTTCTTTCTGTTATCAGATAAAATGTGCGTTTACATATCTACAAGTATAGATAGACATTATAAATTACAGTAAATGCAGTTTTTAAATATAATTAATAAATTTTCAAGACGGTTTTATTTTCTTACGCCACACCCGTATGCAATAGGCAACTGTTCAGAGGAAATATATCTTGGGTTAATTAAGGCAAAAGAACAAAATAAACGATTATTTTTAATTTATTTGTTTGATATC
>Ga0208411_1001724_pt1 | contig 14251 bp, 11 predicted proteins | sample ETN01SmetaG_4_FD_185793 | JGI IMG/M metagenome (GOLD analysis project Ga0208411, IMG submission 185793) | Marine microbial and viral communities from oxygen minimum zone, Eastern Pacific Ocean - ETNP2014F12-01SV261 (SPAdes) (version 2) | ecosystem: Environmental > Aquatic > Marine > Oceanic ...
CCTTACCTTTGGGTCGTTGGAGACTGGAAAGGAAAGTGCCCCAGGACAGATTACTGCCGTAACGCTGAAGGATATTTACCGAGTTGGTGAAAGGCGAGAGGCATTTAAAATTTATGGCGTCATCGGCAACCCCGTTTCCAAAAGCATGGGCTACTTCATCCATAACCGTGCCTTTAAAGAGGCGGGATTATCTGATATTTACGTCCCATTTCTGGTGGACAACGTCGAGCGGTTTTTTAAATCATTTAGCCCCTACTTCGAGGGGCTAAGCGTGACCATGCCGTTCAAGGAAGATATCATGCCGATACTTGATAAGACTGACGGGACAGCAAAGAAGATTGGAGCGGTTAATACCGTGGTTCGCGATGGGGAAGACTGGAAGGGGTACAATACCGATTGCACCGGAGCGGTTAAGGTACTTGAGCGGTACACCGGGTTGAGCGGAAAGAATGTTCTTATCATTGGTGCGGGTGGCACCGCCAAGGCGATCGGGCACGGTGTGCGCGAGAAAGGTGCGAAGGTCACCGCCACCTACTACCGCAATAAGAAGCGCGGACTCCAACTTGCGAAAGAGTTGGGTGGGGAAGCTGTGAGCATTCAGGACGCCGGGGAGATATTGGCAGATGTCATCATAAACTGTTCGCCAGTGGGGATGAGCCCTAACGTGGAAGAAACGCCACTTCCCTCAAGGTATTTTCGTGAAGGGATGGTTGTGTTCGACTCCGTGTATAACCCCTCAGAGACCCGGTTTATCCGCGAAGCTAAATCTGCAGGGTGTATTGCGATCTCCGGGGTCGAGTTGTTCCTCAACCAGGCTGTTGGTCAGTTCGAGCTGTGGACGGGCTGTGAGGCGCCCGCTGATACCATGCGCGATGTTTTGGTGAAAAAGATCAAAGGCGGATGAGAATGGTTTTTATCTTTCCTCTCGAAGGTTTCTATTAGGGGCTACCTAGAAGCTATTTGCCGATGCAGAAGGTACTGAAGATTTGATCAAGCAGATCGTCCTCGATGGTTTTCCCGAGAATCGCACCTAGGTGGTTCATGGCGATCGTGAGGTCAGTGGCGACGAACTCTTCTGAGAGTTTTTGTTCCAATGAGTTGAGAGTTTTTTTCAAAGCTTCGGATGCCTGAACCAGATGCGCTCGGTGCCGCTCGCGGGTGATAAAGATTCCTTCTCTGGGTACAGGACCATCGAGGATGTGACTGTGGATTGAATCAACGAGTGCGTCTAGCCCTCTTGGCGCCTTTGCCGAGATGAGGATGGGTTCGGCATCCGGAAATTTTTCTTTTAAAACGTTGGCTGGCCAATCTTCCTTCAGATCACACTTGTTGACGATAATCAGTTTAGTTTTGTCCTCGACTTCGCGATGCATGAGATCATCGTTTGCATCCAGAGGCTGTGAGCGGTCGAAAATCACAAGAACAAGGTCTGCACGCTCGACGGCCGAGCGGGTTCTTCGGATGCCTTCTTCTTCAATTGTCTCCGGATGACTGCGCAATCCGGCTGAGTCGATGATATTGATATGGATATCACGGATGCGTACTCGTTCTTCGATCGTATCCCGAGTAGTTCCTGGGTGTGGGGTGACGATGGCACGGTCCTCCTGGAGCAGGGCGTTAAGCAGGCTGGATTTGCCAACGTTGGGTTTGCCAACCAGGGCAACGGACGCTCCTTCGCGAAAAATTTTTCCTTGTCGATAGGTACGGATTAGAGCATCTACTTCTTTGCGGACGCTCCGAATTTTGCTTTCCGACCGATTGCTCTCCTTAAAATCCAAGTCTTCTTCGGGAAAGTCGATAGCTGCTTCGATCTGGCTAAGGATCAAGAGCAGGCGATCGTAAAGTCCGTTTAATTGTTCAGATAATTGGCCCTTGAGTTGTCCAATTGCCGACTGCATGGCCTTCTCCGATGCGGCGGCGATGAGATCGGCTACCGCTTCGGCTTGGGACAAGTCGATGCGTCCGTTCGTGAATGCACGGCGGGTGAACTCCCCAGGCTCGGCAAGATGCGCTCCCTGGTCGAGGATAAGGTCGAGAATGCGCGATGAAACGAACAGCCCGCCATGAGCACTGACCTCCACCACGTCTTCCGCGGTAAAACTTTTAGGGGCCTTAAACCAGGTGAGGAAAACCTCGTCGATACATTGCCCATTGGCTGGGTCATGAATGATGCCGAAATGTACCCGGTGGGGAGTGATCTCGCCCACGGATTTTCCGTCGGGTGAGCGGAACAGTTTTAAAGCAATGGGGAGGGCACCTTGTCCGCTGATACGGATGATGCTGACGCCACCCTCCCCGACAGGGGTGGCCATAGCTGCGATGGTGTCGGAATGGAAGTTCATAACTCCGAGCTCATAGCCTCGAGTTCATAGTTAAGATCCATAACAGCATATTCCCATTACGTTGGATTGTGAATAAGATTATAGGATGGAAATGTTGTTTCTCAGGGCGAGAATTCTTGCCAAATGATAACCCCGGTAGGAACTGGGATGCGAGAGCCCACAGCACACTTACTCTAGGTCGTATCCGGTTAGTCTTTGGCGAACTTGTAGATGTAGTATTGCTGGGCGATGGTTAAGACATTGTTGGTGGTCCAATAGATTACGAGTCCTGCCGGGAATGTCATGAAGAGAAACGTGAAAACGACGGGCAACATCATCATAATCTTCTGCTGAGTGGGATCGCCGATCGAGGGGTTGAGCTTTTGTTGCAAGAACATAGAAACGCCCATCATGACAGGCCAGACGTAGTAGGGGTCAGCTACCGATAGATCAGTAACCCACCCTACAAACGGGGCGCCGCGCAGTTCAATGGAAAAGAAGAGGGCGTGGTACAACGCGATGAAAACGGGAACCTGCAGCAGCATGGGGAGGCACCCGCCAAGTGGATTCACCTTGTGCTTTTTATACAACTCAAGCATTTCCTCGTTCATCTTCTGCCGGTCTTTTTTGTGTCGTTCCTGAATGACTTTGACGTAGGGCTGGACTTTCTGCATTCCCTTCATCGATTTAAAACTCTTGTGCGTGAGCGGGAAGAAAATGATTTTGATGATGATCGTAATGACGATAATGGCCCAACCGTAATTGTTAAATAGTCCGTAGAAATATTGAAGAGCTTTTAGGAGGGGTTTTACGAGAAAGGCAAACTTGTTACCCAGCCATCCATAATCCAAAAGCCGAACCAGTTTGTGCCCCGCTTCCTCCAGGATTATTAACCCCTTGGTTCCTGCGTAAAGAATATAGGAAGTGGACGCGGCCGACTGCACGCTCTCCATTTCCAACCCAACGTACGCGTGTTCCCCTGATTTTTTAATGACCGCCGACTTGACTCCTTGCTCTGGGATAAGGGCCGTGGCAAAATATTTATTTTGAAACGCTGTCCATGTAAGGTCGCCGCGATAGAAAACATCTTTTGTTATTTCTTCGGGTGGTGTTTCTTCGCGTTCGTTGTTGACGAAGGTGGTTGGCCCTGAAAAGGCAAAATGGTCGGTCTGGGAATCCACCTTTCCGCCTAGTCCGGGTCCAATTAGCACTCTATAATTTAGGTTTTTTCCGGCGAAACCCGGGGCGTTGATCCGTGTTTGTACATCAATAAGGGATTTGTTGTGGTGGAATGTAAGTTCCCGCACGACACTCAATCCCGAATCATGGTTCAAGGTCAGCTTCAACTGTCCTGTGGGCTGCGATTCGGAAAGGCTCAGCGAGGATACCGAAAAATCGTAAAACGCATTCTGGAGGATTCGCGTGACCTGAGCATCATTGGCTTCGATGGCCAGTGGCAGGGGGACTCCCTCTTCCTGCTGGACCAAGTCGACGGGTTCACCATCGTCTGTTTGGTACTGTGGGAGAAGAATACTTTTAATCATTGCACCTTTATTGGTGATGGTGAAGGTGACGTGCCTAGTGGACACTTGTATGGTTGATTCTTCTCCCGGGAACTCCGAAGGTTTCGTAATAGTGTCCGGTGAGGACGGTGCAGAGGGCGTTACTTTTGTTCCCGGTGTGGTACCAGGGAGAAGTTGTGGTGTGGTGCTTGGAGAGGGTGGAACTTTCTCAGCGAGTTCCTGCTCAGAGATCACCTGCTCAGGCGGAGGACCTTGGATGATGGTGACTACGTATCCCCATCCTATAAACGCGGCAAGAGATAGTACGAAAGCAAGTAGTAAATTTTTTTCCAAGCGTCAAACCTCCGCGTTATTTTAATGGGTCGGAACCACCCTCATGGTAGGGGTGGCATCTCAATAGTCGAAGTAGTGATAGGCCCAGTGCCTTAAACGGGTTATACCGCTTGAAAGCCTGCGCTGAATATTCAGAACAAGTCGGATAAAACCTGCAACTTGCCGGAAGGAGCGGGGAAAGGAATTTCTGATAAGCCCGGATGATTGTGATGAGAGGGCGATTAAACACGGTTCGAAGAGACATTTTTTTTTGGGAGTGGTTCAAAAGATCGGTCAAAAGGGAACGCTGCAAGGATTACCTTCTGACGGGAAGGGTTTCGAAAATTTTTCTTTCAAGCGTAGAGATAGGCAGGCAAACCAGATCCCTTCCAGAAATCACTACGATATCCATGGCCGGCTCGATACGATTCTTTATGTGACGAAAAACTTCCCGGATTTTTCGCTTGGCTCGGTTCCGGATCACAGCATTCCCGATTTTCTTCGAGGCGATGATTCCGAGTCTTTTCCTGTCCAGCTCGTTTGGGAGAAAAAAGACGGTACAAAGGGTATCAATTTTCCGTCTCTGGCCTCGGTTCATCACCCGCTCGAATTGAGGCCGCTTGGTGAGATGTTCACTTTTTCCAAACGCAAAGTCGGTCATGGGGGTCAAACAGTCAAGCGTTTGCGTCCCTTGCGCCTACGGTTGGTTAGAATTCTTCGACCCCCCACGGTAGAGCTTCGCTTGCGAAACCCGTGTGTTCGTTTTCTTTTCAGATTTTTGGGCTGATACGTTCGTTTCATGACTTTTCCATTTTTTATGAGATCCAGAGACAGGTAAAACGCTGAAAAAAAAGACCCTCTTCTCCCTCTGGTGTTTGCCTAGACAGATGCTCGGGATTATTTCATCGGTTCGGCTCTTTTGTCAAGCTAGAAATCTCGGTCTTTAAACGAGTTTTTTGCATCAGCGATCGAAAAATGGAAAAGGTGGGCTTGTCCCCATTTTTTGGTATTAAAATGAGATGTATTGTTATAACATCTTATAAATCAATAAGTAATATTCTATTTAGGGAGCGTTGTGGGTGTTTCGAGAAAAAAATAGCCCACGACGTTGACTACGCTCAAGCTGGAGTAAGGCGGTGATTTGTAAGGTCAAGGTCAGTACGTAGGGCACAAGACCCGGGGCTGGTCTGTCAAATGTTTCGCGGGCCGTTTTTTTCCTTTGTGCGATGTTCCACCTTCTCCCGCTGTTTTTTTTTAACAGAGAACCGGAGACAATTCTAGAAGATCATGGGCGAGGATTTTGTCAGAGACAGGGGGCCAAAGGAGCTGGACCTGAAAAAATACCGTGTTGCGGGGTACGGATTTTTGGTCTTGAACGTGATCTATGCCTTGATAGCTTTATGGAAACTTCCTCCTGTAGACGCGACGATGGCCAGCGTGGCTTATGGCTTTTTGTTCACCATCATTGTCCTCGCTGTAGCGCTCACTCCTTTTATTCTTCGTGGGAACAGGTTGCTGGTTATTATATTGGCAATTGTCTTCGGGGGGCGGGGAATTTTTTCGATTTATTCTCTTGCCGTGGGTGGCGCGTTTCCTGCGGTACCTTATCTACTGCCTTGTCTTATACTTACCTGTTATCTCCTAGGGCGTGCGGCATGGGACTGGCCGTAACGGCGGTCCATGGGTGTTGGGCGTCTGCTTTCTTGCTGGGGGCTTGGTGAAGAAAATTATAGTTGATGGAGAAAGTCTTACATTGAATCAGACTGCTGCAGTGGCGGAAGGTTCAGTTAAAGTGGGTGTGTCCGCGGCGTCAAAAAAAAAGGTTAGGCAGTCACGGGCCGTCATTGAAGCGGTGGTACGGGACAAAAGAACGGTCTATGGCGTAACGACCGGACTCGGTGCGCTCAGCAGTGTTGGCATCTCACGAGCCAAATGTCGGCAGCTGCAGAAAAATGTTCTTATGAGCCACGCGGCGGGAGTAGGAAACCCACTTGATGATGCGGTCGTCCGGGCTATTCTCCTTTTAATGATAAACAGCAAAGCTAAGGGGTATTCTGGATTGTGCTGGACAACCCTTCAGTCTTTGACCGACCTGCTCAATGCCGGGGTGATTCCCCATGTTCCTGAAAAAGGCTCCGTGGGAGCAAGTGGAGATCTAGTCCCGCTGGCTCATTTAGCACTGGTTCTCATAGGCCGGGGTCGGGCTAAGTTTCAAGGGCGATGGATGAGTGGCGGACAGGCTCTCAAAAAATCAGGAATTCAACCTGTGTCGCTCGAAGAAGGTGAAGGTGTAGCATTGATCAATGGCACTCAGGTGATGACGGCGCTTGGAGCGTGCGTGGTTCATAAGGCGCACCGACTTGCAAAGCTGGCCGACATTGCCGCAGCGATGAGCTTGGAGGTTTTGCTGGGCACCAATACCCAGTTTCACAAACAGATCCACCGCATCCGCCCGCATCGGGGCCAGGTCGAGGCAGCCGCAAATATGCGCCGTCTGACCGGAACCAGTCAGATTCTCTCTTCCCACAAGGATTGTGACCGCGTTCAAGATGCCTATAGTCTGCGCTGTTCTCCTCAGGTCCATGGCGCAAGCCGTGACACTCTGCGTTTTGTGCGGCAGGTGATCGAGACGGAAATGAACTCGGCTACGGAAAATCCGCTAGTTTTTCCCGATGGACAAATCCTTTCGGGAGGAAACTTTCACGGTCAACCGGTAGCACTGGCGATGGATCACCTAGCCCTTGCACTTGCCGAGTGGGCTAATATTTCTGAGCGACGCATCGAGCGTATGGTCAACCCGACCTTGAGTGGATTGCCTTCCTTTTTGATTCAGGAAGGGGGGGTGAATTCTGGATTTATGATTGCACAATACACCGCCGCCGCACTGGTTTCCGAAAACAAGGTTCTTGCTCATCCAGCTTCGGTCGATTCCATCCCGACCTCCGCTAATCGAGAAGACCATGTCAGTATGGGAACCATAGCCGCCCGCAAGGCTAAGGAAATTCTAAAAAACCTACAACATGTGATCGCTATAGAATTCTTGTGCGCCGCGCAGGCGATGGACTTGTTCACCAACCTCAAGCCCGGCAAGGGAACCCTCGCTGCCTACAAGGTTCTACGCGGGAAGGTGGCTCATATGGATCGCGACCGCGAGCTGGCGCCTGATATCGAATCTGTCACCGCACTCATCGACAGCGATAAAATTTTAAAATCCGTCGAACGCGCAGTCGGAACGTTGCTCTAATGCCACAGCTTGTGGTCTATATTGAATATTTTCTATGATCGATAAAGATCGCTTAGTTTATATTGACAGTTTTCCCCGCCTTTCTTTGCTCACCGACTATGGTCGTGCATTCATCGGGTTAGAAAATTCGAAGTCGCCAGAACTGGTGGAGCGTGTCAAATCCTTGTTCGAACTTTTGAACGGGCGACTGGGTTTTCCCGATTCACCTGAGGGACGGGAAAACCAGGAATGCTTGAATACCTTGTTTAGATCTGTGTATCCAGAGGTAATGATTGATCTAGCTGATCTAGTATACGTTCAGCATGAACGTCTTGCGGTCTTTTTAAGTTTTGACCACATCAACATCAACCTTAAAAAAGACCTAGGAGAAAAATGCGAACCACTAGAACCGCTCAATCAAAAAATGAGTGCTCTTTTTTATCAGCTGACGAGAACCCTTCTCCGGGATACTACTCTGAGGAATGACAAGGAAGTAGTCCGGCTTCTTAGTGAAGGCTATAGTTATTATTTATATCAGACGGAAAACTTTCCGTGGGAACACTCCGCGCATCCGCACCCATTGAATTCTCACCAGCCGGTACTGGATACTGCAACGGGTTTGGCAGGATTCAGCATGATCAATAGCTGGTCCAGTGATTCCCCGATGCTGGTATTAACGGATAGTGAACCGTTTATTGTGAACGGTTTGTCTCATTACCTGGGGCTTACGGGCAAAAGCAACGTGACCGTTTTGGATGCAGATTTTCCTTCAAGGCCGCCCCAAGGTATGAAATTTGGTCTCATCACGTCGAATAAATTCCTTCACCACTTGAGACGGTCGGATCGAAAGCGGTTTTTGCAATGGGTTTTTGATTCTCTAGAACCGCGTGGCATGTTGGAAATTCTGGATACAGACCTGGAACATCAAATTCTTGAGCAGACTCGGCGACCGGAGTTCGGTAATAAATTAACTGCTGGTTACGAGGAGACGCTGGTCGAAATTGAAGATGATTTTGCGGTTACCCTTGCGGGCGATGTTGAGGCGGCCGGGCTCAGAATCACGCATTCCGAGAGCAGGGAATACCATGACAAAACCGATGCGTACAGTCAGCATCCGGGAGACAATCTTTCTCTTAAATTTGTAGGTCTTGAAATCGTAGCGGAGAAGTCTGATTGATTGGGGTCGGCGAGTTCCTGCTTAAGAACTATTCGGGGGACTTCAAAGAACGTTTAATAATCTTCCACTCCTTTTGTATGGCTGTGTCCGTCCTGGCCTCCATTGCCCTATAAAGTTCTGCCATTTGTTTTCCGAGCGGGGTCAGGTGCGCTCCACCTCCCTGTTTGCCGCCGGCTGACCCTTCCACCAGAACAGATTTAAAACACCGGTTCATTGTGTCGACGAGAGTCCACGCCCGGCGGTAGCTCAGGCCCAGTCCTTGGGCTGCACGCGAGATCGATCCCGTGTGCTCGATGGCTTCGAGTAGGTCAACCTTGCCGGGTCCGAGAGCGATCTGGTCATCGGCCATTACGCGGATGCGGGGTCGGCAGGTCAAAGATTTTTTGTCTTTGGATGGCAATGGGCTCGGCAATAGAAAAAAGTGATTTTTGGAGTTGGCGCTTTTGCAAACCTGCGATCCCATTATAAACGAAAATCGATCGAGAATATTGACGCACAAACTAGGCTTGTTTACTGGGGATGCAACAGTTTTGATGGCAATTCTTGTCGGCCAAAACGGCCAGGCGAGTTTCCCGATTTGAAAAGGGGAGTAAGCGGGCTCCTCGTCAAAACGATTTTTTTCAACTACTTCTCTGCGAAGGTTGAAAGAAGTTGGTTGATTTGGGTGGTGATTTTGAATCGTTTTTGGTTTACAATTTTGGTGTGGTGGTTTCAGGCTTTGGAGGCCACTCTTAATTGCAGTAGAGATGTTTTTTACGAACTTTCCATGGGGAGGGAGTTGGTATGAGAATTGTTCTAAGACTACTTGCTTTGGTGATGATGATTGCTTTTATTGGGTGTGCTTCAATGCCGCAGGCGCCTGCGTCCGGTCCCGCTTCTTCGGGTGGTTCCGGTGGCCTATCTGATGCCGACTTGACAAAAATGTGTGGGCAGTGTGGAAGCGGAAACTAAGAAAAGGTAAGAATCGGGGAAACCCGTAAAAAAGGCGAGCATGATGCCTTTTCAATGACCTCCCGGGTTTTTTTTAAGGGGGGGAGGGTTTCTGGTTTTTAAAACTAAAATTCCATCTCCGGGCGGGGGTGGAATTTTTTTTTCTTTCAAGTCCGGCTAATTTGGGCGCGGGTACAAATTAATCGCCGGGATGGTTGAAGGTAAGGGGGGGGCAGTCTTTAAGAAGGGCAACAAAATTAGATAGGCTCGGGAGAATTAGATCGGCTCCATGGAAGTCAATGTTCTGGTTGAGTTTATTTTTAACGATCAGACATGACATTCCAGCGCTTTTGGCCGCGCTCAGGCCTTTCAGGGCATCTTCAATTACCAAGCACTCTGACGCGGAACATTTCATGGCCTCGGCTGCATTGAGAAATATGTCTGGATGGGGTTTTTCTCTTGGAGCTGATTCCTTACCTAAAATGGTAGAGAACAGGGAGTTGGCTTCTGCGTGTTTCAGGATAGCCCGGATGTCATGCCCCCAGGACCCAGAAGCGATGGCGATCTGGTGGTCATTTTTAAGAAGCTCCACCACTTGTACCGCTTCGGGGAACAATCGGATATCGCCGTTCTGGCAAAACCTGGAATAGACTTCGAATTTTTGCCGGCGCAATTCGATGGGATTGACATCCAGGTTTAGGTTATGCCGTTCGATTTCCCCCGCAATGCCTTTACCTTTTGAAGTCCATTCTACCCAATATTCCTCCTGATCCAGACTGTGACCATACCGCTCAAAGACTTCATTGTAGGCTCGATAATGAAACGGTTCTGAATCGGCGAGAAGTCCGTCGAAATCAAAAATGATTCCTCGCGTGTTTTCCCTGATCGATTTGAGTATTGCAGCTGGGGATGAGGAGGAAGAGGCCATGGGAGAGATAGGTCCTGAATTAGTGAAGTACTTTCCCGAATCGGTCGAAACGGACCCAGTTGTCTATAGCATTCCAAGACCAGTAAATCACAAGTGCCTTACCTTTGACCTTGTCAATGTTGAGAAATCCCCAGAACCGGCTGTCCTGACTGTTCTCGCGGTTATCGCCCATCATGAACAGGTGCTTTGGGGGAACGATAACGGGCCCGAAATCGTCGCGTGGGACGAATCGATCATTCTGTGGCATTTCGGTGTGCCAGACGTGCTCTTCTTCATAAAGCTGGTTGTTGATATAGACTTTTTGTCGCCGGACCTCAAGAATATCTCCGGGTACCCCAATCACACGTTTGATGAAATCACGGCTTTCATTTTTTGGGTATTTGAAAACGATGATCTCGCCTCGTTTCGGAACCTCTTGGGATAAAATGATGTCATCAAAAAGTTTGATGTCCAAAAATGGTATTTCATTGGGGATGTGGATGCCGTAGGCAAATTTAGAAACCAGAATATGGTCGCCGATTAAAAGAGTTTTCTCCATTGACCCGGAGGGAATTTTGAACGCCTGAAGAATGAAAGTGCGGATGAATAAGGCCAATAGCAAGGCAATGAAAATCGCCTCGGCATATTCTCGGAATACACTCTTTACTTTTTTCTTAGTATTTGGTTTGTCTGTAGTGTCAGTTGGATTATTTTCCATCGGTTCTCAGTACGGCTAAGAAGGCTTCTTGGGGGATTTCCACCTTACCTACTAGCTTCATTTTCTTTTTGCCGGCTTTTTGTTTTTCCAGTAGTTTGCGTTTACGGGTGATGTCGCCGCCATAACATTTGGCTAGAACGTTTTTTCTTAGCGCTTTTATGGATTCACGGGCGATGACTTTACTGCCAATGGCTGCCTGAATCGCCACCTCAAACATTTGCTGTGGGATTTTTTCTTTCAGTTTTTTGGCCAACTCTCGCCCTTGGTAATAGGCCTTGTCCTTGTGCACAATCACCGACAGTGCGTCGACCAGCTCTCCATTTAAAAGGATATCAAGTTTGGCCAGGTTGGATGTTCTGAAATCTAAAAACTCGTAATCGAACGAGGCATACCCTTTGGTAGAGGATTTCAGTTGGTCATAAAAATCCAAAACGATTTCGCCAAAGGGTAGCTCGTATTGTAACAATACGGTTTTTGGATTCAAGTACTCCATTTTTGTCTGAACCCCGCGTCGCTCTCGAGCCAGAGCCATGATTGTGCCGATGAATTCTTCTGGGACGATGATGGTTCCGAGCACATACGGCTCTTCCATATGATCAATATTTCGAATTTCCTTAAGCTTTGACGGGTTATCCAGAAGAATGGTTGATTCATCTACTGAGTGAATCTGATAAATTACATTGGGTGCGGTGGTGAGTAGATCGACGTTGTATTCCCTTTCCAAGCGCTCGCGAATAATCTCCATGTGAAGAAGCCCCAGAAAACCACAACGGAAACCGAATCCTAAAGCCTGTGAGGTTTCGGGTTCGTAGGTAAAAGAGGCGTCGTTCAATTTCAGTTTCTTCAATGCGTCGCGTAGTAGCTCGTACTGGTCTCCTGTGATGGGATACATCCCACTGAAGACCATAGGTTTAGCTTCTTTGTATCCAGGTAGCGGGGTCTCGGTTGGTCGGCTTGCATCTGTTACGGTATCGCCTATTTTGGTCTGATCGAGTTGCTTGATTCCGGCGATCAGGTAACCGACTTCTCCTGCCTGAAGGGATTGAATGCGCACGGGGGTCGGAGTAAATGCTCCTAGTTCCTCAACGACAAATTCAGTGCTGTTGGCCATGAAGTGAATGCGTGTTCCTACCTGCACACTGCCTTCCACGACCCGGATCAACACAACTACCCCCCGATAGGGGTCATACCAGGAATCAAACAGCAGGCCCTTAAAGGGTTTTTCTGTGTCTCCGATGGGGTGAGGGATGTGTTTAACAACGGCCTCCATCGCCTCACGGATCCCGATTCCCTCCTTGGCACTAGTCAAAACGGCGTTGTCCGATTCAATTTGCAGGATGTCCTCCAATTGTTCTTTTACGGAATCAGCGTTAGCACTAGGCAGGTCAATTTTGTTGATGACGGGGATAATGGCTAAGTTATTTTTTGCCGCCAGGTTGACATTGGCAATAGTCTGCGCTTGGATGCCTTGGGTGGCGTCTACCACGAGTAGGACTCCTTCGCAGGCAGCTAAACTGCGGGAGACTTCATAGGTGAAGTCCACGTGCCCCGGGGTATCGATCATATTGAAAGTATATTTTTCTCCCTTATCGTTCCGGTATTGCAAACGTACGGTCTGCGCCTTGATGGTGATGCCGCGTTCGCGTTCTAGGTCCATGCTGTCGAGGACCTGATCTTTCATCTCCCTTTTCTGAAGCCCGCCTGTCGCAAGAATCAGCTTGTCGGCCAGAGTGGATTTGCCATGATCGATGTGGGCAATAATGGAGAAGTTGCGGATTTGGTGCTGGTTCATAAAATTAATTAAGCTGTCTTTGGTTGTTGGTGAGGCGGTTGGTTTATCCTGTCACAAGGTGTTCGCTAGCATGAGGAAGGAGATGTTCCAACTGAATGAGATCGGCCCGCCATTCATCGAAGCGGGTTTTGATGGCTTCATAATCCGAGTCACGATCGATGTCCAGAGCTGCTCCCGGATAAGGGACTTCCAGCCCCATGAACCGTGTTTTCAGGAGGGTCGAAATGCATTGCTCCAAATCGTGCTTGGGGACCCATCTGCGGAAATACCTCACAGGAATTTTACATCCCAACCTAGAAAAGAGTAGGCATAATTGCAGTCCAATATAATAACGATAATGCTCGACCACAGTCTTGCCGTACAGGTTGAGCCCAAACAAAATAAAATTTTTAAAGTTCCTCTGGTAGCGATACTGGTACATCTTTTGAATATATTCTCGGTTGGTGATCCGCAATGGTTTCACCAAGTGTAGGTTGTTGATTCGGTAACTTTTTTCCTTGAGATGTAGATACGCCATTTTGATTCCTGGCCGGTCACCTTGTGGATAAAAGTTTTTTAGAATTTCTTCTGGGGTCAGGCCAAGAACATGGTCATAACGGGTCATGTCGCAATTATGGATGAAGTGCTCTACTTCGTGAGGCGTGAGCAATGGAGAATCACAGGGAACAATTAAAACTGCCTTATCCCGGTACCGTGAGACTTCCAACTCAGTGACGGAAGTGTCTTCGCCTCCGGGAATTGTTTTTAAAAAGGTGTGAAAAATATTTTCATAAAGATTAGCCCGCTGGTCCACCAGGTGGATTGTCTTGGGGTAATGCAAATCGACAGCCGCGTTCTTGAGTGTCCTCTCCAGTTTATCTTTCAAACCAACAATGTAGATGTCCTTGATGGAGTCTACTCGTTGCAATGCTTCGATGACGTAATTGATAACGCATTTTCCCTTGATTTCGAGAAAGGCTTTGTGCTCGTGGTACACCTTGTAGCTGGATTCGCCTTCCCCGGCAACTAGGATCGCATCGAATTTTTGATGTGGATATGGAGAAGAATCATTCATTCTGGTCAATGTTAAACGTTTTAGGTGATTTTTCGGATGATTATATAACGTTTTGATGCCATAAGCTATCTCCAGATGGAAAAGTTGTGAGCCGATTTTTATGTTATGGGGTGGGGTGAAATGGTTTGAGGTTCCATGGATAAGACGGGAATTACAGATCTTGGGTTTTGAAGTTTAAAAGCTTTTTCCTCCTTGCGCCGTTTCGCAAAAGGGTGGTATAGACGTTCTTTGCCATCGATTTTAAAAATACTGGCTTCTACCTGTATGTCCGAAGAACTCCCGCAAACTTTAAGG
>Ga0208411_1001727_pt1 | contig 14243 bp, 11 predicted proteins | sample ETN01SmetaG_4_FD_185793 | JGI IMG/M metagenome (GOLD analysis project Ga0208411, IMG submission 185793) | Marine microbial and viral communities from oxygen minimum zone, Eastern Pacific Ocean - ETNP2014F12-01SV261 (SPAdes) (version 2) | ecosystem: Environmental > Aquatic > Marine > Oceanic ...
AAAACATGATTTTAGAGGTGGAAAAGCTAGATATGAGGAATTAAGTGAGGGGCATCATGATCATTTAATTGATATAAAAACTGGTGAAATAACCGAATTTGTTGACGAAGATATTGAAAAACTTCAGAAAAAAGTTGCTGAAAAATATGGTTATGATTTAGTGGATCACAAGTTAGAGCTATATGGTGTTAAAAAAAATTCCTAGTTAATGAAAAATAAAATTTTTATCAAAACATTTGGTTGTCAGATGAATAAATATGATTCTAATCGTATTTATCATTCTATAAAAAAAATTGGTTTTAAAAAAACCGAAGATCTAGAAAGTGCAAATTGTTATATTTTAAATACTTGCCATATAAGAGATAAGGCAAAAGAAAAAGTTTATCATGAAATTGGAAGAATTAAGAAAGTTTATAAAAATAAAACAAAACCTATTGTTGTGGTAGCAGGATGTGTGGCTCAAGCTGAAAATCAAGAGATGTTAAAAAGAGAGCCTTACATAGACATTGTAATTGGTCCCCAATCTTATCATAAAATAAATGATCTCATTGAAAACTTTGTTTCTAAAAAACAAAAAGAAGAAACTGAATTTGATACAATATCTAAGTTTGATTATTTTGATAAAATAGAAAATGATAGTAATAAGATTTCATCTTTATTAACGATTCAAGAAGGTTGCGATAAATTTTGTCACTTTTGTGTGGTTCCTTTTACCAGAGGTCCTGAATGTTCAAGAACATTTCATCAAATAATTATTGAGGCTGAAAATTTAATCAAGAATGGAGCTAAAGAAATTACTTTATTAGGTCAGAATGTCAATGCTTATTCTTATAAAGAAAATTCAAAAGAATATAGACTTTCAGATTTAATTAATCATTTAGAAAAATATTCAGAGCTAGAAAGAATTCGATATACCACTTCTAATCCAAGAGATATGACTGAAGATTTAATAGATTGTTATAATAGCAGTAAAAAATTAATGCCATTTGTTCATTTACCTATTCAAAGTGGATCTAATAAAATATTAAAACTTATGAATAGAAAACATACAGTTGAAACTTATATTGAAATTTATGAAAGACTTAAAAAAATCAACCCTGAAATAGAATTTTCTAGTGATTTTATAATTTCTTATCCCGGTGAAACAGATGATGATTTTAATGATACTTTAAATTTAGTTAAAAAAATAAGATTCATCAATTCTTTTTCTTATATTTTTAGTCCTAGACCTGGAACTAACGCAGCTAAACTAGAGTTAATAGATAAAGAAATTTCCAAAGAAAGATTATTACAAATTCAAGAACATTTATTTAATCATCAATTAAAAATGAATAAGTCTTTAATCAATAATTCAATTGATGTATTAGTTGAAAATAAAATTGATGGACAAAGTAAGCTTTTTGGAAGAAATAAGTATATGAATTCTGTAATTTTTGAAGGTGATGTGAAAAATATTGGCAAAATATTAAAAGTTAATATTGATAAAGTTAATCAAAACAGTTTGTTTGGTAAATTTGAAAAAAAAGATAACAAGAGAGCCGCATAATTGAGTAATAATGCTCAAAAAAAATTTAGTTCTGAATTAAAATATGTTTATTCAGATAATGATACTTTAAGTATAATTTTTCAAAATAATGAAGTTCTTCTTGGCGTAGTTGGTGAATTTAACAATAACATAAAAGAATTAGAAAAAATTACAAATACAAACATTTATTCAAGAGGAAATTCAATATTAGTTAAAAGTACTCCTAAAAATAATGAATTGATAAAAAATTCAATTAAATTTTTATCTGAGCAATTTATTATTAATAGAACAATTGAAAAAAAAGATATAATTTCTTCAGTAAATAAATTTATGATTGACGAAAAAATAAATTCAAAAAAGAATATTGAGTATATTATAAAAACACCAAAAAAATCTGTAATCCCAAGATCTGAAAAACAAAAAAACTATGTATATGCTCTTAAAGAAAGCGAAATAGTAATTTCTACTGGACCTGCTGGAACTGGTAAAACATTTTTAGCAGTAGCTATTGCATTAACAATGCTTTTAGAAAAAAAAATTGAAAGAATAATTTTATCTAGACCGGCAGTAGAAGCAGGTGAAAGATTAGGTTTTTTACCTGGAGATATGAGAGATAAAGTAGATCCTTATCTGAGACCTTTGTACGACTCACTTTATGATTTATTAGATTTTGAAAAAATTCAAAAAAAAATTGAGGTAGGTGACATAGAAATTGCTCCTTTAGCTTTCATGAGAGGAAGAACATTAAAAAACTCTTTTGCAATTCTAGATGAAGCTCAAAATGCAACAGACACTCAAATCAAAATGTTTTTAACTAGAATAGGTGAAAATTCAAAAATTGTGATTAATGGTGATCCTTCTCAAATCGATTTACCAAATAAATCTTTATCAGGTCTTAATCGTTCAAAAAAATTAATTGGACATTTAAAAGAAATTTCAGTTGTTGATTTTGATCATTCTGATGTAGTTAGACATCCCTTAGTTTCAAAAATAGTAAAGGCTTATTCAGATCAAAAAATTGATAATGATTAAAGCCAATGTAATTTTGGATTTTTCTAAATGGAGATATAAAATTAAAAATCCAAATATTTATTTTAAAAGAAAACTTCAAAAACTATCTACAGTATCTTCGTTTAAAAATAAAAATCAAGAGTTTTCAATTTTACTTACTAATAGTAAAAAAATAAGAAGTTTAAATTATAAATTTAATAAAAAAAATAAACCAACAGATGTACTATCATTTCCAACACAAAATATTTTTAAAAATAATTCATATATAGGAGATATAGCTGTTTGCTTTGAAATTATTAATAAGAGATCAAAGTTTTCAAATTTTTTTTTAGAATTTGATAAAATGTGGATACATGGATATTTTCATTTAATTGGTTACGATCATAAAAAATTAAAAGATTTTAAAAAAATGAGCAAAAAGGAAAATTTAGTATTAAAATATTTTCACCAAATAAATTGACTTCATTAATAGAAAATAAAAAATTAATTTACATTATACCTTTTTTTATAGGTTTAATTACATCTTATAGTCTTCCACCATACAGTTTTATCTTTATAAATTTCATTACATTTCCAATACTATTATTTTATCTAATATCTAATTATGAAAAAGGAAAGTGGACAAGTTTTAAAATTGGTTGGATGTTTGGGTTTGGATATTTTATTTCTAATTTATATTGGATTACAAATTCATTAACATTCGAAGAAATTTTTAAACCTTTAATACCAATTACTTTTGTTATTATCCCTTTATTTTTAGGAATATTTTATGGAATTGCAACGTTAACTTGTTCTTTATTTAATTTAAAAAAAAATTTTTCTTCAATATTAATATTCTCACTTTTTTTTTCTTTAATTGAATTTATCAGAAGTTTTATTTTTGGAGGATTTCCTTGGAATTTAATTGCATATAGTTGGGCAGATTATTTACAATTTTTACAAATTCTTTCAATTACAGGAACTTATTCATTTAACTTATTAAGTATTACATTTTTTTTAATACCTACGATTATTTTTTTTAACTATAAATTAAAAATAAAATTATTGTCATTAATTATTGCTACAATTATTTTATTAGTAAACCTTTTTTATGGGGCTTTAACTATTGAAAAAAATAAAAAAGTAGATGAAAAAAATTTAGACTTTATAATTAAAATTATTTCACCAAAAATTGAGATTGATAAATTTTTTCAAAATGAAAGTCCTGAAAAAACTATTCTAGATTTAGTGAGATTCAGCGAACCAAATAAAATTGAAAAGACTATTTTTATTTTTCCAGAAGGAGCACTTGCTAATCTTTATTTAGAAGATTTAAAAAATTATAATTATTTGTTTTCAGAAAATTTCTCAGAACAACATAAAATTATTTTAGGCATTAATAGCAAAGAAGAATCAAATATATTTAATTCTATGGTAGTATTAGATAACAATACAAATATATTAACAAAATATAATAAAAATAAGCTTGTTCCTTTTGGAGAATTTTTACCATTTGAAAATTTATTTACTAAACTTGGTCTCAAAAAAATTACTCAAGGGTACCAATCATTTACACCAGATAACAAAAGAAATTTAATCAGTGTAAATAATATTAATTTTATTCCATTAATTTGTTATGAAATAATTTATTCTGGAAAGATTAATAAAAACAATCAAAATTTTGAATTCATAATAAATATTTCTGAGGATGGGTGGTTTGGAAACTCTATAGGACCTTATCAACATTTTTCACACTCAATATTTAGGGCTATTGAAGAAGGAAAAAACCTAGTTCGTTCAGCCAACAACGGTATTTCAGCATTTATTAATCCAAAAGGTCAAATAATAAATAAAATCAAATCAACTGATAAGGGTGTTATAGAGATTAAAAGTTTTAAAGAGTCTAAAAAAACTCTTTTTAGCACTTATGGTAACAAGATTTTCTTTTATTTTTTATTATTTTATATTACTTTGATTTTTTTTTTAAAAAAAAAAGAGAAATAAAATGAAAAAAGATTTTTTATTTACTAGTGAGTCAGTTTCAGAAGGACATCCAGACAAAGTATGTGACAGAATTTCAGATATGGTAGTAGATACATATTTAAGTTCAGAACCTCAATCTAGAGTTGCGTGCGAAACTTTAACTACGACAAATAAAGTAGTTATGGCTGGAGAAGTAAGAGGACCAGAAATTAAAAAAGATGATTTAATTAAAAAAGTTAGAGATTGTATTAAAGATATTGGATATGACCAAGAAGGTTTTACTTGGAAAGAAGCCACTAAGATAGAAAGTCATCTTCATTTGCAATCTACTGATATTGCTATGGGCGTTGACTCCTCTGGAAACAAAGATGAAGGAGCGGGCGATCAAGGAATAATGTTTGGTTATGCTTGTAATGAAACAGATGTATTAATGCCAGCACCAATTTATTATTCGCATAAAATTTTAAGACTTATGGCGGAAGATAGGAAATCTGAGAAATTAAAAAATATTGAGCCTGACTCTAAAAGCCAAATTACCATTGAATATAAAGATGGAAAACCAACTTCGGTAAAATCAGTAGTTATTTCTACGCAGCATTCAGCAGATGTTGATCAAGCTAAAGTTAGAGAATTGGTAAAACCTTACATTGAAAAATCAATACCAAAAAATCTTTTACAAAATTTAGATGAAAATGAAATTTATGTTAATCCAACTGGTAATTTTGTTATTGGTGGACCAGATGGGGATAGTGGTTTAACTGGAAGAAAAATTATTGTTGATACATATGGTGGAGCAGCTCCTCATGGTGGCGGAGCTTTTTCAGGAAAAGATCCTACAAAAGTAGATAGATCTGCTGCTTATGCTTCTAGATATTTAGCAAAAAATATTGTTGCATCAAAAATAGCAGACAAATGTTTAATTCAACTTGCCTATGCAATAGGAGTTTCAAAACCACTTTCAATATATGTTGATCTTTTTGACAATGATGATGAAAAAAATAGACACGTTGAAAAATTAATTAATGAGAATTTTGACTTGAGTCCTAGAGGAATAAGAGAAATGTTAAGTTTAAATAAACCAATATATGAGAAGACAGCTGCCTATGGACATTTTGGAAGAGATCCAGAGTCTAATGGTGCATTTTCATGGGAAAAAACCGATAAAAGTCAAATTTTTACTAAGTAAATAAGTTGAAAATATAAAAAAAATACATATATTTCTCTTACATTATTGAAATTTCAAAATGGGCTCCGGCCCATTTTTTTTTATAGCAAATAAAATGTTAAATAGAAGATCGGATAAATTAGAATTACTAAGAATTGCTGAAGCAGTAGCTTTAGAAAAATCTATAGATAAAGAGTTAATAATTGATTCTATGGAAAATGGAATTGCAAAAGCAGCAAAATTAAAGTTTGGATCAGAAAATGAAATTAAAGTTTTAATAAATAGAGATAATGGGGATATAGGAATATTTAGAAAACTTATTATAGCTGAAAAACCAGAGAATTCTAATTTAGAAATAAGTTTGAAGAGAGCAATAGAATTAAACGAAGAAAACAAAATCAAAAATATTGGTGATGAATTTTTACAACCTTTGCCCTCTTTTGATTTTGGAAGAATTGCAGCACAAACTGCAAAACAAGTAATTAGCTTTAATGTTAGAGAGGCCGAAAGAGAAAGACAATTTAATGACTTTGTAGATAAAAAAGATACTATTTTAAGTGGAATAGTAAAAAGATTAGAATTTGGAAATATTATAGTTGATCTAAATAGAGCAGAAGCAATCATTCAAAAAAATGAAATGATACCTAGAGAAAATATTAAAGCAGGAGATAGAACAAAAGCTTATTGTCTCGATGTTAGAAGAGAGCCAAGAGGACAACAAATATTTCTTTCAAGAGCGCACCCAAAATTTATGGAAAAATTATTTGTTCAAGAAGTTCCTGAAATTTATGATGGATTGATAGAAATTAAATCATCTGCAAGAGATCCAGGAAGTAGAGCAAAAATATGTGTTAAAGCAATAGATACATCTTTAGATCCAGTTGGAGCTTGTGTTGGCATGAGAGGAAGCAGAGTTCAAGCGGTTGTAAATGAATTACAAGGAGAAAAAATAGACATAGTTAATTGGTCTGAAGATCCTGCGGTGGTTGTTGCCAATGCTTTGTCACCAGCAGAAGTACAAAGAGTAAACGTTGATAATGAATTAAAAAAACTTGATGTAATCCTTACAGAAGAAAATTTAAGTAAAGCAATTGGAAGAAGAGGACAAAATGTTAGATTAGCAACAAAACTTTTGAATTATGAAATCAATATAATGACAGATCAGGAAGATTCTGAGCGAAGACAAATTGAATTTAAAGAAAAAACTGAGAATTTTGTTAAAAATTTAGAACTAGATGAAACTTTAGGTCAGTTGCTAGTGGCAGAAGGATTTTCCTCTATAGATGATATTAAAGAAAGTTCAACTGAAGCTCTTACAAAAATTGAAGGTATAGAGGAAGAAACTGCAAAAGAACTTATTCAAAGAGCTCAAGAATTTTTTCAAAAAGATCAAGAAGAGATAACAAAAAAAATTAAAGATTTAGGTCTGGAGAATGAGTTAATTAATCACAAAGGCTTGACGCCAGGAATGTTGGTTACTCTTGGAGAACAAAAAATATTAAATCTAACAGATTTTGCTGATCTTTCATCAGACGAGCTTACGGGCACTTATGATATTTTAAAGGGTGAAAAAATTAAAATTAAAGGATGTTTAGAAGACTTTGCACTTTCTAAAAATGAAGCAGATGAATTAATTATGTCAGCTAGAGATAAAATCTATAAAGATTGAGAGATGATAAATGGACAAGAAAAAATTAAAGCTAACTATTTCTGGAAGATCAAAAAAAACTATAAACACTATTGAAATAGCAAAATTTCAAGGTAAAAATTCAGTAATTATTGAAAAAAAAACTGGTCGATTTAGTTCTAAATCATCGTTTTCAAAAAATAATAATCAAAGAACTTCTTTTAAATCTAGATCTGGTTTTATTTCCAAAGTACCAGTGTTTTCCAAACCACCTTTAACTAACAATTTTGAAAAAAGAAAATTAGCTGAGCAAATGGCAACAAAAAGGCTTAGAGGAGAAACATCTCAAAAAAGTAAACCAGGATCAAAAAGACGAGAACTAAAATTAACTATATCTAGAGCTTTAAATGACGAAGCTATGGAATTTAAAGGCAGAAGTTTAGCATCAATAAAAAGAGCAAAACAAAAAGAAAATAAAGAATTAAAAAAAGAAAAAATCTTAGATAATTTAAAACCTGTAAAAAGAGATATCAAGATTCCTGAAGTGATTACTATTAGGGAGTTAGCTAACAGAATGGCAGAACAATCAAGTAATATTATTAAACATCTTTTAGGCATGGGTGTTACTGCAACAATTAATCATAGCATCAACTCTGATATTGCAGAATATCTTGTTCAAGAATTTGGTCATAATCCAATCAAAGAGCAAAAAGCTGAAGAAATAATAAAAAAAATAAAAGAAGTTAAATCTCAAAATCTAAAAAGTCGACCTCCAATAGTTACTGTAATGGGACACGTAGACCATGGAAAAACTTCTGTTCTTGATGTTTTAAGAAAAACAAATGTGGTCTCCAGAGAATTTGGAGGAATCACACAACATCTTGGAGCTTACCAAATTAATTATAATTCAAATAAAATTACATTTTTAGACACACCGGGTCATGCAGCTTTTACTGAAATGAGAGCAAGAGGTTCTAAATTGACAGATTTAGTTATTTTGGTAGTTGCAGCAGATGATGGTGTAAAACCACAAACAATAGAGTCAATAAAGCATGCTAAAGCAGCAAAAGTTCCAATTGTTGTCGCAATCAATAAATGTGATCTTCCTGAAGCAGATCCTCAGAAAATAAAAAATCAATTACTTGAACATGAATTGATTGCAGAGGAATTGTCGGGTGATACTTTAATGGTGGAGGTATCGGCAAAAACAAAAAGTAATATAGACAAATTAATAGAATCAGTTTTACTTCAATCCGAATTACTAGATTTAAAAACTGATTATGAATTAAAAGCACGTGGAGTAGTTCTAGAATCAAAAATTGATATAGGAAGAGGACCAGTTGTAAATATTATTGTAACTTCAGGAACTTTAAAAAAAGGCGATTATTTCGTTAGTGGCTTAAAATGGGGCAAGGTCAGAGCTTTAATAAATGATAATGGAAAAAACATCGATGAAGCAAACCCTTCAACGCCCGTAGAAGTTTTAGGAATTAATGGAGCAACTAAAGCAGGCGATGACTTTATTGTTTTTGAAAGTGAAAAAGAAGCTAAATCGTTATGTGAAGCAAGAATTCAGGAAACTCAAGAAGGAAAAAATCCTTTAACTTTTGTTACGCAAGATTCTGCATTCAAAGATAAAACATCTGAAGAATTGAATATTATAATTAAGTCTGATGTTCACGGTTCATCAGAGGCAATTAAAAATGCTATTTCTCAAATTAAACATGAAGAAGTTAAACCAAAAATAATTTTGTCTGATATAGGAATGATTACTGAAACAGATGTTTTGCTGGCCAAAGCATCAAAGGCAGTTGTAATAGCCTTTAATATTAAGCCAAGCAGGGAAGCAAAAAAAATTGCAGAACAGGAAAAAATAACAATCCATTCTTATAATATCATATATGAACTTTTAGATTTTATAAAAGATAAGATGTCAGGTTTATTAGCCCCTGATGTTCAAGAAAAAATTATTGGTTCTGCAGAAATTATTGAAATATTTAAAGTTTCAAAAGTAGGTAAAGTTGCTGGATCAAAAGTAATTGAAGGAGAAATATTACAAGATTGTAATGTTAGAATAATAAGAGATGGAGCAATTGTACACAATGGAAAAGTTGGATCAATATTTAGAGAAAAAAATCAAGCTAAACAAGTTTCAGCCGGTTTAGAATGTGGTATCACAATTAAAAATTTTAATGATTTTCAAAAAAAAGATATAATTGAAGTTTACAATTCAACAATAACAGAAAGAACATTATAGTTTTATGAGTAAATTAGGAAGACCAGTTTCACAAAGACAATTAAGAGTTGGAGAGATGATTAAACAAGCATTAGGTATGATTTTTTTAAGAGATGAAGCAAAATTACCTAATCTTGAAACAAGAGAAATTACAGTTACCGAAGTAAGAATGAGCCAAGATCTTAAAATTGCTAAAGCATTTGTGTTACCTTTGGGTGGAAAAAATTCTCAAGAAATAACAGGTAAATTAAAAGAATTTTCATTTATAATTAGAAAAGTGTTGTCAAAAAAAATAACTATGAAGTACTTACCAAAACTTCTGTTTGTTAAGGATGAGTCTTTTGATTATGCTGAAAAAATTGAAAATTTAATAAAACAAACAAATAAATAAGGAAAAAGATGACTAAAAAGAGCAAAGAGTTAGCTATTCACGATAAAGATACAGGATCTTCTGCAGTTCAAATAGCACAATTAACAGATAAAATTGAAAATTTATCAAATCATATAAAAAAATTTAATAAAGATAAGCATTCTTCAGTTGGTCTATTAAAAGCAGTAAATAGAAGAAAGAAACTACTAGATTATTTGAAAAAAAATAAAATAGAATCTTATAAAAACGTATTATCAAAATTAAATTTAAGGAAATAAATGTTTAAGATATCAAGACAAGAAGTAGAAATAGACGGAAAAAAAATAATTTTAGAAACTGGGAAAATAGCTAGACAAGCTGATGGTGCGATCATTGCAACTTGTGGTGAAACAGTTGTAATAGCAACTGCAGTTGGAGCAAAAAAAGTTAATCCAGATGTAGATTATTTTCCATTACAAGTAAATTATCAAGAAAAATATTATGCAGCTGGAAAAATTCCTGGAGGATATTTTAAGAGAGAAGCAAGACCTACAGAGGCTGAAACATTAATCTCAAGATTAATAGACAGACCAATTAGACCATTGTTTCCAGAAGAATTCAGAAATGAAGTACAAGTATTGCCAACAGTACTTTCTTATGACGGTGTCAATGAACCAGATGTACTATCTATAATTGCTTGCTCAGCAGCATTGGCTATATCTGGAATGCCTTTTCAAGGACCAGTTGGAGCTTCAAGAGTTGGTTATATAGATGAAAAATTTGTATTAAACCCATCTAAAGAAGAAATAGAAACTTCAAAACTAGATCTAGTAGTTGCTGGAACTAAAGATGCAGTGTTAATGGTAGAATCTGAAGCTTCAGGTTTATCAGAAAAAATAATGTTGGATGCAGTTAAATTTGGACATGAAAAATTTGTTCCAGTTATTGAAGCAATCAAAAAGTTAGTTAAAGATTGTGGAAAAGAACAATGGGTTGTTGAAAAGAAAGATTTATCTGAATTAGAAAAGAAAATTTCAGACAGTTTCAGCGCTGATTTAACAGCAGCATTTGCTATTAGAGACAAACAAAAAAGATCAACTTTGATTGGTGAAATTACTACAAAATGTAAGGAAATGTTTGAAGGCGATGAGACTTATTCAGATCTAGATGTTTCTATGATGCTTAAAAAAATTGAAAAGAAAATTGTTAGAACTGACATTTTAAAGAATAAATCTAGAATAGATGGTCGTTCTTTAACTGATGTAAGACAAATTGATTGTCAAGTTGGAGTTTTGCCAAGAACTCATGGTTCTGCTTTATTTACAAGAGGTGAAACACAAGCATTAGTTACTTTAACATTAGGAACTTCTGAAGATGAACAAAGAGTAGAAAGTCTTGATGGATTAAAGCGTAATAGATTTATGCTTCATTATAATTTTCCTCCTTTTTCTGTAGGTGAAACGGGAAGAATTGGAACTGGTCGAAGAGAAATTGGTCATGGTAAATTAGCATGGAGAGCTTTAAATTCTTCATTACCAGAGCAAGAAAAGTTTCCTTATACTTACAGAGTTGTATCAGAGATCACTGAGTCGAATGGTTCTTCTTCAATGGCAACTGTTTGTGGTGGATCATTAGCGTTAATGGATGCTGGAGTTCCAATGAAAGCTCCAGTTGCTGGTATTGCAATGGGATTAATTAAAGAAGGAGATGATTTTTCTGTTCTGTCAGACATCTTGGGTGATGAAGATCATTTAGGAGATATGGACTTTAAAGTTGCTGGGACTAAAGATGGTATTACTTCTTTACAAATGGACATTAAGATAACGGGAATAACTTTTGAAATAATGGATCAAGCATTGTCTCAAGCTAAAGATGGAAGAATTCATATCTTAGGTGAGATGGCTAAAGCTTTAACAAGTTCAAGAGAGTCAGTTTCTAAATATACTCCAAAAATTGAAACAGTTATGGTTGATAAAAAAGATATTGCGGCTGTAATTGGAAAAGGTGGAGCAACAATTAGAGAAATAGTTGAGCTATCAGGAGCTAAAGTAGACGTTAAAGATACAGGCGAAGTAACTGTAGCTGCTCCAGATGAAGAATCTAGAGTTAAAGCAATGAATATGATCAAAGATATTATTGCAAAGCCTGAGATGAATAAAATCTATAAAGGCAAAGTAATGAAAATCATGGAATTTGGTGCATTTGTTAATTTTTTAGGTAAACAAGATGGTCTTGTTCATATTTCAGAACTTGCTCCTAAAAGAGTAGAAAAAGTTACTGATGTTGTAAAAGAAGGTGATGAAGTTACTGTTAAAGTAATTGGTTTTGATAGAGGTAAAGTTAAACTCTCTATGAAACAAGCAACAGCTTAATAAGCTTAACTAAAATTTAAAACCCTCGGAATGAAAGTTCTGGGGGTTTTTTTATTTGAATTTATTATTATAAATTTTTTTAACTTCAATAATCAAATCTTCAAATACATTATCCCATGAATTAAATTGATTTTGTTTAATTATCCTAATTGATGGATACCAATTAGTATTCTTTTTACTACCAAACCATCTCCAATCAGCATTAAAATTCAATAATAAAATACTATTAATTTCAAGTATACCAGCTAAGTGAATAATAGATGTATCTGATGATACTACCAAATCTAATTCTTTTAAAATTCTAGAAATTTCAAAAAGAGATTTGTCTCCAAAGTCTGAAAGGTTTGAGTAAGAGTGGTAATCAATAAATTCATCTTCTCTTACGTTTTTAGATAATTTATAAAAATCAACATTTTTTAACTTTAATAATTTATCAAATTTATTAAATGAAATAGATCTATATTTATCCATAAGATAATTTGGATTACCAGACCAAGCAAGACCTACATTTAATTTATTTTTTTTGAAATCTTTATTTTGGTATTTTGTTTCTGGTAAAGATAGTTTGTAGAAATTTATATCCTCAATTTTTGAAATATTTAATAATTTTGGCAAGCTACAAATAGGAATTTGAAAATCAAAATTTACCTCTTTTAAATTTTCATAATCAACAACAAATATATCTGAACTTAAATTAGATAATATATCCTTTAATTTTTTGTTAACAACAAATGTAATCTGATTTGTATATTTTTTAAGGTCAATGACAAATCTTGAAAATTGTAATGCATCACCTAATCCTTGTTCATCCCAAATTAAAACTTTTTTATCTTTAATTTCAAGGATATTATTTGGCAATTTAATGTTATCGAATTTTTTTTGTGGATGATCTTCTCTTTTCCATCTGTCTTCATATAATAAAAAACCATTTTTCAAATCTTTAAGAGCAAGAGCACAAAGAGATAATCTCCAGGATATGTCGGCATGGTTTTGTTTTATTTTTTTACTTTTTTCAAAGTAATAGTATGCTTGGTTTATTTTTCCTAATACAAAAAATAACCCACCAATGTTGTAATAGATTTTATAATCATTTTTTTTTCCCAAAAGTTGTTTTCTGTAAACTTTTAAAGCATTTAAAAAATCATTATTTTTTTTATAATTAGAAGCTAATAAATCTTGAACAGCATATTTGATTTCTTTGTGATTGACTATTTTATTACAAATTTTAATCGATTCTTTAAAATTTTCATTAAAATAAAGATTATAAGCTAAGCCTAATAAAATTTCTTTTTCATTTTCAAAATTTTTATACTCTTTAAGAATATTGCTTAATTTTTGAACTTGTTTGGTTTCAATATAAATTTTTATTAAATTACTAATTATGGAAAGTCTGCCTGGTGTTAATTTTAACGAATTTAAAAATTTTTTTTCAGCAAATTCATAATTTTTATTATTAAATAATTTTACACCTTCTTCAAAGTTTAATTTTGCTTCATTAAAATTTTCTATTTTCATTAAATGATTAATTATACCATATTATAAATTTTATGCTTTTTATTCAGATTTTTTCTTCTAATGTGATTTAATTATTTTATGTTTGATTAATTTTTTGGTTTTGATTGAGGTAAAGTTTAACTAAATTTCAGGTAATATTTTTAGGATTTGGCATCCCTACTTTATTATATCCAGCATCTACGTAATGGATTTCACCTGTAACTCCACCAGCTAGGTCGCTTAATAGGTATAAAGCTGAATTTCCAACGTCATGAATATCTACATTTCTCTTTAATAAAGAGTGGTCCTCGTTCCATTTATAAAGGAATTTTGCATCTCCTATAGCAGACGCTGCTAGAGTTTTAATGGGTCCTGCACTTATCGCGTTTACTCTAATTCCTTTTTCACCTAAATCTCTAGCTAGGTATTTAACACTTGCTTCAAGTGCAGATTTACAAACACCCATTACATTATAATTAGGAATTGTTTTAGTAGACTCATA
>Ga0208411_1001743_pt1 | contig 14160 bp, 12 predicted proteins | sample ETN01SmetaG_4_FD_185793 | JGI IMG/M metagenome (GOLD analysis project Ga0208411, IMG submission 185793) | Marine microbial and viral communities from oxygen minimum zone, Eastern Pacific Ocean - ETNP2014F12-01SV261 (SPAdes) (version 2) | ecosystem: Environmental > Aquatic > Marine > Oceanic ...
AAATCGTATTGCGAGAGCGTGCCCGAAAGGAAGGGGTATTTGAAGGAATCATGATCGATAGCAACAAACGCATCGCCGATGGAACCACCAGTAATATTTTTATTGTTAAGAACGGCATTTTAAAAACTCCCGCTCTAACTGAGTTCGTGCTTCCCGGGGTCACACGTCAAGTGGTCTTAGAACTAGCTACTTCCTTGAACATACCCTATGGGGAGCAGGATTTGATGGTGAATGATGTTTATCGGGCTGATGAAGTCTTTCTGACCAATACAGGAATTGAAATTCTACCGGTACGGCAAGCGGACAGACAGGTTATAGGAACGGGGATGCCTGGACCCGTAACTCGACGACTCCGCGCTCTTTTTTTGAAAACCTTTGGAGTTTCCTCTTAAAAATGATAGGGTTTGGGACACTCGTTGTTATCGATGGCTGTAGGGAGCAAAATGTCCACGGAAAAAATAATGCATTCCAAGAACCGGTTTCAGGACACCTCGAGGGGGGTGATCCAAGATACCGAAAATTCCAAAGAGTGGCTCCCAAAAGATTCATACGGCGATCTTGGGAAATGGATGACTTGGCAGGAAAGCATGGACTATATCTTTATGATGAACCAGGTTTATGCTGGAGGTCATGCCGACTGGCGCGTGCCTAGCAAAGAAGAGGTTCTTCAGCTTTATGACGAAACGTTAGCCCAAAAAGACTGGGAGGATAATGAAATTCATATTGCCTCCCTGTTTGTTAGCGGCTGTTCCCATTACCTCTGGACTAGCGAGAAAAATGATGAAGGACAGGTGCTTCGTATCGATCTAAGAACCAAGGATCTGGAGTTTGTGGCCCCGACGATCCGGGAACATCATGGGGCGCGCCTCGTTCGAAATTATAAGGAGTAGCATCATTCCAGGGTTAATCCCACCCCGCCATTTGCCAGAATAGTTCAGATTCCATTCCCCCTATATTTCGAGATAGGTAAGTTTCTTCCCCGACGATAAACTCCTCTACGCCATCGTCATGGTAAGTGGAGACTCGAATGTCTGCGTGTTGGGTATTGTCGAACCCGCTAAATAACGTCCCGAATGTTTTAGTTGGAAGGTCAAGGGCGAATCGTCGGGCGGTACGGCACTGCTTTTCCTTATTGTGTAGGTCCACCCACAGATACTTTTCATCTACCCTACATTCAATAATCTCCGAATCTTCCTTACCTGTGGCAAAGTATAATTCCCCCACCCGAACGCCGTGCTCAGGCCGTGCAGTTCCTCGAATCCATATTTTCCCTGAATCGTCGACCATGGTCATGATCTTCGTCCCTGAGTGGCGCGGGTGGGTTTTGACTTAAACGTGGTTTTATAACATAATCTGACGATCCACATTCTATCAACCCTCAATGCAAAATAACCATCCCTTGACTGAATCCTTCCGGTCCCGTCTTGAAAAAGACTTAAAGCACCGCCGTGGAAACAGCCTCTTTCGCGAGGTTCGAGTATGCCGCGATACCCGATTGAACCTATCGGCAAACGACTATCTTCATCTACGTCATGACTCCAGAATTCTTAGGAAAGCCCGAGAAACCGCTGAGATCTACGGATCTGGGAGCGGAGCCTCTCCCCTTCTTTCCGGATTCCTCCCCTGCCATGAGGAATTACTCAACAAACTTATGGTGTGGAAGAAAAAGCGTTGTGGGATGTTATTCAATACTGGTTTTATGGCTAATCAAGCTGTCCTCAGGCATTTGCCCAGCTCTGACGATTTTATACTTGCCGACCGGTTTATCCATCATTCCATGGTGCAAGCCCTGGAACGCGGGCAGACCCGGTTCAAGCGCTATAACCATCTCGATTTAGATCATCTAGAAGAACTTCTCAGCAAGCACCACAAAAATTTTGAGACGGTATTTGTCGCGACTGAGAGCGTGTTTAGCATGGATGGGGATTGCCCGGATTTAAGACGGCTTGTCGATTTAAAACGGCAGTACCCGTTCGTTTTGATCCTCGATGAGGCTCACGGAACTGGAGTGTTGGGCAGCACGGGCGGTGGGCTTGCTGAGGCCGTTGGCGTACAGGAACATGTGGATATTCTTGTGGGAACTCTTGGAAAAGCATTGGGGGGAATGGGGGGCTACGTCCTGACAGACTCTCAAGCAGTTATTGACTATCTAACCAATTATGCTGGAGAATTCATTTACTCCACTTTCCTGCCTCCCTATCAAGCAGGCGTCGCTCTATCTTCAGTTGATATAGCTCAGGAAGCTCAAGGCAAGCGACAGGCCCTTCACTCCCTTTCCCACTGGTTTCGTAAGGAGCTCTCCATCCAATCCCATATACCTAGTGGTTTCGATACACCCATCATCCCAATTTTGATCGGAGAAGCTGAGACAGCCTTGGAAATTCAGAATCGTTGCCTTGAAAAAGGAATCCTCGTGGGGGCGGTGCGTCCACCCACAGTACCGCGCGGGACCTCGCGCTTGCGTGTTTCCCTCCATTCGGAACAGACTCCAGAACAACTGCAACCTTTTATTTCTATAATTAAAGAGTTGAAAACACGATGAGAATAACGGCGGTCTCCGGCTGGGCCCTGCCTTGCACCTGGTTTGCAGAACAGATCATCGCTCGGTTCAAAGATTCGCAAGTGAAAGTGATTTATCCGAAAAAGCCTTTTGATCCAGAGGAAGCTCAAACACTTCTTGAAGAGGCACCCGCTGATCTGTACCTGGGCTACTCCTTGGGAAGTTTGTGGTTACTGAATTATAGGGACTTCATACCAAGAGCAGCCCTTAAGGGTGTTTTGGCCCCTTTTCTGGCCTTCAGTCGTGAGCAGGCTATGGGTGGAAAAACCCGAATCACCCAACTAAAATATTTAACAAGAATCCTTAAACGAAACCCAGAAAACAGTTCGCCATTAATAGATTTTTATGCAAGTTGTAACTTTCCTTATCCAAAATCCTTTTTGCGAGACCTGCCAAACCACTCCGCGTTAATAGAGGGACTAAAATTCCTGCAGTCGGCTTCTGTTTCTTCAAAAGCGGTAAAGAATTTTAAAGCTATCGTGGGCGAGAAAGATATTTTTCTTGATGCTGAAAAATTAAAAAAACACATCCCTCACTTGCAGATTGTTAAAGAAGCGGGACATGCACCGGGCCCGCTTTTGGACAGGCTTGTGAAGTTGTTTGCAACAGAAAATCAAAAAGTAGAACCTTTATGAAAGACTTTCAAGAAGGAACCTCCGAGATCGCTGAAAGTTTCTCTAAGTATGCTCGGGGGTACGACAAACACGCCCACCTTCAGAAATTGATGGCGGAGAGGCTGGCATCATTTCTCCCCGATGAATTACCTAGGCGAGTATTAGAGATTGGATGTGGAACCGGGCTTTTTACCCGGCACCTGCTCACCCGCCCGACGAGACAACTGACTATCAATGATATTGCTCCCAGAATGATCCAATGTTTAAAGGAAAAATTGGATCTCCCACCACAGTGCCTTATCGTGATGGGGAATGCGGAGTCCACTAAATTTAAGCCGATGGAATTGATCGCAGCCAATGCCGTATTTCAGTGGTTTAATTCCCCCGGGGAAAGCCTAAACCACTTGACTCGTTTTCTGAGGCCCAATGGAAGGATCATCTTCAGCACGTTTGGTCCAGCGACCTTGAAGGAGTTTCGCGAAACGGCGGAACTGGACAGTCCTGTCTCCCTCCTATCCTTCAACCGGTGGAAACAATTGATACGCAATGCAGGACTCACATTGGATTCCTCAGCAACCGAACTTCGAAAATCTTTCTCCCCTAGCTCCTTAACGCTCCTCAAAAATCTCCAGCAGATCGGAGCAGCCCCGTTCCGAATGATCCGCCCAGGAGGGCTGAGACAGCTTATCCGTCAATATGACACGACTTTTTCTAGTGCTCAGGGCGTTTATTCCACTTGGGAGCTCTATTACTTCTCAACAATCCTTAAATCCACCAGCAGGAAAGTTCGATAAGGCAATAGATCGGCTCGTTTGGGTCTGGTTTTTGATAAAACCCGACTTCTATGGGCTGGATAGCGAGAGCTCTGGTGGCAGGAAATTTACTTTTTGACTCCCTCTATCAGGCTTGTGCCATAGCCTACATGAAACCGTTTGAACCCCCTGAATCCGGCGCTACGCATCATGGTTTCCGTTTCTTGGTAGGTATATGACTTTCCCGTTTTGGTAAACAGAAGCATGGTCAGTGCAAAAAGGGCTGCATCATAAGGTTCGGTTTGGTTATCCTTGAGGAACAGATCATACAGGATGAATCGTTTTCCCAGATTTAGTGCCCGATGAATTTTCTTAAACAGGAATTGATTTTCGCACGGATTATAAATGTGAAGAACATTAGAAAATAAGACCGTGTCATAGCCCTCCCCAAAATCCTTCTCATGCAAATCACCGCGGACAAACTTAAACCGTTTAAAAACTGGCGACCCCTTGTGGATCTGCCGCGCAACTTTAATCGCGGCCGGACGATCCAATAACGTTGCAGTTGCCTTCCTGTCCTTTTTTAAAATAGCGGCGCTGTAAGATCCGGGTCCACATCCCAGATCGATTAGACGTCCAACTGATTTACGGGCGACCACGCTGGCCACTTTTTCAGCGTACAAAGTACTGCGCTCGTGCATTGCGTGGGTGAACAGTTCTCGAAACTTTGGATCGTCCCCCTCATCAAAAGCTGTGAGGTCCCTCCCCTTTTGAACAATCGTATTGAGCATGGCAAATTCATCCCGATTTTCATTTTTCAGCATGACCGTTCCCTTTTTATAGTGTGGACTCGATTCTGAAAAGTGCCTATAGGTTTCGGGTGTATTTGCAAATTTATTGCCTCGCTTTTTCAGTGCGCCCATGGCCGCAAGTGCATTGAGAAGCACTTCCGTTCCCTCATACGTGATCTTAGCCTTCTGCGACACTTCACGTGCCAACATACTTTTCTTTCCAAGAATGGTGAAAATTCGGAATTGGAGAGCCGACAGCAGAATATTTGACTCTTCCAACTGGTCGATCTTATGGATGATCTCCTGGTACGTTAGAAAAGACATAGTTCGTTCACTCTTTTAATAGGATATTTACATGATCGATCAATTCATGCCCTGCACCAAAAAATTTTTGCCGTAAATTCCCTTTTCGATCGATCAGGATAGTAGAGGGTGTCCCCTGCAAGGCATAAGATTCAAAAGTTCGTGCGGTTCGGGTTTTATTTTTAACATAGTTTCGGATTTGATCGGAAATAGCGGGTTTACTTTCCTCAGGGAGGTTGTTGAAGTCGGGGATGTCCTGTTGAATCATTTTACGAACAGTTTCCTCAACATCAGCCCGAAAATCAACAACCTGGTCCCACGCGATGGGAAACGGAATGCTGTATTGAAGCCGGTTTCCATGGAGCATCTCTCGAGAACTCATCGTGTTGAGGGTTTCGCCAACCACTTCGCCATCGAAAACGAGCTTTTTAAGATTTTCCAAGTTATTCTTATCAAAATCCTCAAATGCCGTTGCCAGCCCCAAAACGCAGAGTGCCTCTCCTTTAAACTTCTGGTAGATTTCAATTGCCGCAGGCAAGCCATAAAGAAAACAGCCCGGACAATTCACCTGGAATACTTCGACGAGAATAACGTTTCCCTGCTCCTGATCAATGTTGGTCGGGTCACCTTGGATCCACTGGTCGACCATTAGGCTAGGCGCGGCCTGATCAAATTGTGACATACACCTTTTCTCCATGAATCGGGTCTTTTGGGCGATACCATAAGAAGAAAAAAATATTCATATTTTTTTGGCCCGCGTTTTATAATCACTAATATTATTATGAGTCTATGCTAAATTGAACCACTTACTATTTCAATTGATTAAGACACATGGACGATTATTATTCGGTTTTGGGGATTGATCGTAGGGCTTCTTTGGATGAGACCAAAAAGGCCTTTCGAAAAAAAGCGATGAAGTATCACCCTGATCGCAATAAGGACAACCCCCGGGCAGAGGAAAAATTCAAGAAGGTCAATGAAGCGTACGCCGTTTTAAGCGACGAGAAAAAGCGTAGTCAATACGATCGCTTTGGCAAGGACGGATTTCATCAGCGATTTTCACAAGAGGACATTTTTCGCGATTTTAATTTCGATGAAGTGTTCAGCAACTGCGGCTTTAGTGGTGGGGGATTTCCAGACTTGGAGAGTGCTTTCCCTGGGCAGAGGTTCGGCCGATCACGCGCTAGAAAGGGTGCCGATATTCGACAGGAGTTTCTTATTTCCTTCCAAGAAGCCGCGTTGGGGACCCAGCGAACCATTGCGACGAGGCAAAATGGAAAGCGGGTGGAATCGAGCTTCAGGGTTCCAGCTGGATCCAAGGACGGTCGCAGGTTGCGTCTAGTTGGAAAGGGACAGCCCGGCCTTCAGGGCGGACCTCCTGGAGATATGTATCTCAAAGTTCGAGTTCAAGCTCACCCCAACCTTTATCGGGAGGGCGACGACATTGTGACCGATCAGGAATTGTGCCTCACCGACGCTCTTCTGGGAACGTCTATTGAGATCCCTACCCTCACCGAACCTAAAATGGTCAAGATCCCCGCTGGCACACAAAGCCATACCCGACTTCGATTGAAAGGAATGGGCATTCCTCGTAGCCGGGGCAAGGAAAACGGAGACCAGATGGTTCGAGTGATTGTGAAATACCCCAAGAAACTAACAGAAGAACAAATTCAATTGATCCGCAAACTGAAGACAAAAGGATTGTAACTGCGCCTCGTGCGCGCCGGTTGATTTTTTTAGAATCCTCTCTCTCAAAGTAGCACTTTTAACTGACAACTCACTCATCTCCCTGAGGTAGACAGCCGATGGCCCGGATCGTTTTCAAGCCAGATAATATCATTCATGAAATTGAGGACGAGACCTCGTTGATTGACGCATGTGAAGGGGTTGATTCGAATTTTTCCTTTGGCTGCACCGAGGGAACGTGCGGGATTTGCGAACTTACGGTCATCAAGGGGGCAGAGAACGTTTCCAAGGTGAACGAAACGGAAAAAGATTTTCTAGATCCGCAAGATTTAGAAAAAGGCATGCGTCTGGGCTGTCAGTTAAAGGTTATAAAAGGTGAGGTGGTTATTGACTGGAAACAAAACAGGGCTAAGTAAACTGGGATTCTCACCACCATCAACTGGTTGAAGGCCTTTATCGTACTATCTCCAGTTTACCGTTCAAGACGAGCGGTGTTTCTTCTTGACTTAAAAATAAGCCTCAGTTATTATTCTGGAAACTCTTTAAGACGGTACTGTGAGACCGTTAAGGGATCCGAAAGTGAAACCAGAACGTTATAATTTTAGAGCCTCCTTATGGGATTCGATCCTAAGGGGGTATTTTTTTGCCCTGAACCGGAGATCCAATTGAGTTCGGTCATCTTCAATGAAAAAGATATTTCCCGTGCCGTTACCCGAATCGCCCACGAAATACTGGAGAAAAATAAGGGTGCCGACAAACTGGCCTTAGTGGGTATACGCACGCGAGGCGCGACTTTGGCGCAGAGACTGGCAAAAAAAATCAATGAAATCGAAAGTACGTCTGTCAGCCTCGGAATTCTGGATATCACTCTCTACCGGGACGACCTAGGAACCAGCAAACAAAGTCCCGAGGTCAAAAAAACCGATATTTCATTTTCTCTGGAAGGGAAGGAAATCGTCCTGATCGATGACGTGTTGTACACCGGACGAACCATCCGCGCCGCCATCGATGCGCTCATCGATTTTGGTCGGCCCGCAACCGTTCAACTGGGAGTTTTGATTGACAGAGGACACCGGGAACTTCCCATCCGTCCAGACTATGTGGGGAAAAACCTTCCGACATCCAAATCCAACCAGGTTCAGGTCCACCTAAAAGAAGATGATGGAGTAGATGAGGTTATACTCGCTAAAGCATTGAGTAAAAAAGAATAATGCCTATTACATTGAAAAATATTTTGGGAACACGCGACCTCGCCCGGGAAGACATATCGACGATCCTAGACACCGCCAATGCTTTCAAAGAAATCTCGACGCGACCGATCAAGAAGGTCCCTACCCTCAGAGGCCGGACTGTTATCAACCTTTTTTTTGAGCCCAGCACACGGACCCGCACATCATTTGAAATCGCAGGAAAACGCTTAAGCGCTGACGTGATTAATATAACCGGTTCAAGCAGCAGTACGGTCAAGGGAGAAAACCTGATCGATACTGCCCGCAATCTCGAGGCGATGAACCCGGATATCATTGTGATCCGACATGCCTGCGCGGGAGCGGCTGAGCTTATCTCCCACTTCACCAAAAGCTCCATAATCAATGCTGGTGACGGTGCGCACGAGCACCCTACCCAATCTCTTCTCGATCTTTTGACCATTCAGGAGCACAAGGGTTCGCTGGAGGGGCTGAGGGTAGTTATCGTTGGTGACATTGCACACAGTCGGGTGGTGCGCTCCAACATATTCGCCATGAAGACCATGGGCATGGACGTGCGATTGGTTGGACCACCCACTATGATCCCCTTTGAGATTGAGCGACTGGGCGTTGAAGTAAGCCATAATCTGGCAGAAGCCATCCGAGACGCGGACGTAATTATGATGCTCCGTATCCAGACCGAGCGGCAAAACAGGTTTCTCCTGCCCAGCCTCCGCGAATACTCCAACCTGTTCTGTTTGACCTCCGAGAAACTGGAGCGTGCTCCGGAAGATATTTTGATTATTCACCCTGGCCCGGTCAACCGGGGAGTCGAGATTGCCCTGGATGTTATGCAGGACAAGCGCTCTCTCATCCTGGACCAAGTGACCAACGGGGTGGCCATTCGAATGGCCCTAATGTATCTCCTGCTTGGGGGGAGCGATAATGGTCTTAATTAAAAATGGTCGGGTCATCGATCCGGCCAACGGTATTGACGAGCAGCGCGACCTTCTGATCGAAAAAGGAAAGATCAAGGCTGTCGAACCCACGGGCAAAATTAAGTGCGAGGCCAAGACGATAGATGCCGGGGGTCACATTGTCGCACCGGGTTTCATTGATATGCACGTCCATTTTCGGGAACCGGGATTCGAGTACAAGGAAACTATCGAATCCGGATGCCGGTCTGCAGCGGCTGGCGGATTCACCACGGTGGCGATCATGCCCAATACAAACCCGGTTAATGATACCCGGTCGGTGACCGAACTGATACTGGCGCAGGCAAAGGCTTGTGGGACTGTTCGCGTGCATCCCATTGGCGCCATATCCCAAGGGCTTGCTGGAGAGCGTTTGTCGGAGATGAGTGACCTGAAAGATGCTGGAGCCATCGCTTTCTCAGACGATGGGCGCCCAGTAATGAATAGCGAGTTGATGCGTCGCGCATTCGAATACAGCAGAATGTTTGGTTTGCCTCTTATTCAGCACAGTGAAGTCCTCGACCTCACAGAGGGAGGCTGCATGAATGAGGGCGCTGTCGCAACTGAGCTGGGGCTGAAGGGGATGCCGGTAGAGGCGGAGGACATCATGGTCTATCGAGACATTGCTCTTCTTAAAAAGACAGGAGGACGCCTCCACGTGGCCCATATTAGTAGTGGGAACGCCGTGGAACTGGTGCGACAGGCAAAGGCGCAAGGCTTGCCTGTCACCTGCGAAGTTGCGCCTCATCATTTCACACTCACAGACGAAGCGGTTAGGGGCTATGATAGCAATACAAAAATGAGTCCGCCTCTCCGCACGCAGAATGATATTGAGCGCATCAAGGAAGGGCTCGAGGACGATACCATCGACATAATCGCCACCGATCATGCCCCTCATGACGTGGTCGACAAGCAGGTCGAGTATCAGCACGCCTGCTTCGGGATTGTGGGCCTGGAAACCGCTCTCCCACTGACGCTGAGGCTAGTTCAGGAAAACAGGCTTACCCTACCCCGCGCAATCGAAAAAATTACCTCCACGCCTGCCAGCATTTTCAACTTGGATGCGGGAACTCTTTCCGTCGGTAAATTTGCGGATGTGGTTATTTTTAATCCGAAAGAGGAATACACGGTTGACGTTTCCAGACTGCATTCCAGAAGCAAGAACAGTCCATTCGACGGGTGGAAGGTAAAAGGGAAAGTTACGCATACCCTTGTCGGCGGTAAAGTAATATACTCGGCGGCTAAAAATTAAATAACCTTGCAAATTCTCAAGACATCATGAAAGCAGTACTGGCTCTGGCCGACGGCAAAATATTTGAAGGAGTGGCCTTCGGCGCCCAAGGCGAAGTGGAAGGCGAAGTTGTCTTTAACACTAGCATGTCAGGTTATCAAGAGGTAATAACAGACCCCTCCTACTGTGGACAGATGGTGGTAATGACCTACCCCCTTATTGGGAATTATGGAATCAATCCAGAAGATTTTGAATCTGACCGACCTTTTCTTTCGGGCTTCATTATCAAGGAACTCAGCGGGATCCCCAGTAACTGGAGGTCCCGTGGCAAATTGGAAGATTTTCTCGCGAAATATGGTGTTGTTGGTATTCAGGGAATCGACACACGGGCTTTAACGCGCCATATTCGTGGCGCAGGCGCTCAACAGGCGGTGCTTTCTACTCGGAAAATAGATCCGAGAAAACTGGTAGAACAAGCCCGCAAATCCCCTGGCTTGGAAGGGAAAGACTTAGTCAAGAAAGTGAGCTGCCATGAGCCTTATGATTGGAACGAGGGCGAATGGGAATTAAGCAACGGAAAGGCGACATGCCGGTCTGCTCCCGCCAAACCTGAAAAATCCAATTTTGTGGTGGCCTACGATTTTGGAATCAAACGAAATATCCTGCGCCTGCTGATTCAGGCGGGATGCAGGGTCAAAGTAGTTCCGGCATCCATGCCAGCCGATGACGTTCTAGCCTTGAAACCAGATGGAGTGTTCCTTTCAAATGGTCCTGGCGACCCCGCCGCAGTTTCCTATGCCTCGGAAAATGTACGGCAGCTTCTCGGGAAAGTTCCTATTTTTGGAATCTGTCTGGGGCACCAGATACTTTCTCTTGCACTGGGTGCAAAAACTTATAAATTGCGGTTCGGACACCACGGTGGAAATCAGCCGGTCATGGATCTCAAGACCCGCAAAGTGGAGATCACCGCCCAGAATCACGGGTTTGCGGTGGACGCCAACTCCATAACCGATGAGTACATAGTCACCGCTGTCAACTTGAATGACAACACAGTCGAAAGGATTCAGCACAAGACGTTGCCCGTTTTATCCGTTCAGTATCATCCGGAAGCATCTCCTGGTCCACACGATTCGGAGTATTTATTTTCGGAATTCGCCGCTCTAATGGACGAGCATCACTAATTTTAAAGAATCACCTTAACCAATGCCTAAAAGAACCGACATAAAAAAAATCCTGCTGATCGGAGCTGGGCCAATCGTAATTGGGCAAGCGTGCGAGTTCGATTACTCGGGTACCCAGGCCTGCAAGGCCCTCAAGGAGGAAGGATATGAGGTAATTCTACTTAACAGCAATCCGGCCACCATCATGACCGACCCGGATTTTGCTGATCGAACCTATGTCGAACCAGTCACTCCGCAGGTAGTGGAGATGATCATAAAAAAAGACCGACCCGACGCGCTTCTTCCGACCATGGGGGGACAAACCGGACTGAACACCGCGCTTGCTGTCAATGAGAGCGGCGTTCTCGACAAATATGGCGTGAAGTTGATTGGAGCCGACGTCGAAGCCATTCAAAAAGCAGAAAACCGCCAGAGCTTCAAGGACGCCATGTTACGAATTGGCCAGAAAGTGGCGCCCAGCGGCCAGGCTCATGACCTCAATGAAGCTTGGAACATTGTACGGGAAACCGGATTTCCAGCAATTATTCGCCCCTCCTTTACCTTGGGCGGAAGCGGGGGAAGTATCGCCTACCAAGAGGAGGATTTTGAGTCACTCATAGAGATGGCCCTCCAGATCAGCCCAACGCACGAAGTACTCATCGAAAAATCTCTGCTGGGATGGAAAGAGTATGAACTTGAAGTGATGCGTGATCTTAGAGATAACGTGGTAATCGTATGTTCGATCGAGAACCTGGATCCCATGGGCATCCACACGGGGGATAGTATCACGGTCGCGCCTGCACAAACCCTCACTGACAAAGAATATCAGGCGATGCGCAATGCAGCCATCGACATCATCAGGGAAATCGGGGTTGAAACAGGTGGTTCCAACATTCAATTCGCGCAGGACCCGGGGACAGGCGAGATGATTGTGATCGAAATGAACCCGCGGGTCTCCCGAAGCTCGGCTCTAGCCTCGAAGGCAACCGGATTTCCCATCGCTAAAATTGCAGCCAAACTTGCCGTGGGCTATACCCTTGATGAAATCAGAAATGATATCACACAGGTCACACCAGCTTCATTCGAACCGACTATCGATTATTGCGTGGTAAAAATTCCACGGTTCACTTTCGAAAAATTCTTTGGAAGCGAGCCCGTACTTTCGACCCAGATGAAATCAGTTGGCGAAGCAATGGCTATCGGACGTACATTCAAGGAATCGTTGAACAAGGCTCTCCGCTCGCTGGAAATAAATGTTTTCGGTCTGGAAGAAAACTTCAAGCATATTCCAAAAACCGGGGAACTGACTCCGAAGGAAATAAAGGAGAAGCTGAAGGAGGTTCTTCGCTTTCCCTTTTGGGACCGGCTGTGGTGCATCGCCGCGGCCCTACGTCGTGGTGTTTCTGTTGAAGAGATTTATGAGATCACTTTCGTTGACCCCTGGTTCTTACACAACATCCTGCAAATCATTAAACTCGAGGATGAGATTAAATCGGCCCGAAAGCTAAAGGAGTTGCCCGCTGATTTGATAAAACGCGCCAAGGAAGCTGGTTATTCCGACAAGTATATAGCTGGTTTGCTTCGATGCGAGGAGAACGAGGTGCGAGAAAAGAGGATCTGTGATGGAGTTAAACCGGTCTTTAAAAGAGTCGATACCTGTGGGGGTGAATTCGAAGCCCATACTCCCTATCTTTATTCCACCTACGAATCGGAATGCGAGGCGATCCCTTCCAAAAATAAAAAAATTATAATCTTGGGTGGTGGGCCTAACCGAATTGGGCAGGGAATCGAATTCGATTACTGCTGTGTCCATGCCGCTTTTGCGCTGAAGGAAGATGGGTTTGAGACAATCATGGTCAACTGCAACCCGGAAACGGTGAGCACGGACTACGATACTTCCGACCGACTTTATTTTGAGCCGGTGACATTTGAAGACGTCATGCATATCGTTGAAGTTGAGCAACCGGATGGCGTGATCGTTCAATTCGGCGGTCAGACCCCATTGAAACTCGCGGTTCCATTAATGCAAGCAGGCGTTCCTATCATTGGAACCAGCCCGGATAACATCGACCGAGCGGAAGATCGAAAGCGTTTCAAGGAAGTTCTGGAAACCTTGGGCCTCAAGCAGCCTTCTAACGGAACCGCCTCTTCCTTTGAAGAGGCAAAGCAGATCGCCTCTCAAATCGGATATCCGGTAGTAGTGCGCCCCTCTTATGTTCTTGGAGGACGCGCTATGGAAATCGTATACGATCAACGTCGATTGGAACATTACATGGAGCACGCCGTCGAGGCCTCGCCAGAACATCCTATTCTGATTGATGATTTTCTGGAGAAGGCAACCGAGGTTGATGTTGATGCGATTTCTGATGGGACCGATGTAATCATCGGTGGGGTCATGGAGCACATTGAGGAAGCAGGGATCCATTCCGGGGACAGTGCCTGCTCCCTTCCCGCGTTTTCGATGGATTCCAAATTAATCGAAACCATTAAGGAGCAGGCTTGCGCACTAGCCCGAGAGTTGAACGTAATTGGCTTGATCAACATTCAGTTTGCTGTCAAGAACGAGGACATCTATATCCTAGAGGTCAATCCACGCGCCTCTCGGACGGTTCCATTTATCAGCAAAACCACGGGTGTCCCGCTTGCTAAACTGGCCGCACGGGTGATGGCTGGCAAAACTTTGAAGGAGCTGAAGATTGTTGCTGAAGCAACAATATCGCATATTGCTGTTAAGGAATCTGTCTTCCCATTCAACAAATTTGACAAGGTGGACATCCTTTTGGGACCGGAGATGAAATCCACTGGAGAAGTGATGGGAATTGACAGATCTTTTGGTATGGCATTTGCCAAATCCCAAATCGCCGCGGGAATCCGTTTCCCCGTAGAGGGAAATGCATTCATT
>Ga0208411_1001747_pt1 | contig 14143 bp, 11 predicted proteins | sample ETN01SmetaG_4_FD_185793 | JGI IMG/M metagenome (GOLD analysis project Ga0208411, IMG submission 185793) | Marine microbial and viral communities from oxygen minimum zone, Eastern Pacific Ocean - ETNP2014F12-01SV261 (SPAdes) (version 2) | ecosystem: Environmental > Aquatic > Marine > Oceanic ...
AAGCTCCAGATATAAAATTTTGTTTTTGTTTTTCTAGTTCAGCTCTTTTTTTTTTACCCATAGCTCTTCTTAAAATATCTGCTTGCCCTGCGGTAAAACCAGATAATTTTTGAGCAATTTGCATAACTTGTTCTTGGTAAATAATTACTCCATAAGTTGGTTTTAAAATATCTTCTAATAATGGATGTAAATAATCAGGTTCTTGTTTACCGTGTTTACAGTCATTGTATGTTGAGATATTACTCATTGGTCCAGGTCTATATAGAGCAACTAATGCTATGATATCCTCAATATGATTTGGCTTCATTTGAATTAAAGCTTCTCTCATACCTGCACTTTCAATTTGAAATAGACCAACAGTTTTTCCTGAAGATAATAAATCAAAAACTTTCTGATCTTCAAAATCAATGTTTTCAATATTAAAATCTTTATTTTTTTTTCTTATAAGATTTTGAGTATTATCAATAACTGTTAATGTTTTTAAGCCTAAGAAATCAAATTTAATTAGTCCTGCATTTTCAGCGGAATACATATCAAATTGTGTTGATGGTAATAATAAGTTAGCATCTGAGTCTTTATATAATGGAACTACTTCAGTAAGTTTTCTATCAGCTATAACAACACCAGCAGCGTGAGTAGCAACATTTCGATTTAACCCTTCTAGCTTTAATGATAGATCGGTAAGTTTTTTTACTTTTGGATCTTCTTTAATAAGTTTTTGAAGTCTTGGTTCACCAGCAATGCATTCCAATAAACTTTGAGGTCTTGAAGGATCAAAAGGTATCATTTTTGAAATACTATCAACAAAACCATAGGCTAACCCTAAAACTCTCCCAACATCTCTTATAACCATTCTAGCTTTTAATTTTCCAAAAGTAATAATATGGGCGACACTATTTTTGTATTTTTTAGTTAAATATTGAAATACTAAATCTCTTTTTTCCTCACAGAAATCGATATCAAAGTCAGGCATAGAAATACGATCAGGATTCAAAAATCTTTCAAAAATTAAATTAAATTTAATAGGATCTACATCTGTAATTGAAAGACACCAGGCTACTAAAGATCCAGCTCCAGAACCTCTACCAGGTCCGACGGGTATATTGTTTTCTTTAGCCCATTTTATGTAATCTGATACAATTAAGAAATAACTTGAATATTTCATTTCAATTATAATGTCTAGTTCATGATCTAATCTATCTTTGTATTTCAAATAATTTTCATTAACTGAAAGATCTTTATTTTCAATTTTGAAAGTTTTTTTAAATTTTTCTTTTAAACCTTCCAAAGAATTACTTTTTAGAATTTCATCAGCATTTCCGCCTTCATCTGAACTTATATTTGGTAAAATAGGTTTTGAAGAAATTGGTCTAAAACTACATCGAAATGGAAAATTATAATTATTTTCTAAAGCTTCAGGCAGATCAATAAATAATTCTGACATTTCAGTATTATTTTTTAAATAATGTTGATTGGTAAATCTAACCCTATTTTTTTCATTAATATAAGTTTTGTTCTTAATACAAATTAAAGCATCATGCGCTTCATGCATATTTTTATCCAGATAATAAACTTCATTAGTTGCTATTAATGGAATTTCTAAATTTAAAGTTGTAGATAGATTAAACTTTTCAAAAGCAATTTCATTTTGATCTTGATGGCGTTGAATTTCAATATAAAATCTATCATTATATTTTGATTTTAATTTTAAATATAATTCTTGTATTTCTGTAAATTTACCTTTGTCAAACAATTGGCCAAATAAACCATTAATGGTTCCTGAAAATAGAGCAACTCCCTCTGTTTTATTTAATAATTCAAGAAAATCTAAATGAGGATAAGAAAGGTCATTGTTTTTAAGATATGATTGTGATGATAATTCAATTATTCTTCTATAACCATCTTCGTTCAAAGCGAAAAGTGGTAATAAGCCAACTGTGTCAGCAAATTTAAAATTTATTTGAGTACCAATAATTGGTTGTGTACCAATTTTTGATATCTTTTCAGCAAACTCTAATGCTCCACACAAATTTGTTGTGTCACATAAGGCTAAAGATTTAATTTTATTTTCTTTAGAATATTCTTTTAAATCATCAATTTTGATTGCTCCTTCACATATTGAATATTGTGAGTGAATTTTTAAATGATTAAAGTTTTGATTTTTAGACTCAGACATTAATGGTTTTTATATTACCATTAACTATTTCCAATAAGCAATCTGACTTATTTGCAAAAAATCTATTATGAGTTGCAAATATAATTAATCTATTTGAATTTATTTGATTTTTAAGAAGTTGAAATATTTCTTTTGCAGTTTTTAAATCTAAACTACCCATGGGCTCATCTGCTAAAATAATTTGAGGATTATTAATTAATGCTCTAGCTATCGATACTCGTTGTTTTTCACCACCTGAAAGTTGTGAAGGATAATGATGAGATCTACTTAACAGTCCAACTTTTTTTAACAAAATTTTTGCTTTAGAAATTGACAATTCTTTATTATTTCCAGCAGCAAGACTTGCTAAATATATATTTTCTAATGCTGTAAAATCTGGAAGTAGATTATCTTGTTGATAAATAATACCAATTTTATTAGCTCGTAAAAGATCATTTTTTTTTAAATTATCAAAATCAATCTTTTTATTTTCAATAATAATTGAGCCAGAAGTAGGCCTATCAATTAATGAAAGTAAATTTAATAAAGTTGATTTTCCTGATCCAGATGGACCTATTAAAGAATAAATATTACCTTTTTTAAATTTATAAGAAATTTTTTTTAAAACTTTTGTTTTTTTTAGATTTTCAAAAGATTTATTAATATTTGAAATTTGTATTAAATTATTCATATTTAAGTGCTTGAATAGGATCTAATTTTGCAGCTTTTAAAGCTGGAAATATAGAAACAATTATAGTTATAAAAATAGAACAAAAAGAAATAATAAATATTGAAGATGGATTAATTTCTGATGGCATTGTACTTAAAAAATATATTTCCTCAGGAAATAAACTGATATTAAAAACACTGCTTAAAAATTGTCGTATGTTTTCAACATACATTGAAAAAGTGACTCCTAAAAAAATTCCAAAAATTGTTGCTGAAGTTCCAATAATTACACCCACTAAAAAAAATATTTTTATTATAGATTTATTTAAAACACCTATAGATTTTAAAATTGCAATTTCACGTGTTTTATTTTTAACTAATATTGTTAATCCTGAAATAATATTAAAAGCTGCAACAATAATTATTAATGACAAAATTATAAACATTACATTTCTTTCAACTTTTAAAGCTGAAAATAACGAACTATTCATATCTGACCAACTATATACAAATTCATTTGGAAATATTTTTTGAGTAATTGTTTTTTGATTCTCAATATTTTGAGGATTTTTTAAATAAATTTCCAAATTTCTATCTTTTACATCTAAATTAAAAAATTCTTCCAATGTATTTAAATTAACAAAAGCTATATTGTTATCAAAATCAGCTAATCCACTTTCAAAAAAAGAAATAACTGTAAATGTTTTTTTCTTTGGAAGGCTACCTATAATAGTTTCTACTCCAGATGATGACATTATTGTAATATCGTCACCTATATTAAGATCAAGCGTAAAACTAAGTTCTTTTCCTATTGATATATAGTTTTTTGTTAAATTATTCTTACTGCCTACAAAAGATTCATTTTTAGCAATCTTTAATTTTGAAAAATCTTTACTTGAATAACCTCTTAGAACTATACCTTTAGAGTTTTCACTTTTAATAATTATAGCCTCTCCTGAATTACTTAAAATTAAATTTTCAGAAATTAAATTAAGATTTGATTTTTTTAATTTATCTTTATTTATTTGATTATCATATGGTTTAACTGTGATGTGTGCATTAAATCCTACAATTTTATTAATCAATTCTGTTCGAAATCCATTCATAACAGACATAACAATAATAAGAACAGCTACACCTAAACCTATACCAATAAATGAAAAAATTGAAATTATATTTAAAAAACCATCTTTTTTTCTGGCTTTTAAAAACCTAAATGTAATTTCTTTTTCTAGAGTGGAAATCAATTTTTTGCTTTTTGTTTATTTATAATTTTAATTATTTCTGCTAAATTAATTTTTTGTGTTTCTTTTCCAACTTCTTTAAATTCTAATAGATCACCATCTGTTTGTTTGCCAATAATAATTTGATAAGGTGCTCCAATTAAATTCATTTTTTTAATCTTTGATGAAAAATTTTCTTCTGTATCATCAATTATAGCTTCAATATTATTTTTCTCTAATTCAAGATTAATCTTATTTGCTTTATCTAGTGATGATTTATCATTTTTATTAATCATTGGAATTATTGAAATATCATATGGTGCAACAGAAATTGGCCATTTCATGATTTCATTTTTTTCATCATATTTTGCCTCAATTATTGCACCTACTAGTCTCGATACACCTATTCCGTAAGAACCCATTTTAACAAAATCTTTTTTTCCTTCAGGTAAATCAACTGATGCATTCATCGGTTTAGAATATTTATCACCAAAATAAAAAATATGACCGACTTCTATACCTTTGGTTTTAAGTCGATTTTTTTCAGAAACTTTTTTTTCAAATTCTTCTTTATTAAATTTTTCATCAGTAACAGAATAAAACTTTTCATATTTGTCTCTTAAGTCTTCCAAAGATTTTTTTTCTAGTTTTGTTTGATCACTATTCACATCAAAAATTCTTTTGTCTGTAAAAATTTTACTCTCTCCTGTTTCAGCAAGAATAATAAACTCATGAGAAAGATTTCCTCCAATTGGTCCAGTATCAGCAGCCATAGGAATTGCAGTAAGATCTAATCTTTTAAAAGTTTTTAGATAGGATAAAAAAAATTTATTATACGAAAATAAAGCTTCTTCATCTGTAACATCAAATGAATAAGCATCTTTCATATAAAATTCTCTACATCTCATTATTCCAAATCTTGGTCTAATTTCATCTCTAAACTTCCATTGAATGTGATACAAAAGTTGTGGAAGAGATTTATAAGATTTTACTGAAGATCTAAATATGTCAGTTACAAGCTCTTCATTTGTTGGTCCATAAAGCATTTCACGATCTTGACGATCCTTAATTCTAAGCATTTCTTCACCGTAATCCTCGTAACGTCCACTTTCTTTCCATATTTCACTTGATTGAATAGTTGGCATTAAAATTTCTTGTACACCAATATTGTTTTGTTCTTCTCTTACTATATGTTCAATTTTTTTCATTACTTTAAAACCCAATGGCAACCATGAATAAATACCTGCTGAAGATTGTTTTATCATCCCAACTCTAAGCATTAATTGATGAGATTTGATTTTAGCTTCTGAAGGATTATTTTTAAGAATAGGGATAAAAGATTTAGAAATATGCATATTAAATGATTATATTTCTTAAATTCAAATATTCAAATTCCATTAATAAATAGATTATTATTAAGAAAATCGTTGTTATTGCTGTATTATAAATGATAGCCGATTCTGCAATACTCATTAAATTTTTACTAAATTAATATTTGTAAAAGGCTTTTTTCCAGTCTTTTCTTTTGTAAATTTTCTACATGCAATTTTAAGCGCATCTATTAAATTATGTTCTTGATGTTTGTTACCAAGTTTAAATGTTTTTGTCGTCTTTTCTATTTTTTCTTCTAAACCATAAATAAATTCATCTTTTTCATAAATTGGTAAACCTTTAAACGTTATTATTGGGTTATTGTGAATATTGCCTTTAGGTGTAATTAAAATTGTTATTTCCAAATACCCATTTGTCCCTAAATTTTTTCTATCTTTTATTGACTGAGAATTTTCTTCAACACTAACGTTTCCATCTAAATATAATTTACCACTAGGAGCTTTATCATAAACTTTAGGCTTATCTCCGGGGAATAATTTAACAATATCTCCATTTTCTACCTGTACAGGATTAGGTACTTGCATTTCTTTAGCAAAATTTATGTGTTCAATCATATGTCTATGTTCACCGTGAACTGGTATAACACATTTTGGTTTTACCCATTGATACATATCTTTTAAATCTTCACGATTAGGATGACCTGAAACATGAATAAATTCTGTTTCTTCTGATATAACTTCTATTTCATCTTTAACTAATTGATTATGAAGTTTATATAATTTTTTTTCATTTCCAGGAATTATCTTAGAAGAAAAAATAACTGCATCTCCTTTTTCAATAAACACATCGGGATGAGTATAGCTTGAAATTCTCATCATAGCTCCCATAGGTTCACCTTGGCTTCCTGTACACAGATAAATTATTTTTTCTCTTGAAAAATTTTTTGCCTCTCTAGGATCAATGGGTTCAATTATATTTTTTAAATACCCACATTGTTTAGCTGCTTTATATATTCTATGCATTGATCTTCCGACTAATGAAATTTGTCTCCCAGTTTTTTCTGCACAATAAAAAATTGTTTCCATTCTCGCTACATTTGATGCAAATGAAGTTACTATAATTCTTTTTTTCAATCGATTCATGATATCAAGTAAATTTTTTCTAACATCTAATTCTGAACCTGAGCGACCAGCACTAAAAACATTTGTAGAGTCACAAATCATAGCAAGAACACCTTCCTCACCAATTTCTTTTAATCTTTTTGAATTTATTTCGTCCCCTATCAAAGGATTCGGATCAACTTTCCAATCACCTGTATGTAAGATTATCCCTGCTGGTGTTTTAATTCTTAATCCATTAGGTTCTAGTATAGAATGGGTTAAAGTAATGTATTCTACATCAAATGGTTCCAATTTAATTTTGCCATTTAATTGAACAATTACTATATCTTTAGTTATATCTATATGTTTTTCTTTAAATTTTTCTTTAATTAATAAAGCTGTAAAAGGTGTAGCATAAATTTTACATTTAAGCTTAGGCCATAAGTGTGCAATTGCACCAATATGATCTTCGTGTGCATGTGTTAAAACTATTCCAAGTAAATTATCTTTTTTCTCAACAATAAAACCTGGATCTGGATAAATTAGATCTATTCCTGGGATAGTATCATCCGCAAAAGTAACACCAATATCTACTATGATCCATTTATGATCTCCTGGTAGACCATAACCAAATAGATTCATGTTCATTCCAATTTCACCGGATCCTCCTAGAGGGCAAAATAATAATTCTTCTTTCATTTATTTAATTAATTTAGAAATTTTAATTAGGCCTTTAATAGTAATATTTTTATTTTGTATTAGTTTAGTTTTAATTGATCCTTTGAACAAATCAGAAAATCCTCCTGTAATTACTAATTTAAAAGATTTTACAGTTTCTTTCTTAATTAAATTAACAATATTATCAATTAATCCTGCATAACCCCAAAAAAAACCAGACCTTACAGCTGTCCTTGTATCAATACCAACAACTTTATTAATTTTTTTAAGATTTATTTTAGGAATTAAAGTTGCTTTATCTGATAAAGTGTTCAAAGAAATTTTAATTCCTGGAGCAATTACACCACCTTTGTAATCTTTTTTAATCACAACATCAAAAGTTGTTGCTGTACCAAAATCTAAAATAATAAAATTGTCTTTATTGTTAAGTAAACTTATAGCATTTGTTAATCTATCTGAACCAACTTGTTTATAATTTACTTTAATATTTATTAATGTTTTAAGATCTAATTCTTTTATTTCATAGCATCTTATTTTAGTATATTTAGATAAAAATTTCTTTATAAACCGAAAAGATTTAGGAACCACACTACAAAATAATATTTTTTTTATTTTTTTAAAATCTTTTATTAATAGTTTAAATTTAGATTTTAAAATTTTATTATTAATATTTTTTGTAGGAAAATTTATATTTTGTAAAATTTTATTATTTGAATTAACTAAAAAAACTTTAGTTTCAGAATTGCCTATATCTCCTAAAATATACATAAATTAATTTATTTTTTTGGATTTATAAAATTTAGTCAACTTTGTTTCAAAAATTTTTTTAAGTTCATTTTCAATTTTTCTTTTTAACACATTTTTATTTATTAAATTATATAGGTTTGTAGTCGGATAATTTTTTATATTTGGATTTTTTTTCAAATTAATTCCAATTCCTACTATCAAATATTTTCTATTAAGTTTACTTATAGTTTCTTGTAATATCCCACAAATCTTTTTTTTATCTATTAGTAAATCATTAGGTTTTTTAAAGATAATTTTCTTCTTATAATAAAGTGATAATAGTTTTTTGACTAATAAACAGTTAATTTTAGTTAATTGACTTAATGAAAGTGTTAAATTTTCTAATTTATAGAAAAAACTAACAAATAAATTACCTTTATAAGAAATCCATTTTTTTCCATACTGACCTCGTCCACTATTTTGTGTTTCAGATATAATCATTCCATAATCAAATTTTGAGATTTTTATTATTCTAATTGCAGTATTGTTTGTGCTATTAACTTTTTTAAATCTAAAAACTTTAAATTTCATCAAATAATATTAATTCTAGAAATCACTTCAATTAGTTGATTTGGAAATATGAAGTACATCAAAACTAACAATGTTGAAGCAGTAAGAGAAAATTTTAGCCATAAACTATGATCTGTGTCATATTTTTCTTTTTCTTTATCAAAATAGATAATTTTGATTATTCTTAAATAATAAAAAGCTGCTATAACTGTCGATAACAATCCAACAATAGCCAAGAAGTACATGGATTGTTCTAAAACTGATTTAAAAATATAAAATTTTGCAAAAAAACCTGCAAGCGGAGGAATTCCAGCTAATGAGAATAAAATTATTAATAAAGAAAATGATAACAAAGGATGATTTTTTGATAATCCAGATAGATCTTCTATATTTTCATAATATTTATTATTTCTTTTCATCATTAACAAACATGAAAATAAACCTAAGTTCATTATTATATAGATAGTTATATATATAACTGAACTTTGTATACCGTCATTAGACCCTGTGGCTAAACCTGCTAAAGTATAACCAATATGTCCAATAGAGCTATACGCTATAAGTCTTTTTATGTTAGTTTGTCCAATTGCTGCGATTGCTCCAAAAAGCATTGATGCAATTGATAAAAAAATTAAAATCATTTGCCATTGATCGATTAAATTTAAAAAAGGAACATATAAAAATCTTATAAATACAGTAAGTGCTGCAATCTTTGGAACCATAGTAAAAAATAAAGTTACAGAAGTTGGAGAACCTTCATAAACATCTGGTGCCCACATATGAAATGGAACTGCTGAAATTTTAAATGCTAAACCAACTAGAATAAACACAATTCCAAAAGTTATCATGTATTCACTTGAGTTTAATTGATTGGCAATAACATTAAAATTAGTTGAACCTGTAAAACCATAGATTAATGAACAACCATAAAGTAATAGTCCTGAAGATAATGCGCTTAATACAAAATATTTTAATCCAGCTTCTGAAGATTTAAGTTGATCTCTATTAAATGTTGCTAAAACATATAAAGCTAATGATTGAAGTTCTAATCCCATATAAAATACAATCAAATCATTAGAGCTAATCATTACCATCATACCTAAAACTGAACTCAAAATTAAAATAGGATATTCAATTTTAAAAATTTTAAATGTCTTTAAATAATTTGTTGAAATTAATAATGTTAAAAAAGCTGCTATCAAAGTGACTATTTTCATAAATGACGAAAAATAATCAATTATGATACTGTCATTAAATAATGTAGTTTGATTAATAGCTAATGTTTCGTTAAATGTAATTACTGCAGTAATTAGTAAAACTATTAATGAAATATTTTGAATTAATATTGAACTATTTTTTTTAAAAACACCCAAGATTAATAAAAACATTATAGACAAGGAGAGAAAAATTTCAGGAAATATTAATTCTAAATTTATCATTTTTAATTGTTCATTATATTAATATTATACACTTCTATTAAATCAGTGATTGAAACTTCAATAGTATTTAATAAAGGATCTGGATAAAATCCAAAAAATAAAGTTGGAATAGCCAAACAAGTTAAAATAAATAGTTCAGATTTATTTAAATCAACCATTTGTTTCAAATCTGAATTAACTAATTTTCCAAAAACAACTCTTTTATATAACCAAAGCATATATGCAGCACCTATTATCACTCCTAAACTTGCAACTACAGCAACTAAAAAATTGTCTTTAAATGCTCCCATCAAAATTAAAAACTCACCTATAAAACCACTTGTTCCAGGTAAACCTAAGGCTGCTAATGTAAATAACATAAATAAAACTGAATATTTTGGAATTATACTAACTATTCCACCATAAGTATTAATTAACCTGGAGTGCATTCGATCATAAACCACTCCAACACATAAAAAAAGTGCAGCTGATACAAGACCATGACTAATCATTTGGATAATACTGCCTTCAATTCCTTGTTGTTGAATTGTAAAAATTCCCAAAGTAACAAAACCCATGTGTGCCACTGAAGAGTAGGCAATTAGTTTTTTCATATCTTCCTGCATTAAGGCAATAAAAGATGTAAAAATAATAGCAATAACACTTAAAGTATAAATTAATGGAGTAAAGGTTTCAGAAGCAATTGGAAACAATCCTAGAGAAAATCTTATAAATCCATAGCCAGCCATTTTAAGTAAGATTGCAGCTAATAGAACAGATCCAGCTGTCGGAGCTTCAACATGAGCATCTGGCAACCAAGTATGAACAGGCCACATAGGAGTTTTGACTGCGAATGAGCTAAAGAAAGCTAACCATAAAAAGTTTTGGTATTTAGCATCAATTCCTAATTCATAAAGTTGTATTACATCTGTAGTTCCGGATATCCAATATATTGAAATTATAGCAACCAACATTAATACAGAACCTAAAAGTGTAAATAAAAAGAATTTAAATGCGGAATATACTCTTCTGGTTCCTCCCCAAATACCTATAATTAAAAACATGGGAATTAAACCAGCTTCAAAAAACAGATAGAAAACAACAAGATCTAATGAACAAAAAACTCCAATCATGAAAGATTCCATAATTAGTACAGCAATTAAAAATTCACTTAGTCTATTTTTAATAGAATTATTAATTGAAATTATACATAGTGGAGTTATAAAAGTTGTTAAAACAATAAATAATATTGAAATTCCATCTACACCAACTTTGTAATTTATAAAACTTTCAATCCAAATTCTATCTTCAACAAATTGAAACTCTGAAGTTGATTGATCAAATAAAATCCATAAATAAATTGATAAAAAAAAATTTACAAGAGAAGTAAATAAAGCTACATATTTTACGGTTATATTGTTTTCCTTGTTACTTTTTGTAAAAAATATAAATAAAGATCCGATAGTAGGTAGTAAAATCAAATAAGAAAGAATAGGAAAATTCATTATTTTATAATTAAGAAAGTTAGTAAAGCAGAAAAAGCAAGTAGCATTATAAATGCATATTGATAAATATATCCACTTTGAATTTTTTTAGCTTTTAAAGAACATTTTTTTATAAATATTGAAATACCATCAGGTCCAAAACCATCAATTAATTTTATATCAAAAAATTTCCATAAAAATAATCCAAATTTTTTAGATGATTTTACAAATATTACATCATAAAGTTCATCGAAATACCATTTGTTTAATAAAAATAAATATAATGGTTTATTATTATTTGCTATTAACTCTGGCAAATTTTTATTTCTAATAAATAAATAATAAGCAATTGGAATTGATAAAATTACTAATAAAGGTGTTAAAATTAAAAACCAAAATGGAGGATGTTCGGTACTTAATGGTTTTAAAAAGAAAATTGAATCTTGCCAAAAATTATTCATTCCACCATAGCCAATAAATAATTCTTTAAAAATAAACCCAGCAAATATTGCACCTACTGAAAGTAAAACTAAGGGTATCAACATCACCAAAGGAGATTCGTGAGTTTCTTCAATTTTAATATTTTTATTATTATATTCACCATGAAATGTTTTAAACATTAGTCTCCATGAATAAATTGAAGTAATAAAAGCTGTAAAAATACCAATTGTAGCTGCATAGTATCCTGTTGTATTTCCTCTTAAATAAGCAAATTCTATAATTGCATCTTTTGAATAAAATCCTGATAAAAAAGGGAAACCAGTTAATGCTAAAGTTCCTATAATCATTAAAGTATAGGTGTATGGTAATTTTTTCCATACTCCCCCCATATTATTTATATTCTGTTCATCTTTAAATGCATGGATAACTGATCCAGATCCTAAAAATAATAAAGCTTTAAAAAAAGCATGTGTAAATAAATGAAACATTGCAACATTGTAGGCTCCAACTCCAGCAGCAAAAAACATATAACCTAATTGACTACATGTAGAGTAAGCAATTATTTTTTTTATATCAGTTTGAACAAGAGCAACTGTTGCAGCAAAAAAAGCTGTACTCATACCAACTATAGTTATGATATTTAATGCTAGATCTGAATATTCATAAATAGGTGAACATCTCACAATTAAAAAAACACCTGCTGTTACCATTGTAGCTGCGTGTATCAGAGCTGAAACAGGAGTAGGACCTTCCATAGCATCTGGTAACCATGTATGTAATAAAATTTGCGCTGATTTTCCCATTGCTCCAGCTAATAAAAGTAGGCAAATTAAGTCTATAGCATTAACTTCTATACCTAAAAAGATTAGATTTTTATCAATGATCATTGGAATTTGTTCAAAAACTTCAGAATAATTTACTGTTCCAAATAGATAAAAAATTAAAAATATTCCAAGAGCAAATCCAAAATCTCCTACCCTATTAACTACAAAAGCTTTAATTGCAGCAGAATTGGCTGTATCTTTTTTAAACCAAAAACCTATTAAAAAATAAGAACAAAGCCCCACACCTTCCCAGCCAAAAAATAATTGAATAAAATTATCTGAAGTCACCAACATTAACATTGCAAAAGTAAACAATGATAAATAAGCCATAAATCTAGGTTTATGTGGATCATGAGACATATATCCAATTGAATAAATATGAACCAAAGATGAAATTAACGTTACAACAACGAGCATTACAGCTGACAAAGAATCAATTTTCATTGACCAATTTACATCAAGTGTCCCTGAACTTATCCAGGTAGCTATTATAATGTTTTCTTGATATTGATTAACTATAACCTCATATAATACTAAAACTGATAGAATTGCCGATATTGTTACCAAAAAACTTGTAACTATCTCCGAATTTCTATCACCAATAAATTTTCCAAAAAATCCTGCTATAATTGAAGAAATTAATGGTAATGCTATTATTGAAATTTCCATATTATCCTTTTAATTTATTAATTTCTTCAACACGAATAGTTCCAGAATTTCGGTAATAGACAACTATAATCGCTAGACCTATAGCAGCTTCAGCAGCAGCAACTGTTAAAATAAATAAAGTAAAAACTTGACCTGATAAATCACCTAAATAAATTGAAAATGAAACTAGATTTATATTAACTGCTAATAATATTAGTTCTATACTCATTAAAATTACAATAATATTTTTTCTATTTAAAAAAATTCCAATAATGCCAATTGTAAAAATTACAGCACCTAAAGTTAAATAATGTCCTAGACCTATCTCAGTCATCAATATTAACTCCTTTGTTAAACGGTACTTCTAAAACTTCAACACCTTCTGATCTTTCTCTAGAAATTTGCTTTATATAGCTTTGCTTTTTAACTCCTTCTCTTTGTCTGAAAGTAAGAACAATTGCACCTATCATAGCAATTAATAAAATCATTCCACTAATTTGAAAGACATGAATATAGTCAGTATATAAAACTTGTCCTAAAGAATGAGTATTACTAACTTCACTTGTTATATTTAAATTATTTGAATTAAATAAATCAGGTTTATATTTCCATCCACCGATAACAATAATTAATTCAAAAAATATTAATGTACTTATTATAAGTCCTACCGGTATATGTTCTGAACTAGTTGCAGAAACAAACCATTGATTTTTTTGCTGAGCAACATTCAACATCATAACAACAAACAGAAATAAAACTGCTACTGCGCCAACATAGACAATCAGCATTATCATTCCTAAAAATTCTGCTCCAATCATAATAAAAAGGCAAGATATACTTATAAAATCTAAAATTAAAAAAAAAACTGAGAGAAC
>Ga0208411_1001754_pt1 | contig 14110 bp, 19 predicted proteins | sample ETN01SmetaG_4_FD_185793 | JGI IMG/M metagenome (GOLD analysis project Ga0208411, IMG submission 185793) | Marine microbial and viral communities from oxygen minimum zone, Eastern Pacific Ocean - ETNP2014F12-01SV261 (SPAdes) (version 2) | ecosystem: Environmental > Aquatic > Marine > Oceanic ...
GCAAAGAAAAAATGGTTAGAAGAACTTCCTCCCTATCAAGGTGGTGGAGGTATGATTAAAGAAGTTAAAAAAGACAGTGTTTCTTATGGAGATTTACCTAACAAATATGAGGCCGGAACAATGGCAACAGCTCAAATCGTAGCTTTTGATCAATCTATTAAATTTCTTGAAAAGATTGGAATGAACAATGTTATTCAACATGAAAAAGAATTAATGGATTATGGACAAGAAATATTAAGAAAAAATAATTCTGTAAAATTAGTTGGTAATCCAAAGAAAAAAGGCGCGGTTTTATCTTTTACTATAGAAGGAGTTCATCCACATGATATTGCTACTATTTTAGATGAAGATGGTGTAGCAATACGAGCGGGACATCATTGTTGTCAAATACTTCATGAAAAATTAGGAATAGCAGCAAGTGCTCGTGCATCTTTGGGTATTTACAATACAAAAGAAGATTTAAATCAACTTAATTCTTCAATTAATAAATGTAAAAAAATTTTTAATTTAAAATGAATATAAAAGAACTTTATCAAGAAATTATATTGGAGCACGGCAAGAATCCAAGAAATTTAAGAAAGACAGATAATTTTAATAAAGATGCCAAAGGGTATAACCCTCTATGTGGTGATAGTGTTCATGTTTATCTTAAATTAGATGAAAAAAAGAAAGTTGAAGATGCATCTTTTGAAGGGAGTGGTTGCGCAATATCAATGGCATCAGCTTCTATAATGACAGATTTAGTTAAAGGTAAAGATACAAAAGAAGTAAAAGAAATTATAAATGATTTTTTAGGAATGATTAAAGAAAACCCAGAATTAAAATCTAAAATTTTAAAGGATGAAGAAAAAACGAAATTAATGTGTTTATCAGGAGTAAAACAATATCCAATGAGAGTTAAATGTGCCACTTTATCATGGCATACTCTGATATCTGCTATAGACAACTCTCATGAAGAAATTAATACAGAAAAATTATACTAATAATGGAATTAAAAAATAAAATAATAACTGAAATAAAAAAGATTTATGATCCAGAAATACCAGTAAATATATATGAACTTGGATTAATTTATGATATTCAGATAGATAAAGATAATAATGTTAAAGTGAATATGACATTGACTACTCCTAATTGTCCAGTTGCCGAAAGTTTGCCGAAAGAGGTAAAAGATAGTATCAAGGAGGTTGAAGGTGTTAAAAAAGTTGATCTTGATTTAGTTTGGGATCCTCCTTGGGATAAATCTATGATGTCAGAATCAGCGAAATTGGAGTTAAATTTATAATGAAACAAGTTATTACTCTTAGCGACAATGCAGCAAATAGAATTAAAGAAATTATGTCTAATGATGAAACTAAATCTTTAGGAATAAGAGTTAGTGTAAAATCAGGTGGTTGTGCTGGCATGACATATGTTATGGAGTATGCAAAAGAAATTAATCAAACAGATGAAATTATTGAAGACAAAGGTGTAAAAGTTTTCATAGACCCAGGTGCAATAATATATCTTCTTGGTACAGAAATGGACTATAAACAAGAACAATTCTCATCTACATTTGTATTTAAAAACCCCAATGAAACAGAGCGTTGTGGCTGCGGAGAGTCATTTAAAACTTAAAACTATATTGCTGTATAATTAATAATTATATATAATACAGCGTTATGAGAGATAAGAAGCATTTAGTAAAACATTCAAATAAGTTAGCAGAAAAGGCTAAATTAAAAACTTTATTTAGAACTCAACGTAAGCCTGTTGAAGCAGGAGCTCATGGCACGCTCAACTACACAATCAAAAAAGGTGTAAATAAACACAAAATTGCTGACGAAAAAATACTTAAAAGTAAAAAATAATTATTTTTAAGAACTATAATACATCTCAAATTCCATCGGATGTGGAGTATGTTCTAAATTATAAATTTCTTCAAATTTTAGCGCAATATAGGCATCAATTTGATCATCGGTAAATACATTGCCTTGTTTTAAAAAATTTCTATCTTTATCTAAACTTTCCATCGCTTCTCTAAGAGAACCGCAAACTGTTGGAATTTTTTTTACTTTATTTTCAGGTAACGCATATAAATCTTCATCAAGAGGTTTGCCTGGGTCAATTTTGTTTTTAATTCCATCTAGTCCTGCCATCAACATTGAGGCAAAAGCTAAATAAGGGTTACCAGAACCATCAGGAAATCTTACTTCACATCTTGCACCATTTTTATTTAATGTAATAGGTATTCTGCATGAAGCAGATCTATTTCTTGCTGAATATACTAATAATACAGGAGCTTCAAAACCTGGGATTAATCTTTTATAACTATTTGTTGCAGCATTTGAAAATGCATTAATTGCTTTCGCATGTTTTAAAATGCCACCGATATAATGTAATGCAGTATCAGATAATCCAGCATATTTATTTCCAGAGAAGATAGCTTTGTTCCCTTTCCAAATAGACTGGTGAACATGCATTCCAGAACCATTATCTCCTTTTACAGGTTTTGGCATAAATGTTGCGGTCTTACCAAAAGAATGAGTAACCATTTGAACTACATATTTGTAAAGTTGAATGTTATCTGCTTGTTGAACTAAAGTTCCAAAATACATTCCAAGCTCATGTTGGCTTGGGGCTACTTCATGGTGATGTTTTTCAACTTTAACACCAACATCTCTCAGTCCTTTTAAATATTCACCACGCATATCTTGCGCACTATCAACTGGAGGAACTGGAAAGTATCCTCCTTTAACTCCTGGACGATGTCCCATGTTTCCGTTTTCGTATTTTCTTCCAGTATTGTAAGGACCTTCTATACTATCTATTGCAAAACTTGTTTCATTCATGTCATTTTTATAACGAACATCATCAAATACAAAAAATTCTGGCTCTGGACCAAAATAAGCCTTATCTCCAATTCCTGTAGATTTTAAATAAGTTTCAGCTTTTTTTGCAATTCCTCTTGGATCTCTTTCATAAGAATCTTTTTTAACAGCATCTAAAATATCACAGAACAAAATTAGAGTGTTATGAGAAGTATAAGGATCAATTATTTTTCTGTTTAGATCAGGTTTTAAAATCATATCTGATTCATTTATTGCTTTCCATCCAGCAATTGATGAGCCATCAAAGAAAACACCTTTATTTAACATCTCTTCATCAACTACTGTCGAATCCATGGTTAAATGTTGTAATTTTCCTCTTGGATCGGTAAATCTTAGATCTACAAATTCAATTTCCTTGTCCTTCATTAATTTCAAAACTTTGCTCGAATTCATAATTTTTTCCTATTTCTCACTTCTTAATATCAAAAAATGTAATAATAAGAAGATAATATTAAAAGATAACAGTTATGCAATTCTCTCATAAGTAGTAACCTTTATGTTTGTAAAATGAAAAAACAGCAAAATACGCCTCACAAATGGTTACAAAATTTTCCATTCAAAAAAAAGAATAGTCACAAATATAGTAGAGGACAATTGATAGTTGTAGGTGGAAAAAAAGAAATGATAGGGGCCACATTATTAAGCGCTGAAGCTGCATTAAGAACAGGTGTTGGATCAGTAAAAATAATTTGTGACAAACAGACATTGCCAATTTATTCTTTAAAATTTCCATCACTATTAAAAAAAGAGATAAATAATTTTAAAGAATTTAAAAATTTTGTATTAAAAAATAAAAGTGCTACATTTCTAATAGGGCCAGGAGCAGGATCAAACAGCGCTACAAAAAAAAAAACAACATTTCTACTTAAAATAATTAAAAACGTAATATTAGATGCAGATGCAATTACTTCTTTTAAATATGATCAAAAAACTATCTATAAATTGCTTGATAAAAATAAAATAATTACTCCACATGTTAAAGAATTTAAAACAATATTTCCAAAATTTAATTACATAAAAAAAAATGAATTGAAAATTATCAATGCTTCCAAATTAATTGATTGCACAATTGTGTTAAAAGGTAGCACAACTTATATATCAAATAGAAAAAAAATAATTACAAACAACAATTCAACAAAAGAATTAGCGGTTATTGGAAGTGGAGATGTGTTATCAGGAATCATTTCAAGTTTAGTTGGTAAAAATAAATTAAATTGTTTTGATGCAAGCTGTGCAGGAGTTTGGCTTCATAGTGAAATAGGAAAAAAATCTGGTATAGGTTTGATAGCAGAAGACTTACTTAAAGAATTAAAACCAGTTTTAAAAAAATTATATGGAAAATTTATTAAACAAAGAAACCGTAAAAAGAGTTAGTCAGAAGTTAAAAGAATTTGACAATAATTTAAATGTTATAATTTTAGAAAGTACAGCTAGAACTGCTTTTGATGCAGCAAAAAGTCTAAATACAGAAGTTGGTTCTATTGTAAAAAGTTTATTTTTAAGAACAAAAAACTCCTTCTTGTTATGTTTAATAGCGGGTGATAAGAGATGTTCTCTTAACAAAATCAAAAAAATTTTAAACGAAAAAGATGTAAGTATGGCAAACGCAGATCAAGTAAAAGAAATAACAGGATTTACAATCGGAGGAGTATCACCAGTAGGACATTTAAACGATTTAAATATTTATATTGATAAGTCGTTACAAAGATTTAAATATGTTTTTGCAGCGGCAGGACACCCTAACAGTATATTCAAAATTAGTTTTACAGATCTTCAAAAAATTACAAATGGAGTAGTTGAAGATATAATCGAATGAAAAATCCAAAACCTTTAGATTATATTTTGCTTACAGTTTTAGCTCTAATATGGTCATCAGCATTTTTTAATATTAAAATAGCAACTTATTCTTATGGACCAGTTATGATTGCTTTTTTAAGAATTTTTTTTGGAGCAATCCCTGTTATTGGTTTATGTTTGTATAAAAAAATAAAAATTGAAGCATTTTCAAAAGACTGGTATTGGTTTGCAGCAATTGGATTAATAAATTTAGTTATTCCATTTTTTTTAATAGCATATGGAGTTCAAAAAATTCAAAGTAATTTAGCCGCAATTTTAATGGCAACTACACCTTTAAGCGCAACTATATTAGCTCATCTTTTTACAGATAGTGAAAAAATTAATTTTACAAAAGTTTTAGGTGTTCTAGTTGGTTTTTCTGGAATAGTTTTTTTATTTTCAGATAGTATTTTGATTAATGATACTAATTTTATGTCAGCAATTCTAATACTGATAGGATCAACTTTTTACGTTATTGGAGGGTTGTTAACATTAAAAGTAAGCAATAAAGCAAACGAGAATGTAACTTCGTCAATTTTAATTTGGGCAACAATATTTATTTTACCAATAAGTTTAATACTAAGTTATTTCAATACAACGGAATCCTTAATGTTTATTCAAGATTTGCATTTCTCACATAGACTAGATTCAACTATTTCATTAATTTATCTTGGAACTGTTCCTACGGGTATTGCCTGGCTAATAAGATTTAGAATATTAAAAAATAATGGTTTAGTTTTTCAAGCCCAGGTAGCTTATTTAATTCCAATTTTCGGTGTAATTTTAGGTTATATATTTTTAAAAGAGTTAATTACTCCAAAAGTTTTAGTTGCTTTAATCGCCGTTATATTAGGAATTTATTTTGTAAAAAAATCAACTAAAAAAAAAATTACTTTAGTTTAGAAATTTCTTTTATGTGAGAAGGTCTTATTTCGCAACAACCACCTAATATTGTTGCACCGCTTTCCATAAATTTTTTTACATATTCGTAAAAATTAGATTCATTTAAATCAGTATTTACTCCTAAAACTGTATTTGGATTGCCTGCATTTCCCCATTGATCTTTAGAGGCGACAGTATAATCTTCTGGTATCTTTTTAAATGCATTTAACTTAAATCCATATGGTATTTCTAGTTTTTGTAAATCATTAATGACTAACTCATATGCCTTAGGAGAAACGCAAGCTGTAATAATTCCAAGCCAATTATTATTTTTATATTTTTTAACGATATCTTTAATTGTTTCTCCTGATGGAAGCTGACCATTATCTCTTACATGAATACCTACTAGAACTGGTAGATTAAATGATTCAATTGTTTTGAGCGCAATTTCACACTCCAATCCACTACTCATTACATCTAAATAATAAAAATCAATTCCATTTTTAAGAAGTTTAGCTTGATCATAAAAATTTTTTTCTATTAAATTTAAGTCATCTCCTAAATTAGCACTATAGGTTTGATTTTGGTTAGGTAAGCCACCAGCTATCAAAATTTCTTTTTTTGAGATATCTCTTGCTTTTAAGGCCAGCTCAACAGCTTTAATATTTATTTTTTCAAAATATTTTTCACAATCATTCTGAATCAACCTGTTTTTTCTAGCAGTAAATGTTGTTGTGACTATTGCTTCAGCTCCAGCATTTATAAAATCTAAATGAGTATCGATAACTAACTGATGACATTCTTTATCAATTAAAGCATGAGCAGACCACAATGTTCCTTTCGGTTTTAATCCTTTGTTAAGTAATTCTTGGCCCATGCCCCCATCTAGAATTCTTGTTTTTTTAAAAAAATCTTTATCCATGAATGTTATATAAATAATTTGTAAGCCATTCTAATAGCAACGAATAAGACAAGGCAAGAAGTAACCAATGCCAATATACGAGTAGGGAATATTTTTAAATTTAAAAAATTTCCTACCTGTCCACCTACAAGAACTGCCAATAAAAGGAACCAGTAATTTGGTATCTCACTTATAACTACATTTTTTGTTAATTGACCTACAATTCCTGATAAGGAATTAATTAGTATAAATAAAGAAGCTGTTGTAACTATGTGTTTTGGTCTGCCTGCTTTTATTAAAAAAAGTATAGGACTTAAAAAAACTCCTCCACCAATTCCAACAACACCTGAAATAAATCCTAAAATTCCACCAATTAAAATTGAAATTATTATAGGAATTTTTCTGTAACTTTCTTCTTTGTCATCGTAGGATCTAAAATTTAATAGCAATAATATTCCAGCTATAGTTAAAACTAGAAATAATAATATTTCAAACAACTTTTTTTCTATTGGTAAAGAACCACCTATAAATGCCAGAGGCATGGATCCAATCAAATAGGGGATCAAAAGCCTAAGATTTAAATTACCAGCTCTGATATAATTAAAACAATTACCTGATACAACAATGATATTGCAAGACAACGCAAGTATAGGAAAAATGAAATAAGGCACTCCTGAAATCAAAAGTAAAGCTAAATAAGCAGAACCACCTCCAAATCCAACACTTGAATATAATATCGCAGTTACAAAAAATAGAATTGATAATATAATCATTAATAATATTTATTACTGACTTAATTTATGAAAGTAAATATAGCAATTTTAACTGTGACTGATACGAGAACTTTCGAAAATGACAAGTCGGGAGCTATCTTGGTAAAAAAAATTGAAGAAGCCAAACATAACTTAATCGATAGAAAAATTTGCAAAGACAACAAAGAAGATATCAAAAAAATCTTAAAAGATTGGATTAATCAAGAAAACATTGATGTTATCATTACCACTGGAGGCACAGGATTAACAGGTAGAGATATTACACCCGAGGCAATTGAAGAAATTGCAGATAAACATATAACTGGATTTGGAGAAGTTTTCAGAAACTTAAGTTTAAAAACTATAGGCACATCAGCAATTCAATCTAGAGCTTGTGCAGTTTTAGCTAACGGCAAATATGTATTTGCATTACCTGGTTCATCGGGCGGTGTAACTGATGCATGGGATGGGATATTAAAATATCAATTAGATATTAATCATAAACCATGTAATTTTGTAGAATTGTTTCCAAGACTTAAAGAAAAATAATTATTTTTGATATTTTTTTTTCCATTCTTCATAAGGCATACCATAAACATGCTCTCTTGCATCTAGATCTGAAATTTCAATTCCTCTTTTTTCTGCCGCTTCCCTGTACCATCTTGATAAACAATTTCGACAAAATCCAGCTAAATTCATTAGATCAATATTTTGAACATCTTTTTTTTCTCTTAAATGACTGATCAATTTTTCAAATGCAGCTGACTGTAATTCTTTTTTTATATTATCATCCATAATTATTTGTGTTAAATTATTATTTAGTTATGAAACTTTCCGGATCTTATCAAATTGATCTAGAAAAACAAAAAGTTTGGGAATCTTTAAATGATCCCAATATACTTAAACAAGCTATACCTGGATGTGAAAAATTTAGAAAAAACTCTGATACAGAATTTACAGTTACTGCCACTAATAAAATTGGACCATTTAATGCGAGTTTTACAGGTGATATTGAATTAAAGGATATCAATGCTCCAGATAGTTATATCATTGAAGGATCTGGCAATTCACCAGTTGGTTTTGCCTCTGGTTCAGCTAAAGTTAACCTCAAAGATTTTGAAGGCGGAACAAAACTTATTTATGAAGTTGAAGTAAATGTAGGTGGAAAAATTGTTCAAGTAGGATCTAGGTTAATTGATATTACAGCAAAAAAAATGGCAGATATTTTTTTTGGTAAATTTTCAAAATTAATTTCTCCAGAAAAAATTTCATCAATAGAAAAAAAAGTAGAGAAAAAATCACAAAATAATATATTTATCTATATTTCGTTAATTATATTAATAGTAATTGCCGCATATCTTATTCTTCAAATCACGCTACAGTAGAAATTTAATTTAATGCTTCATTGATCATTAATATATAATGTGATTATAATCATTTTTTCAAAGGACTTATAAAATTATGAAAAAAATTTCCTTAGAAATAAATGGAAAAAAAATAAGTAAAGACATTCAAGATCACACCATACTTTCAGTTTTATTAAGAGACATATTAAATTTAACAGGTACACATGTTGGGTGTGATACCAGTCAGTGTGGAGCATGCGTAGTTCACGTTGATGGAAAATCAATTAAAAGCTGCACAATGTTAGCGGCTGATGTTGATGGATCTAAAATTACAACCGTAGAAGGTTTAGCGAAAAATGGAAAAATGCATCCAATGCAGGAAGCTTTTAAAAAAAAACATGGATTACAATGTGGTTATTGCACCCCAGGAATGGTTATGAGTGCGATTGATTTATTAAATACTAACAAAAATCCAAGCGAAAAAGAAATTAGAAAATGGCTTGAAGGAAATATTTGCCGTTGTACAGGATATCAAAATATAGTTGCAGCAGTAAAAGAAGCTGCTTCAAAAATGTAAAGGAAAGTATTAGAGGAGGATTAAAATATGGCAAGTTTAGTCGGTTCAAGAGTTGAGAGAAAAGAGGACAAGAAATTTTTAACAGGCAAAGGAAGATATACAGCTGATATTAATTTAGCAAACCAAACTTATGCATATTTTGTACGATCACCTCACGCTAGAGCCAAAATAAAAAATATAGATATTTCAAAAGCTTCAAAAGCTTCAGGAGTTATAAGAATATTAACAGGTAAAGAACTTGCAGCTGATAAAATTGGTGGATTGATCGCAGGATGGAAGATTGTCAGTCAAGACGGAACAGATATGAAAGTTCCGCCACATCCTCCTTTAGCGACAGATTCTGTGAATTATGTTGGTGATCATGTTGCTATAGTTATTGCAGAAAGTCTTGATGAAGCAAAAAATGCAGCAGAATTAGTTAAAGTTGATTACAAAGTTTTAAAAGCTGTAGTTAAAACAGGTGAAGCAATGAAATCAGAAGCGATTCATGATGGAATTGAAAAAAATTTGTGTTTCGATTTTGGTCTTGGAGATAAAGTAAAAACAGACGAAGCACTATCTAATGCAGATAAAGTAATTAAAATTGATTTAGAAAATAATAGATTAATACCAAATGCAATGGAACCAAGAGCATCTATAGGAGACTACAATTCATCATCTGAAGAATTAACTTTGTATACAGCAAATCAAAATCCACATCTAACTCGATTAGTTTTATCTGCTTTTTGTGCTATTCAACCAGAACATAAATTCAGAGTTGTTGCACCTGATGTTGGTGGTGGTTTTGGATCAAAAATATATCCTTATGCGGAAGATGCTGTAATTGCTTGGGCAACAAAAAAAATTGAAAGACCTGTAAAATGGGTAGCAGAAAGAACTGAATCATTTTTATCTGATTGCCATGGAAGAGACCATATTACACATGCAGAACTTGGAGTAAAAAACGATGGTACAATAACTGGGTTAAAAGTTGAAACCATTGCTAATTTAGGCAGTTACGCTTCTTTATTTGCTACCGTTACACCAACCTATTTGTATGCACCGCTAATATTAGGTCTTTACAATATTCCCGTTGCTTTTTGCAATGTTAAGGCAGTTTATACAAATACAGCTCCAGTAGATGCGTATAGAGGAGCAGGTAGACCAGAAGCAACTTATATGATTGAAAGACTAGTTGATAGAGCTGCCAGAGAAATGGGAATTGATCAAGCAGAATTTAGAAATAAAAATTTTATTAGTAAATTTCCACACCAACAATGTTTAGTACATAACGTAGATTCGGGCGACTATTCAGGGCACTTGAAAAAAGCATTAGAATTAGCTGATTATAAAAATTTTGAAAAAAGAAAAAAACAATCTGCAAAAAATGGAAAATTAAGAGGAATTGGTTTTTCAACGTACCTTGAAGCTTGCGGAATTGCTCCATCGGCTGTTGTAATGTCAATAGGTGCTGGCGTGGGCTTATGGGAATCAGCCGAAGTTAGATTTAACGCTACTGGAAATGTTTCTGTATTTACTGGTACTCATAGTCATGGACAAGGACACGCAACCACATTTGCACAAATAGTTTCTGATAAACTTGGAGTTCCAATAGAAAACATTGATTTAATTCATGGCGACACAGATAAAGGACCATTTGGAATGGGTACTTACGGCTCCAGATCTCTTGCAGTTGGTGGAACTGCTATTGTTAAAGCTTGTGACAAAATTATCGATAAAGGAAAAAAAGTTGCTGCCCACATGTTAGAAGCTAAACCTGAAGATGTAGATTTTAAAGAAGGAGAATTTATAGTTAAAGATTCAAATAAGAAGAAAACGATTGGAGAAATAGCTTTTGCTTGTTATCTACCTGGTCAGTATGGAGAAATTAAATCCCCTCTACCGGAAGGCGTTGAACCTGGATTGAAGGAAACAGCTTTCTATGATCCAATAAATTTTTCTTTTCCATCAGGTTCACACATTTGCGAAGTTGAAGTAAATGAAGACACAGGAGAAACAAAAGTTGTTTCTTATACTGCTGTTGACGATTTCGGAACTGTAATTAATCCAAACATTGTAGAAGGTCAAGTTCATGGAGGCGTAGTACAGGGTATTGGCCAAGCTTTATATGAAAATGCATATTATGATAAAACAGGTCAGTTAATTACAGCCTCTTATATGGATTATGCAATGCCAAAAGCTGATCATTTTCCTGAATTTAAAATTGATTATACATGTACTCCAGCAACATCTAACCCATTGGGTGCAAAAGGATGTGGAGAAGCAGGTGCAATTGCTTCACCCCCAGCAGTTATGAATGCTGTAATCGATGCGATTGGAACTGAAATTTCAATGCCAGCAACAGCTGAAAAAGTTTGGAAAGCATGCAAAAAAAATAGAAAATCAAAAACTAAGGCAGCTGCTTAAGGAGGAATATGAAAACATTTAATTATCATTCAGCAAAAGATGTTAAAGAAGCGTCAAAACTAGCTTCATCAAATTCAACTTTCTTAGCAGGAGGAATGACAACTATACCTTCTATGAAATTAGGATTGGCTTCTTATAAAGATATTATTGATATCAAGAGAATTAAAAAACTTTCTGGTATTAAAGTAAGTGGAAGAACAATTACAATTGGTGCTACAACAAAACATGCTGATGTGGCTAATTCAAAAAATGTTAAAAAAGCAATTCCATCTCTTGCAGCATTAGCGGGAGGAATTGGAGATCCACAAGTAAGAAATAGAGGAACTATTGGAGGGTCAATTGCAAACAACGATCCAGCAGCTGATTATCCATCTGCTTGTATTGCTTTAAATGCTATTATACTTACCAATAATCGTGAAATTGATGCTGAAAATTTTTTTAGAGGAATGTTTGAAACTTGTCTTAAAAGCACGGAAATTATCGAAGCTGTTCAGTTTGAGATACCTCAGAAATCAAGTTATCAAAAATTACCAAATCCAGCTTCTCGATATGCTATAGTAGGTGTTTATGTTGCAAAACACAAAACAGGAATAAACGTTGGAGTAACTGGCGCTAAATCATGTGTGTATAACGACAAAGATTTAGCGGGAGCATTAACTAAGAATTTTTCTTCATCAGCTATTGATAATGTAAAAATATCTACATCAAGCATGAATTCAGACATACATGCCTCTGCAGAATATAGAGCAAATATGGTAAAAGTTTTTGCTAAAAAAGCTGTTGAGGCTTGCTAATTATTTCTTTCAGTATTAACTTTAAGTCTAATGAAAAATTCATTCGATGAAAAGATTCTAGAAGAAGCAAACGATTGGATAGAAACTAATCAAAAAGTAGTTTTAGCAACCGTAATTCAGACTTGGGGATCTTCTCCAAGACAAACTGGCAGCAGAATGATTGTTAATGAAAATGGTGATTTTTCAGGTTCAGTTTCTGGAGGATGTGTGGAGTCTGCTGTAGTTAGAGAATGTGTTGGATTAATTAAAGATAACAAACCATTTAAAAAAATTGAATTTAAAGTTTCTAATGAAAGTGCTTGGGAAGTTGGCTTGGCTTGTGGTGGAGAAATAGCTATATATTTGGAACAAATTCATTAATGCAATTAAATACTCTTCAAGAAATAATAAAAAAGAAGAAAGCTAAAAATGAATTTGCTATTGTTACAAATTTATCAACAGGTGAGAGTGAAATTTTTGAGGAAAATAAAAAAGTAAGTGAAAATTTAAAACCTCATTTGGATCAAATCAAAGATTTTTTTAAATCAAAAAAAAATGGAGTAATTGAAGGTACAGAATTATTTTTAGAGACATATATAAGGCCAATAAAAGTTGTAATAATTGGAGCAGTTCACATTGCCCAATATTTGGTGGATTTTGCAAAAAGCCTTAATTTTGAAATATCAATTATTGATCCAAGAGGCTATTTTGCAACCGATCAAAGATTTCCAGATTTAAAAATTGTAAATAAATGGCCAGATGAAGCTTTTAAGGAACTAAAGACAAACGAAAATACAGCCTTGATAGCTCTCACACACGATCCAAAAATTGACGATCCAGCATTACAACATGCTTTAAAAAACAATTTTTATTATATAGGCGCTCTTGGGAGTAAAAAAACCCATGAAAACAGATGCAAAAGACTTAAAGAGGCTGGCTTTAGCGACAGTGAAATAAATTCAATACACGGACCCATTGGTATCAAACTTGGAGGAAAATCTGCACCAGAAATTGCCTTATCTATAATTGCTCAATTAGTTTCAGAAACATATAAAAAATGATTTCAGCTATTCTCCTTGCCGCAGGTCAATCCAAAAGGATGGAAAGAGAAAATAAATTGATAAAAAAATATAAAGGTAAACCTCTCATAAATCATATTTTAAAATCTTTAATTAAAAGCAAAGTAAATAAAATTATTATAGTATTAGGTTACGAAAGTGGAAAGATAAGAAAGATAACTTTAAAAAGTAAAAAAATAACTTTTGTGTTTAATTCAAACTATAAACAAGGAATATCTTCATCAATTAAATTTGGATTAAAAAAAATAAACAAAAAAAACAAAGGTTTTATAATTGTACAATCAGATATGCCTATGATTACATCTTCCTTAATTAATAAAATTTATTATTCAATAATTAGAAATAATGAACTTGTTCATGTTTTAATAAATAGAAATAAAATTGGTAATCCGATAGGTTTTAATATTTTAACAAAAGATAAATTTAAAAAAATAAAAGGAAATATAGGTGCAAAAAAAATGGTTAAGAAATTAAGAGAAAATACTAAATATTTGTTAACAAATTCTAAAGCAATATTTAAAGATTTAGATAAAAATAGAAGTTTTGTTAACTAGATTGAATTGGATTTCCTTTTAACCATTTACTTTCATCATTTTCATAATGTTCTTTTTTCCAAATAGGTGATCTTTTTTTAATTTCTTCAATAATATATCTGGATAAAATGTAAGTTTGAGCTCTGTGCTGGCAA
>Ga0208411_1001757_pt1 | contig 14105 bp, 9 predicted proteins | sample ETN01SmetaG_4_FD_185793 | JGI IMG/M metagenome (GOLD analysis project Ga0208411, IMG submission 185793) | Marine microbial and viral communities from oxygen minimum zone, Eastern Pacific Ocean - ETNP2014F12-01SV261 (SPAdes) (version 2) | ecosystem: Environmental > Aquatic > Marine > Oceanic ...
ATGGACAAGTCCATTCAGTAGCGTCCCTGACCAATTACCACTTCCAGGATGTACAACTAACCCTGTTGGTTTGTTTATTACGGCTAAGTAGTCATCTTCAAATATGATATTTAAGTCCATTACTTCACCGGCTATACTCTCGTCTTTTATTTGTGCTTGAAATTTGCACTCAATAGCTTCGTTGCCTTGCAGTATTAATGATGACTTCACTGGTTCACCATTAATTGTAACTTGTCCCAGTTTAATTAAATTTTGAATTTTAGATCGAGAAATATCAGGAAGTTTATTCGCAAGATACTGATCTATCCGTAAACGAGATTCTTCTACAGTAAATGAATGATTTTCAATCATTTCTTTCTAATAACTCTGGCTTAGTTGTAAAAAAAGAATGCATTAAATAAAAAATAATCCCAATAGTAACTGCCGAATCAGCAATATTAAATGTGTACCAGCGGAAACTTGAAGAACCAATATCAATGAAATCAATAACCCCTTCGTAATTTTGAACAAAGAATATTGAACTTCTATCAATAAGATTGCCAATTGCGCCACCTAAAATAAGTCCCAATCCAATTGAAATAAGCGGGTGATTATTACGTTCTTGCCAATGCAAATAAGCAATAAATAAGGTAGCAATTATTGATAAAAACACTACTATTATACTGAACTCCCCAACCGAAATACCAAATGCAATACCAGGGTTTTTCACATGGGTAAAGCGCAAAAATGAACCGAGAATATTCCATGTTTCCCAATGTGGTAAATTATTTTTTATCCACAATTTTGAAAATTGATCTATAAATACTACCAATATGGTTGGGAGATATACCTTCAATAAATTAAGCCGTTTGTGATTTGCAATCGAAGCAGCTGGTAGTATGCGGTACCTCAATTAACCTTTCTTTATTAATAAGCACACCACAGGATGAACAAATTCCAAAAGATCCATCTTTAATCATTTCTAACGCTCTATTAAGATATTTTAAATAACTATTTTCCCGGTCCATCATATAATAGTTTTTTTCCATTTCTTGCTGATCCGACACAGCATCTGCCATGTGAGATGAGTAAATCGCATTATTAGAATTATTCTTTAAAACTTCGTCAGCTTTCTGCTTAGCTTCTTTTAGCTCAAGGGTTACTTCATTTCTCTTTTCTAATATCAGAGTTTCAAACTGCTCCAATTCTTTTTTTGTCCATTTCTTTTTTTCACTTTCTGCCATATTATTACCTTTTTATATTAAAGGTGAAATTCCAATAATTGTCTTTTCACCAGCTATTTTTACTGAATCATTATATTTAAACGTTATGCAATCCCCCATGTCCAATTTTACTCCTAATACTTCATTCATGAAATAAGATTCATAAGATACTACAGCATTATTTAACTCTTTTGATCCATTTATTTCAATTTTAATCCGGTCTTCAACTTTTAAACCTGAATCTTTCCGTAAATTTTGTACTTGTCTTATTAAATCCCTTACTAACCCCTCTTGTTTCAAAGATTCTGAAATTTCTGTACTTATTCCTACAATGAAATTTTTTCCAGATGAAACAGCATAATTATTTACTGACACTTCTTCCAAAATAAGTTCTTCAGGTAATATTTCTAAATCCCCATCTTTACCTGCAATAATAACTGAATTCATTTTTTTAACTTTTTGTACAAGTTCTTGAGAATCAACACTTTTTAAATAAGCAGTGATTCGTCCAATATCTTTTCCATATTTTTGCCCAAGCGTTGGAAAATCAGGCTTTACATTATATTGTACCAAATCAGATTCTTTTTCTACAAAATTTAACTCCTTAATATTCAATTCTTCTAAAATTTCAGCCTTATTATTTTCTGCAATTTTTTGGATATCATCAATTGCAAAAAGAGCAAGTTCAGACAATGGCTGCCTAATTTTAATATTTGCTTTATTTCTAGCAGATCTACTTAAACTGACAATTTGAATCACCACATCAATCTCATTCAATACATTCTCGTCAATATCACTCGGATCAACGGCTGGAAAGTCACAGAGATGCACACTATCAAAATTAGTCTCATTGTTCCCTGATACTAAATTACCATAAATTTTGTCGCTAACAAAAGGAACAATTGGCGCAATAACTTTCACAAAGTTAATTAAAACATGATAAAGTGTTGAATATGCGGCCGTTTTATCAGAGTCATTTTCCGACTTCCAAAATCGTCGACGATTTCTCCTTATATACCAGTTAGATAAATCATCCAATAATCGGGTCGCCTCTGCCATAAGCTGAAATACTTGAAAAGAATTATAATGTTTCTCAGCCGTTTTAATAAATTTACTGGTTTTTGAAAGGATCCATAGATCTGACTTTGTAAGAGTCTCTTTTTTTATTTTCGTTGAAGGATCAAATCCATCCAAATTTGCGTAGGTTACGAAAAATGAATACGTATTCCATAATGTAATTAATTGTTTTCTCACCTCATCTGCAATACCATATCCAAATAATAAATTATGTTCAGGGTTTTGACTGGCATACATCCAACGCATAACATCAACCCCCATCTTTTCTGCAGCATCATCAAACCAAATTGCATTACCCCATGATTTATGCATATCACGGCCTGTTTCATCTTTCACCAACGCATGCCCTAATAAAGTTTTAAAGGGGGCTTTTTCCTCCATTACCGTAGAAAGAGCCAATAATGAGTAGAACCAATTACGGAATTGTCCGGGCAAACACTCAACTACAAAATCAGCGGGAAACCACTTTTTCCAATAATCTTTATCAGAATTATAATGAAAGGTAGAATAGGGTACAATACCTGCATCAAGCCATGGGTTCCCCACATCAGGAATACGAGTACCAATAAGTCCTGTTTCAGGATGCTTTATTTTCACCTTATCAATCCATGGGCGATGAGGGCTCTTACCTTCAAACTCATCCCATCCCTCAACAGCTAATTTTTTAAGTTCTTCTTTAGAACCAACAACATAAAATGAATCATCTTCGAATTTCCAAATTGGAAGAGCCAAACCCCAAAATCTTTTTTTGGAAATCATCCAATCTCCCATATTTTCAAGCCATTCCATTTCTCTATCATGGCCCCACTCAGGAATCCATTGAATATCTTTTACAAGATTTTTAATTTTATCTCGCCAATCCATATTGATATACCATTCATCAACGATTCGAAAAACCAATTCATCTCCTGAACGCCAACAATGAGGATAAACATGAGGATACTGCTCCTGATAAAGAAGTAACCCTTTATCCTTTAAATCAGCAATGATTTCCTGGGTTGTTTCAATATGTGTTGCACATTTTCCGCTATATTTTCCAAAGCCATCTATATAACATGATTCTTCATTTAAAGGTGCAATTGAAATAAGTTCAGCTTTTTGAGCAATTTTCTTATCAATTGCACCACATCCTGGCGCCGTATGTACAATTCCCGTACCTTCACCAGCCACTACCACATCACTGCCTATACTATCTTTTCCACCATCAATAATGCGATGACAGGAAATACCAGTTTTTCCATCAACTTTTAATGCTTTATCCACAAATGGATAGCCACCAACTTTACTCTGGGCTTCAAGTTCATCAAAAGGCCCTTCATACTCCCATCCCAGCATATCAACACCCTTAATTGTGCCCATTACTTCATATCCACCTCGCTCTTTAAATATTTGAGCAATTGTTTTCAATTTCGGTACACCATCAATCCATTGTTTTTTCTCTTTAAATTGTTTATCAAGGCGTTGAAATTCAAGATTCTCTTTTGCAAAATAATAGAATGCGCCGTCGGTAGCTTTTATTTTTATATAATCTAAGTCTACATTAACGGCAGCAGCCACATTTGAAGTGAGGGTCCAGGGAGTTGTTGTCCATACCAATATATATTCATTATGCTTATTTTTTATAGGGAATCGCACAAATACAGACGTGTGTGCTACAAGTTTTCTACCTTCAATAATTTCCATTTGGGAATATGAGGTTCCCGAACGACCAGACCAGGGAACAACATCTGTACCTTTATAAATTTTCCCATCTTCATATAACTTTTTGAGGAATGCCCAAATAGTATAATTATTTTCATCAGACATGGTAAAGTAGGAATTATCCCAATCCATCCAATACCCCAATCGCTTTGACTGTTCAGATTGAATTGCAGAATACTTCAGCACTCTTTCTTTGCATTTATTTACAAAATTTTCTAAACCATATTTTTCTACGTCTCTCTTTGATTTAAAACCCAATTCTTTTTCCACTTCAATTTCAACCCATAATCCTTGACAATCAAACCCATTTTGATATCTTAGATCTCTACCTTTCATTGCATGAAAGCGTTGGAAAATATCTTTCAAAGTACGACCCCATGCATGATGAACACCCATAGGATTATTTGCTGTAATAGGTCCATCGAGAAACGACCAGGGCTTACCCTCAGCGTTCTTTGTTCTCAATTGATTAAAAGTATCGTCTTTATTCCATTTCTCAAGCATATCATGCTCAATTTGGATAAAATCAACTTTATTATCTACTGGATTAAATATTTTCGAATCAGCCATAAATCTAATAGTTTAATGACAAGAAATTTAGAACATTTTGAGATATGAATACAATGGACTTCCGAAGAGAATAATATTTGTCAACTAAATGTAGAATTACCTTTTTGAAAATAGAGCAATTCACATCAGGAAGTAATTGGGCAACTTGCTTTGAATAATATTCCAATTAAGATTGGAACTATTTTTTCTTACCCTTATCCTTTTTTGCTAATTTTTTACTTAATGCTTTAATTTTTTTTAAATTTATTGCCCGCAATTTATCCCTAGTAAATCGAACCATATGAGGCAACATCATTTCCGCAGATTCAAAAGCATTGACTTTATCTTTAAGAATACGAATTTGAGATTCATACTGAGGCACCATCCCTGAAAAATTTTCATTCCCCTTTATAAGCTCTAATCCTGCAGATTTTTTTACTACATCATCTTCTAATTCTTCTTTAGACTTACTTCGAGTAATCAATTGGTATATTTTATGCCAACAATAAGGAGGTTTACTTTCCCGCCGCGCATCAAAATAAGCCTCTATTTTTTGCTGCAGTTCATCCTGCATATCATCGAAATTTAAACCGATTTGAGAAAATTCATCGTTAAACAATTGAGAAAATTCCTTCGAACAAAAATTAGTAAAAGCAATTTTTTCATCATCTTTTAATTTATCCTCGGCAAGCTTATTAAAAGAATAGTCCATCATAAATTTAGTTAATACTAAACTTTCAAAACGCTTAACCCCCCATGGCTTTCTCCAATGATAGCCTTCTTCTTCGAGGGCAGCATAAATTTTATCAGATACGGCAATAAAACTATTATGTATTATATCTGCTGGATCTGAGCTTTCTTTACTGCGAGAAAATAATTTCATTTATATTAATTATGTCAGTTTGTTAAAAAATATTATGGTGAAGTTAAACAGGTTAAATATTTGTATGGAAGGTTAATTTATCCAAATTTAATAATCTAATGTCCCCCATTTACCTTCAGGACATTCAGATGTGGTGAATATTAGTTTTGTAATAATTAAACATTCACAAGATGTACAACGGTAATATTTTTTAAAATATCCTTTTTTAAATTCACAGGAGAAACAGATGTCACGTCGATTATATCTATCTTCCAGTTTGGCAATTGCCTTTTCGCCCATTAATCGTTTTTGGAATGCAAGCCTAATTGTTTCAAGAAAATTATATATCTGTACTCTAAAAATCATTTACAAACTTAATATTATTTGTGAAAAGATAACTATTAATATCTAGCTACAAAAAAAAGCCCGGAAAACCGAGCCCTTTTTCCCTAATGGTAAATGCTCAAGGTTACTTCATTAGCATCAATTTCTGATTAAATGATTCATGTTCTGACTGCAATCTCAATAAATATATCCCACTAGGCTGTTGAGATGCATCCCATACTATTTCATAGTTTCCAGCATCTTGATAACCATTTTTCAGCTTCTCAATGAGCTGTCCCGAAACATTATAAACACTCAGATTAATATTAGCCGTATTTGCAAGTGTATAGCTGATAGTTGTGGAAGGATTAAATGGATTAGGATAGGCTGCACTCAAAGATGTTCTGGATGGCAACATAACCTGTATATAATCGTCTGAACTTGCAGCCTCTATATCAATAATACTGAATGTGCCTTCATAGCTGAAGAGATGATCTGTCTCTGGTGCCACCACAATTATAGTAGTAGTATTCCTCTCAGTATTATAACTTGCAAGGTACGCATCATCTGTCAATTCTAAACTGAACAAGCCTTCATGTATAAGAGTCATTTTCAAAGCTGCTATATACCCATCTGATTGGACTTTTATAGCTGAACCTGTATCAAATAGCTGTGCCCTACTAGCATTATCCACACGAGGTCCCAGAATGAGATTAATTTCCTGCACAATATCCAGGATATTCACTACGCCATCTCCATTCACATCTGCCAAGTCGGTTTCTGGCTCTATTCCGAGTATCATGTTAACCATAATTATAACATCCAAAATATTAACCAAACTATCTCCATTCAGATCACCTGTAACTCCATCAGACTCCATATAAGCTGGTGGAAAGATAATATCATCAATCCAGGCCGCATCTGCACAGTCTGTATTATCACAGTCTGTACTGCCGCCTCCACCATCTTTCACATAGGTCCATTTAAAGGTATGCTCACCAGCCGCAACATCATAGCTTACGTTGGTCCAGGGTGAAGTTCCAGATGTGGTAGTTTGATATTGACCTTTAAGAGTGTTGTCAATATAGAACTCCAAACCATCATAAAAATAATTTCCGGATGATGAGTATTCAGCTGACACCTTATAATAGAAATCAATTTCACCATCGGCTGTAACATCCAGGGTTACAGAGATGCTGGAAGACTGGCTGTTATCAATGGCACCTGACTGTGCGCTGGAAGATCCGAAGTTTGCTTCCGTATTATCAACACCCCAGTTTCCGCAGCCAATTCCACTGCATGAAAGATCCCAATCTAATGAGCCAAGACCAGCTTCGAAATTTGCAGTCACCTGCCCAACTGGAACAGAAAATGTTGTTGTTGTTACAGGGCCTTCTCCTAGATTTGCCAGGACCGTCATAGTAAACTCAGCCAGATGCCCAATGGGCGCAGCAGAACTTATTGTAACATTCATATCTAATGTTGCTTCCATCCCCACTTCTACTGAATATGCATTAGAAAACGAAGAATTATTTATAGTAACATAAGAATCGCCGCTTACAGACACTTCAGGATAAGTGATCTGGGTACCACCATTATTTACCACAGTCACGCTCATATCTGTACTTGCACCAGGGTCCAAATCTCCTACTATAGAAGTGACTTCCAATACAGGAGCATAAGCGGTAAAATTCAGATTTGATGCCCAGGTTTCACCACCTGATGAAATAGCGCAACTAAGTTCAAAATTATGATTATTGGGAACATCTCCTGCAACATCAAAGGAAAGTCCGCTCACTGTTGCGGTTCCATTTGGGGCAATATAGCTAGTGGAAGCGGAAGCACTTGTAATGGTAATGTAGGCATCATCTGTGCTGATTTCTACCATTATATCGCTAGCAGCATCACTGCCCACATTTTCAAGTGTCAAACTGAGCCCTACAGATTCACCATATTCAATCAAGTCATCAAATCCGGCTGAAAGAGAGCTACTATTTACAAGAACATAAGCACCATCTGGAGAAAGTACCATCACCGTAGTCTCGTAGGGTGTATTATTAAACCCTGTGGCAACAAAATCCAATTCCCCAGGCACCGTTGCTGCATCACCAAGTTCCAGGTTTACGTTGCCAAATCCATTGGTATAACCAGATGCTAGAAGCTCGCCATCCCGTGAAAGAGCCACCAGATCACCTTCAGAGCCTGTACTTACCAGAAATTCACTAGAACCAATAATAATCACATCATCATGAACAATATTCATTTCTGTTGACGGTGCAGTTCTAAGAGGTACAGAAGGATCTCCAAAATAGGTCCAGTACTTAGTTTCATTAATCCCTGAACTGCCCTGAGCATCATTCATATACATGCAACCATTGGTAGTGATACCACCTATTGTTCTCGTAAGATGGTCATCATAACTTTCTGTCAATATAAGATTCATTCCGTATTGACCATGCATGGGAGGCTCCCAGGATTGACTTATAGTAGAACCAAAATGAGCAATAGAACCTGTAGGTTCTCCTCCATTAGTCGCCCTCATCCACGCTTCACAGAAACATTCATTGGTGCTCTGAAACTCGCCTACATTACAACCTACGGTAATTACAAATGGCAATCGATTATCATTCTGTAGTGAATTTATCTGAGACGTACTAAGTGAAGCACCATTTCCCCAGCTGGAAATAGAACCATGACCTGTATAGTTAATAAGGCTTACACCCGTATTAATGGCATTAATACCTTGGCTGTCCGTTCCACCACTACCATCATATATTCCTTCATAACTATCATAAGTAAAATCAGACAGAACAGTATCCCACAAAAAATCATTAAAATCATCATCGGTATACCCACCAAATCCAGGTCCCTGATTAGAGGCAACTCCTAAGGCATTATCATACCATTCAACGCCTGATTGAGGATATCTTTCATATTCAATAGAACGTTCCACTTGTGTAGCAATATGGGAAGGAGTGCTACCTGAAAAACGACCCACAATCACTTCTGCATAAAAATCATTCCCTACAATACATCCATAAGACATGTCAGAGGAACTGCCGCTTACTGAGGGAGAGGGTATCTGGGCAATATCCCCTACTAGAAGGAGAAATGTCAAGCCGTTATCATTATAGTAATTTTCCACATAACTTTCGACTGTAGAAGAACTGGAGCCAATATCACTAATATTAACCATTTCTGTGGGGATTCCTTTCCGGTTTTTCCAGTCCACCAGCGGCTGAACCGTTTCCATAAATGAACCATAGGATATCACCAGCATATTGCCGTGATCCACAAGATAATCAAAACGGGTATCGTTATTGTAATTTATAAAATGGTTGTTATAGATATTCAAGAACTCCTTTGCATAAACCGGCTCATTAGATGCTCTGCTCAATACATTGATCTGTCCCGGACCTGTAGCATATACTTCTACTTCAATAGTTTTATACACCCGTAAAACTTTCTGAATTGAATTATACTGAATAGGATAGAATACTACTGACTGGCCCCTCACATCCCGGAGAATATATGGATCTTCCAATCCTACTAGGTCTCCAGGGAAAAACTCATCTTCCCCGTAAACAGGGCCAAATTCATACTCCACATCGGAAGGGTCTATGAGACGGCTCAGATTCCCTTTGGATGGAGCAATGAGAATGTTCTCATAATCAACAAAGTCTGAAGAAAGTACTTTAATACTCATTTGTCTATCATCCGGGATCACAATGGATCGGGCATATTTATGCATATCCGGAGAACCTGCCCTAAGTAGTGAGGCACCGTCTTCAAGGCGGGCCAGATACATTTCACCTTCGGGAGTATTAACAGGAATCAAGTGAAAACCATCAATGTTGAATTCTACTATGCTACGTTCCAAACTACCAGACTGAACATCAAGGCTGACTTGTGTCTCAACAGAAGATTGTATATTCTGCCAGGTTGATGCTGTGAGAAATGTAAAACTGATAATACTGATCAATAGTTTTTTCATTAGTATTTCCTTTAAGATTAAATTATGAAAATTATACCTATATAAATTATTGCTGAAATTTACACTCATTTATACAGGTAAAACGTAGGGATTTACATATTGTTACATAAGGAGAGAAAAGCACAAAATAATTCTTTAACAACAATCTATCTTGTGGCAGATTTAGAGGAGCTACTCTTTGGAATAAACATTCCACATTGATTGTAGAATGGCATTAATATCCGAATATTTACATTCCCAATTTAATTTTTCATTTGCTAAATTGGAAACTGCAATTAATTCAGCAGGGTCACCTGGACGTCGATCAATAATTTTGTAGTTAATCTTTTTACCTATTATTTCTTGTATATTTTTGATTACTTCCAAAACAGAATACCCCTTCCCTGTAGCCAGATTCAGGGTAAGGTTTTCTTGATTTTCCACAATATAATTCAATGCCCGAACATGAGCTATGGCAAGATCATTGACATGGATATAATCTCGAATACCAGTACCATCAGGGGTATTATAATCATCTCCATAAATATCCATTCTATCTCGGATACCAATGGCAGATTCCATTACAACGGGTAAAAGATTGGCAGGATTTTTTTCTAAACCTTTAATTCGACCCTGCATATCATAACCGGCAGCATTAAAATATCGTAATGCTCCAAATCGAATACCTTTAAGGTTGCTGTACCAATGGAGTAGATTTTCAATTGCAAGCTTGGTATATCCATAAAAGTTGATGGGATTTATAGGATGTTTTTCATCCACCGGCAAATATTCTGGCATACCATAAACAGCCGCAGTAGATGAAAAAATGAAGTATTTCATATTATTTTCAAGCATTTTGTTGAGGATATTTATTGTTCCCGTAATATTAGATGTGGCATACTTTCCCGGTTCCAACATAGATTCTCCAGCTGCTTTCAATGCTGCAAAATGAAACACTGCCTCGAATTTTCCATTAAAAACATTATTAAGATCATCATTTTTAAGGATATCCCCTTGAATGAATTCTGCCCGAGAATCAACATTTAATAAATGTCCAGACGACAGATTATCAAAAACAGTAACATCATGTCCGTTTTCACAGAGTTCCAGCACCGCATGGGAACCAATATATCCCGCTCCACCTATTACCAAAACATTCATATTTTCAGGAAATTAGAATATCACAAATCTCACTTATGTTATCATCTGATAGATATGGATGCATAGGTAAGCTAAATATCCTCTGAGAAATAGATTCAGCTACAGTAAAATCCCCTGCCGAATAATTTAAATCATTAAAAGCATCCTGTAGATGCAAGGGTTTCGGGTAATAGATAGCTGTTGGAATTTCAGCATCTCTTAATTTTTTCATGCAAATAGACCTCTGTTTGGTACTTGCTGCTAAAACGGAATGCTGAGCCCAGGCAGATTCATACCCTCCCGGAACATGTTGGCATGTGAAATACTGATTCAAATTTTGAGAATATTTTTTTGCAATAGCATTACGCTGTCCTAATTCCTTTGGAAATATCTTCATCTTTTCAAGAAGAATAGCTGCTTGGAGGGTATCTAATCTACCATTTAATCCGATGCGAATATTATCATATTTCGATTTTCCCTGTCCATGATTTCGAATTGAAATTAATTTTTCAGCTATTTCAGAGTCATTTGTAAAAATAGCCCCGCCATCGCCATACCCTCCCAATGGTTTGGCTGGGAAAAATGAGGTGGTACCAATATCACCAAAGGAGCATGCTTTTTTATTTTTTATTCTTCCCCCAAAGCTTTGTGCTGCATCTTCAATAATACATAAATCAAACTTATTCCCAATTTCTTCAATCATTTCATAATCAGCCGGAAGTCCAAATATATCTACGGGAATAACAGCTCTAGGAATGAGTTTTCCCTTTGAATTGCAAATTTGAATTGCAATTTCTAATTTTTCTGGATCTATATTAAATGTATTGTCAAGTATATCAACAAAAATAGGAGTGGCACCTAAAAGCTGGATGACTTCGGCAGTGGCGATAAAAGTAAAAGGAGTTGTAAAAACTGCATCTCCTCGACCAATTCCTTTCGCCAATAGTGACATGAGTAACGCATCTGTTCCTGAGGCACAGGTTACGCAATATTTTGTACCTGCATAAACTGCCAGTTCAGCTTCTAATTTAAATACTTCAGGACCATGAATATATTGACCATGATTCAGTACTTTATTAATTGCTAAATCAATTTGGGGTTTAATTATGGAATATTGGCGCTTTAAGTCTATGAACTGCAATATTTTAGGTCCCCTAACTCTCCGTTTATAAGATTAATTCATCCAATAAAAAGATGCCAAATCAATTATTTATAAGGAGAATTAATGTAGCTATGGATGTTATTAGACTTGCCATATTAGTAGCAAAATCACTTAGGGTAAATGGTTCTGTTTCTTCTTTTTTGTTAACAATGATTGTTGCGCCCTCAGTTATTTTAGGATTTCTAAAATGTTTTTTAATACTCACATCCCCATTTGCGTAAATAATAGTTATATTATTTTTATCCGAATATTCAGTAAATCCTCCTGCATTTTCAATATAATTGTCAAGGTTTTTCTTTTTATCATATTGTATATATCCTGAGCGGTTCACTTCCCCGAGAACTTCTACAATACCAGGATGTTCTGGTACCATTAAACTATCTCCATCCAATAAGATTATCTTAAAATCATTTAATGCAACTTGACTATTCTTTCTGTATAATTGGATTCCGTCATGAAAAGCTTGATCAGTGAACCCTCCTGCTCGCTGTATCATATCATCTAAGTTTTCCCATCTTTTTTGCAGGGTATAAATTCCTGGCACATTTACTTCGCCCATAAGTGAAACCTTTGCGGGTGAAGTATAATTCGGATTTTCCCGAATTAATATAATATCCCAATTCTGTAGAGATTTATTCTCGCTTTTGTCACCAGCAATCAGTTTATCAATATTAAATTCTATAATTTCCGGATAATTAGTTTCCGGATGATTTCTAATTATTTCTCCAACATCTGTATATATTGTTTGCACATAAGTTTCATCCTTTATACCTCCAGCAAGTTCTAAAATATCTAAAAGCAAAGTTTCTTTTTCTGTATCGAAAGCAAAAGATCCAGGGTTTTTTACTTTTCCAAAAATATATATTTGATGATCACTGGTTGGAATTTCATATACTTCAATCGCATCTCCATTTTCTAGAACGAAACTTGGTTGGGTATTAAAATTTATTAGATGAGTAGTAGAAGATTCTGTAGAACTTTCAGGTCTATCTACTCTAATAACTTGTTGAGAGAGCGCTGTTAATCCTCCAGCAAAATGCAGCATATCATCCAATGTTTCATTTGATAAAAGCTCATATATGGCCGGACGCATTACCTCTCCGCTAACAGAAATTGTAGAATATCTAATTGGAATAAATACTATATCTCCATCAAGAAGACGCCTGTCACTTCCTGCATCTCCATTAGATAAATAATCATAGAGATCTAGTGATGCAGCCTTTTTTCCATTCCGTATTATCTGAATGTCACGCAATGAACCCAACTGACCAATACCGCCGGTCTGCATAAGACCCGTAATTATAGTAGAAAAAGAATGGATTGCATGAATTCCTGGTGATATGCTTTCACCAACAAAAGTGACATTTATTGATTTTAATTTGCCGAGGGAAATATCTAAATATGCAGTTTCATCCGGGCCTTTCAAAGAAGAATAGACATTTTGAAATCTACTGATTAGTTTCGATTGTAAATCCTTTAAAGCTATACCAGATAAATTTATTTGCCCAACTTTATCAATATTGATTTTACCATATTGATCAATAATATGAACTGCCCTTAATTGTGTATCTCCCCAGATTTCAATTATCACTTCATCACCAGTACCAAGCATATATTCACCTGGCGGCGGCTGATTATTCCATATAATTCTTTCAGGGAAAGTTGTTAAAATATTATACCCATAATAATCTAATATATCATCATCTGGAAGTTTAGATTTAGATTGAGGCAAATCGCCAGCAGTTAAAGTATCTGTGTAGTCAATATTCATAGCGTCTTCAGAAATTGATTTGCTACGCTCCTTAGATTGTTCTCTTAAAGTTTCAATTTCTCTTTTAATCATTATTTCTTCCGGTGTTAGTTGAGAAAAAATAAAAGAGCTGAACAAAAATATTATCTGAATTAAAATTATATTATATGATTTCATTTGAAGTACATCCTAACATTATTGATGGTATAGTTGTGGCGGCGCAGGGACTCGAACCCCGGACACCCGGATTATGATTCCGGTGCTCTAACCAACTGAGCTACGCCGCCTCAAGTTTGTTGAAATATTATTGATTACAGAGTATAAATTTATCCTAGTTCTGTTTTCTTGTCCAACCCTAATTAACT
>Ga0208411_1001761_pt1 | contig 14085 bp, 13 predicted proteins | sample ETN01SmetaG_4_FD_185793 | JGI IMG/M metagenome (GOLD analysis project Ga0208411, IMG submission 185793) | Marine microbial and viral communities from oxygen minimum zone, Eastern Pacific Ocean - ETNP2014F12-01SV261 (SPAdes) (version 2) | ecosystem: Environmental > Aquatic > Marine > Oceanic ...
ATGGCCCAGTTCGTCGGCGGGCAACAGGAAGCCGCCATTGAATCGCTTCTTGAGATCATCCGCCGCGACAGGGAATGGAACGAGCAGGCGGCGCGGTTGCAGCTTTTGAAATTTTTTGAGGCCCTGGACCATGCCCACCCCTTGACCGTGGCGGGGCGGCGTTCACTGTCGACGCTTATTTTTACATGATGCCGTTTCATGGCCGCATACCATCCAATGGGGAACAAGCCCTACTCGAAGCCCTCAGCCTAGCCGAACGGTCTAATGTCCTGATATCGCTTATTGAGATGGCGTTGCTGGAAGACAGGAGCGCAGGCATCCCCTATCAATAAACCGCCTAAAAATCATCCAAGAACCCCCATTTGAAGAGGAAGCCCCTAGACGACCGGAGACATCATTATGAGTGAACAAGCATCGGTAAAAAAATCCACCGTCGACCCCAAATTGTTGGAGATTCTCGTCTGCCCCCTGACCAAGGGTCCGCTGCGCTATGACAGGGAAGCCCAGGAATTGGTCAGCGAGCAGGCGCGGCTTGCCTATCCCATCCGCGATGGCATTCCCATCATGCTGGTGGACGAGGCCCGCCCCCTCGATGACAAGGCCGGGCCCGCCCCGAAAAGTGAATGAGAGGCACATGAATGACCACAAGCCACGGCCGGGACCCGTGGAAATCCGCCTGAAGACGTCGGAGAAGGTCCTAGAAGTGGATTTCGACGACGGCAGGAGGTTCGCCTTTCCCGCCGAGTTCCTACGCGTGGAAAGCCCCTCGGCGGAAGTCAAGGGCCACAAGCCGGGCCAGGAAACGCTCGTCACTGGACGCCGCCATGTGGGGATCATGAAGGTGGAGCCGGTGGGCAATTACGCCATTAAGATCGTTTTCGACGATCTTCACGACAGCGGGATTTACAGCTGGGACTATCTTTGCGAACTGGGTGAAAACCAGGACACCTTGTGGCGCGCCTATCTTGAAAAGCTCGAACAAGCCAGCGCCAACCGCGATTCCTGACTCACAGCGCCTGGCCCCGCATCAATCGGGGCAGGTCCCCCACCATCCCCATGGCGTGGTGCATGAAGAACCGTTTCAACGGCGGCACCCCGTTGACGGCGGCAAGGCCTGCGTCGCGGAGCAGACGCAGCGGCGCCACATCGTTGGAAAACAGGCGTGTGAGGCCGTCGGTGACGGCGATCAGGATCATGACGTCGAAGCGGCGCCAGCGCGCATAGCGTTCGAGAACCTCCCCGCCGCCGATATCGCGTCCCTGGTCCCTAGCCTCGACGATGACCTCGGCCAGGGCAGCCACGTCGCGCAGCCCGAGATTGAGGCCCTGTCCGGCGATGGGGTGAATGCCATGGGCGGCATCGCCCACCAGGGCCAGCCTTGTTGCGGTGAGGCTTTCGGCGCGTAACAGGGCCAGGGGATAGGACCAGCGGCCTCCGGTCACTTCGAGATCCCCCAGGGTATCGCCGAGACGGCGCCGCAGCTCCGTCGTGAATTCCGCATCATCGAGCGCCAATAGCCGTGGCGCCAACTGTGATCCCTCCGACCAGACGATGGAGGAGCGGTGGGGCCAGGAGGCGCCGCCGGAAGCATCGTCCACCATGGGCAGGACGGCGAAGGGGCCAGCGGGATAAAAACGTTCGATTGCGACGCCTTTATGAGGGTGTTCGTGGGCGATGGCGCAGACGATGCTGGTCTGGTGGTAGGCACTTTCGCTGACGCGGATTCCGGCGCTTTGGCGGGTTTGTGAACGGCGACCGTCGGCAGCCACCACCAGGGCGGTGTGCAGGCAGCGGCCGTCGCCGAGCCGAGCCGTCACGCCATCATCCGCGAATTGCAGGGACTCCACCTCCGCGGGCGCTTCAAGCGTCGCATGACTGCATTTTTCAAGCCGCCGGTACAGGGCCTGCCGGGTGACGAGGTTTTCCACCACATGGCCGAAAGGCCGGTCGCCCACCTCGCGGTGATCGTAATGGAGGAAAAGCGGGGAATGGCCGTCGCAAACCCGGATGTCATTGATGGGCGCGGCGGCAGCGACCATGTCCGGCCACACCTCAAGGGCTTCGAGAATGCGCACCGAGGCATCGGCAAAGGCGCAGGTGCGGCCATCGAAATCGGCACCCAGAACGTCCCGTGGCGCGGCGCGGTCGACCACGGCGGCCGTGAGTCCGGAACCTTCCACGGCGATGGCCAGGGCGAGGCCGGAAAAACCGCCCCCCACAATAAGAAGGTCCACGCTTTCCGTGTCGCCGTGTTTGATCCCGGCTTTGGTTCCGTCCTGTCTTCCCATGAAACAAGCTTCGTTTGGGAGGCGGTCCCTGTCCAGAGCTAACGATCTTTCCTGTTACCTCTTTATGGGTAGAAAACCACCCTTATCCCATGACACGCCATCAAGAAACATAAGAAATGCATATTTTTTAATCATTTTTGCACATATGCCTAAATTATAATCACTTCCATGTTTCAAATTCGGCGGCTATTTCCAAAAATACTCTTTAACTATATGAAACAAAACGAATAATTTCTTTCAAAAAAGTTGGCATGGTTCTTGAGATAAGCATGTCACGTATCGCTTCGCCGGGGCGCCTCGACTCATGATTACCCCATCGCCCTTTGCGAACATCGCCACTCGAACAGAGGAATGACACCATGAAACTCGTCATGGCCATCATAAAGCCTTTTAAGCTCGACGAAGTGAGGGAGGCGCTGACCGACTTCGGTATTCAGGGCCTCACCGTCAGCGAGGTCAAGGGATTTGGCCGCCAAAAGGGACAGACTGAAATCTATCGTGGCGCCGAATATTCGGTGAGCTTCCTGCCCAAGGTCAAGATCGAGGTCGTCGTCAACGACGATCAGGTGGATCAGACCGTTGAGTCGATCCAGAAAACCGCCGGCACAGGCAAGATCGGCGACGGCAAGATTTTCGTGCTTGATGTCGCCAGCGCGGTCCGCATCCGCACCGGTGAAACCAATTCGGATGCCTTGTAGGGCCCCGTTTTAATCAGGAGATTCGAGAAAATGAAAACCTTTCGATTTTTGCCTTTTCTGTTGAGCATGGGGGCTTTCGTCCTGGCGCTGGTGGTCGATCCGACCACAGCGTTTGCCCAGGAGGAAACGCCGACACTGGATACCGGGGATACGGCCTGGATGCTGACCTCCACAGCGCTGGTCCTGTTGATGACCATTCCCGGCCTGGCCATGTTTTATGGCGGCATGGTGCGTAAGAAAAACGTGCTGGCCATGGTTATGCAGGTCTTTTCCGTATGCTGTCTGATGACCGTGCTGTGGATGGTGGCGGGTTATTCACTGGCCTTCGGTGAAGGCGGCGCCTATGTGGGAGACCTGAGCAAGGCCATGTTGTCCGGCCTGACCCTGGACAGCCTGTCGGGAACCATCCCCGAATCGCTGTTTATGGTCTTCCAGATGACCTTCGCTATCATCACCCCGGCGCTTATCGTCGGCGCCTTTGCCGACCGCATGAAGTTTTCCGCCATGTTGTTGTTCACCGGCGCCTGGATGCTGGCCATCTATGCCCCAATCACCCACTGGGTGTGGGGCGGCGGTTTTCTTGGCGAGGCTGGCGTTCTCGATTTCGCCGGCGGCACCGTGGTTCATATCAATGCCGGCATCGCCGGGCTGGTGGCCTGTATCGTGGTGGGCAAGCGCAACGGCTATGGCACCGAGCCCATGGCGCCTCATAACCTCACACTTAGTATTATCGGCGCTTCCCTGTTGTGGGTCGGCTGGTTCGGGTTTAACGCCGGTTCCGCCGTCGCCGCCAATGGGACAGCTGCTATGGCCATGACCGTGACCCAGATCGCCACCGCCGCGGCAGCCTTGTCATGGATGTTCATCGAATGGATGCACCGCGGCAAGCCCAGCGTTCTCGGCATCGTATCGGGCGCAGTGGCGGGGCTAGTGGCCATCACCCCGGCTTCGGGCTTCGTTGATCCTTCGGGCGCGCTTTACATCGGCATCGCCTCCGGCGCCGCCTGTTATTGGGCCGCCGTGGTTCTGAAGAACGCCATGGGCTATGACGATTCCCTGGATGTCTTCGGCGTCCATGGTATCGGCGGCATCGTTGGCGCGTTGCTGACCGGCGTCTTCGCGGTGGAGGCCATCGGCGGCACGCCGGGCCTTCTCGAAGGCAATCCGGACCAGGTCTGGACCCAGGCTTATGGCATCCTGGCCACCATTATCTATTGCGCCGTCGGCTCGTTCATCATCCTCAAGGTGGTAGATGTGCTGGTGGGGCTGAGAGTCTCGGAAGAGGTCGAACGCGACGGCCTCGACCTTGCTCTGCATGGTGAAATCGTGCAGTGACCCTCCCCCCCTCCGGTTGACGCCGGAGACAAGGTGGAAAAGGGGCCTTCGGGCCCCTTTTCTGATTCCAATGAATGGTTTTTTTACAGAGACGAGAAAATCCACGCGTTTCCTAACACCGTCCCCTCGCACGTTGGGCTAGTATGAATCTTGACATTACTTCCCCGTCCGTTTTGTATGGCGGTCGGGATAAGACGCATATAAACACCATATAAGCAGTCTTCTAAGGGGCTACCAAACGGCGTTGTGTGTCCGCGGGGTGTCCCTGGCTACTTGGGGTGGGGAATGGTCTGAAATGTCTGGCACTTTTAGGTGGGTTGTTTCGATCTGCAGGTGCGTCTAGGCGGCAATCTTTAGGTTTATTTTAACGGGAAATGGATATGAAAGCATTGCAAGTTTTTCTGGGGGTTTTTATCATCGGGGGTCTTGGCTTGATTTCCCCCCAAGCGCTCGCCCAAGAAGCAGGATCGCTTAGCGACGGAAACACGGCCTGGATCCTTACCTCCACGGCGCTGGTCCTGTTCATGACCATACCCGGTCTAGCCCTGTTCTATGGAGGGCTAGTGCGGTCCCAGAACGTGCTTTCAGTGCTAATGCACTGTTTCGTCATCTGCTGTCTGGCCTCGGTTCTGTGGCTGGTGGGCGTCTATAGCCTGTCCTTTAGTGACGGCGGCGAATTCAACACTTGGATCGGCGGGCTCGACAAAGCCTTCCTGACGGGGGTGGGAGCTGACACGCTGTCCGGGGATATCCCCGAGAGTGTGTTCTTCATGTTCCAGATGACCTTCGCCATCATTACCCCGGCGCTTATCGTCGGCGCCTATGTGGAGAGAATCCGGTTCGGCGCCGTGATGCTGTTTTCCGCCCTGTGGCTGGTCTTAGTCTATGCTCCTGTATGCCACTGGGTGTGGGGCGGCGGTTGGCTCGGCGACATGGGGGTTCTCGATTTCGCAGGCGGCCTAGTGGTCCATGTAACCGCCGGCGTTTCGGCCCTGGTGATCGCCATGTCCCTGCGCTCACGCAGGGGGTTCCCTGATCACGTGTTGCCACCGCATAGTCCGGGCATGGCCTTGACGGGCGCATGCATGCTGTGGGTCGGCTGGTTCGGCTTCAACGCTGGGAGCGCCCTTGCCGCCAACGGAAGCGCAGGCATGGCCATGCTGGTGACGCAAATCTCAGCGGCCACCGCCTCGTTGGTCTGGATGGCTATTGAGTGGGCTAAATACGGACGGCCCACCCTTGTAGGCACCATCACCGGCACCATCGCCGGACTGGCCACCATCACTCCAGCTTCGGGCTTTGTGGGTCCCGTCGGAGGTCTGGTGATCGGCGCAGCTGCGGGCACCGTCTGTTTCTACATGGTGAACGTAGTCAAGGCGCGCTTCAAGATCGATGATTCCCTTGACGTGCTAGCTGTTCACGGCATCGGCGGCGGCACCGGAATCCTGATGGTCTCCGTTTTCGCCGCCACCGAATACGGCGGACTCGGCCTTGCCGAGGGTATGACCATCGGCAGCCAGTTCACTGTCCAGGCCGTGGGCGTCATCGCCACCTTGGTGTGGTCTGCGGTAGTGAGTTACATCATCATCAAGGTGGTGGCCGCCGTGGTGGGTCTTTCCGTCGGCGAAGACGAAGAGCTAGAAGGGCTGGACATCACGGTGCATGGCGAAAAGGGCTACGAACTATAAGGCCCGTAGCTTAAGGGCTAGGATGCGCCGGCCCTAAGAAAAGGCCAGGGTGCGTCAGCCTTAGGAAAAGGCTGGAAACCACCGGCCAACAACGATGGCGTTGCTTGAGGAAAAGGGGCCATACGGCCCCTTTTTCTTGTTCATTCCGCCCCCCGAGCACCCAACCTGTAGTTGTGATGTTTTTCACTATATACCTGATCCTGTGGGTTTTTGAGCCTGTGCCCTTGTGGCCCGTGCTGCGTCGGCATACAATTGATGCGGTTTTCATGATTCGTTTTCCATAAATCGGGCCCCGGGGATGTCGGCACAGATCGGACAGCCCAAAAGAATCACGTTTCTTCCCTTCGGAACCGGCGCCTTTTTCCGCCGTCGCCTGATCGAGCTTGCGGGGCTGATGCTGTTGTTACTGGGCACCGCGCTGGCGCTGGCCTTTTTCGGCTATCACCCCACGGACCCATCCCTCAATACGGCCACCGAGGGGGCGGCGCTCAACCCGCTGGGGCTGGCGGGAGCCATTGTCGCCGATCTGGTGCTGCAGTCTCTCGGCTTGTCAGGCTATCTGGTCTCGCTGGTGTCCGTGGTATGGGGTTGGCGGCTGATGACCAAAAAAACCAACCCTCATTTCTGGTTTTCACTCGCCGCGCTTCCCCTGTCCCTGATCCTTGCCGCAATTGCCCTTTCCGTTTTGCCGCCGCCACAGGGCTGGCCTGTGTCATTTGGCAGCGGCGGTTTTACCGGACAGCGTCTCCTTTCACTTCTGGTGGAATGGACCTCGGAGCTTGGCGCCGGAATGTCCGCGGACGATCTGGCCACCATTCTTGCCGTCATTTCCATGTTCCCGACCCTGGTGGCTCTCGGCGTGTCCTTGGGTCTGTCGGGACAGGAATGGGCGATGCTCCTGCGCCATGGGTGGAAGGCCCTGCGCGGCGGTAGCGCCACGGTATTTTACATTGCCACCGCCATTTGGGGGTGGACATGGCGTGTGGTGCAGGTCCTTCTGGCGCGGAAAAAAACCGCCGCCCGCATGGAACCCCAATTGGCCGGCTCCGGGACCGGCTCCGGGTCTGGATATGGGGCCATGGCCGCCGGCCGGCCGGCGGCCAACCCCGGCGCGCACCCCCTGGTGGCGGCGCGTTCTCCCGCACCGACACAGGGGAAACGCGCCAAGAATTCCCGCCAGACGCAGCTCAAGCTCGACCCGCGCGACCATTACGCCATACCGCCCTTCGACCTTCTCGACCTTCCCGAGGAACCGGACACGGGCGGCGTCGTGGATGACGAGGGCCTTTCCAAGAATGCACGTCTGTTGGAATCCGTCCTCGATGAATTCGGTATTCGTGGCACCATCGTCAAGGTGCGGCCGGGACCCATTGTCACCCTGTATGAGCTGGAACCGGCGCCGGGCACCAAAACCAGCCGCGTCATTGGTCTGGCCGACGATATCGCCCGCTCCATGAGCGCCATTTCCGCTCGTATCGCCGCCATTCCGGGCCGCAACGCCATTGGAATCGAGCTTCCCAATGCCGCTCGCGAAACTGTGCTGTTACGGGAACTTCTTGAATCCAAATCTTATGAAAAGACCGCCACCCTGTTGCCGCTGGTTCTGGGAAAAGACATCAGCGGTGCCCCGGTGATCGCCGACCTCGCTCGCATGCCTCACCTTCTGGTGGCGGGAACAACCGGCTCCGGCAAGTCGGTGGCCATCAACGCCATGATCCTGTCCCTGCTCTATCGCCTGCCGCCGGACGACTGCAAGCTTATCCTTATTGACCCCAAGATGCTCGAGCTCTCCGTCTACGACGATATCCCCCACCTTCTCACCCCCGTGGTCACCGAGCCGAGGAAGGCGGTGGTGGCGCTGAAGTGGACCGTTCGCGAAATGGAAAGCCGCTATCGCCTGATGTCCCATATGGGGGTGCGCAATATCGCCGGCTATAACGAGCGCGCAGCTAAGGCCCGGGCCAAGGGCGAGATTCCCATGCGCAAGGTGCAGACCGGATTCGACCCCGAGACCGGAAGTCCGCTGTTCGAGGACCAGCCCATCGACCTCTCGCCGATGCCGCTTATCGTCGTGGTGGTGGACGAAATGGCCGACCTCATGCTGGTGGCGGGCAAGGATATCGAGGCCGTCATCCAGCGTCTTTCACAAATGGCGCGGGCGGCTGGCATCCATATTATTATGGCCACCCAGCGTCCTTCGGTAGATGTGATCACCGGTACCATCAAGGCCAATTTCCCCACCCGCATCAGCTTTCAGGTCACCTCCAAGGTGGACAGTCGCACCATTCTTGGCGAACAGGGAGCCGAACAGCTCCTGGGACAGGGCGACATGCTGTATATGGCGTCGGGCGGCCGCGTGACCCGGGTCCATGGCCCCTTCGTCGGCGATGACGAGGTGGAAGCCGTGGTCACCTATCTGAAATCCCAGGGAGAGCCCTCTTATGTGGACAGCGTCACCGATGAAGAGATTATGGAGGCCGGGTTTGGCGGCGGCGAGGCAGGAAACAGCGAGGGTGGCGACGCCCTTTACGACCAGGCGGTGGCCCTGGTGTGCCGGGAGCGCAAGGCCTCTACAAGTTTTGTCCAGCGCCACCTGAAAATCGGTTATAACCGGGCAGCGCGGCTGATCGAGCAGATGGAATCCCAGGGCATCATCGGCGTCGCCAATCACGTGGGTAAAAGGGAGGTTCTGGCTTCCGACCACGGTGGCAGGTGATCGCCCGCCGATATATGTTCCCGGCGCCATGTTCCCGCCGCAAACGAATCCTATGAATGCCTGGAGGGAGAATCGTTTGACCCGGCGTCAGTTCATATTCATGCCACCGGTCGTATTCTGTCTTGGGTTGGCCCCGGTGGCCTTTGGCGGAAGTGTGCCGGCACCTCTTTCCATCGAGGGAGCCGTAACGGCGGTCATTCAGCCGGCAGCGCTGAGCCCCGATGACCAACAGGATATCGCCCGCATCGAGGGTTATTTCGACGCCATCACCACCATGAGCGCTCGCTTTTACCAGGTCACCTCCGAGGGCGGGGTGGCCGAAGGGCGGCTTTATCTTTCGCGGCCGGGTCGGCTGCGGGTGGATTACAATCCGCCTATTCCCCTACAGATCATCGCCGACGGGAAGAATCTTATTCTTTTCGACCGCGAGCTCAATTCGGCCAACGCCATCGGGCTTGACGATACCCCGGCCGGCGTTCTTCTGCGACCCAATCTTAATCTCGGCAGTGATATCAAGATTTCCGGTTTTTCCAGAGCCAGGGGCGTTCTGCGGCTGACGTTGTTCGATGGTGAAAACCCGGATGCCGGGACCCTGGCCCTTACCTTCTCCGACAAACCGCTGGTTTTACGCAAATGGGCGGTGACCGATCCTCAGGGAATCGTCACCACGGTGGCCCTGCTTGACGCCCGCTTTGGGATGGAGCTGGACCCCGAGCTTTTCGTCTTTGAAGATCCGCAAAAGCTCTATTTTCCCTTCTAAAACTGAAGCCTGGCCCCGCCCTTCCAGGCAAGAAGGGTTGAAACCCACAACTCCTGCTGCGGCGAAGAATCCATGGTTATGCTTCATGCCTGTGCCATGATATTTCCACCAGCCCCGTCCGCGAGGGTCATGATTGCTACCCCAAAACGTATTCGGTCCAAAATCACGGAATATTGCGTCCCGGCCCAAAAAAGGGAAAGAGAGCACCGGTCCATCATGTTCATATCGACCCCGAAACAGCCCGCCGTGTGTGCTAAAAGTAAAACTAGAAAATTTTTATTTCAATATCAATGGCTTAACGTGGCTGCCTAGAAATACACAAATGTATTTTATTGAAGGGGTGTTTTTCACGGCGGCGCCTTGAGGGGTGCCTCCAAAAATTATATGAAAAATCTATAATCTAGATTATATTTCTATAAATTTCTCTTAGCATTTATTTTCTACTCCGGCATTGATCCATAATCTAGATTATATTTCTATGAATTTCTCCTGGCATTTATTTCCTAACCCGGCATTACAGTGGTTTTCCCCATATCATAACGTAAATTTCATAGCCGCAATATCAACATAACTGATTGAAATATAATGGCATACTTTCATTTTTTTGCGTGTGACCTCCGAAGGCCAGCGACCTTAACTTGCCGCCTCGGGAAAACCCGGAATATCTCCTGTGGCATGAGAGGCCTCTAAAAACCACCGGGGAGGCAGGGGAAGGGCCCGGTTTGGCCTAAAAACAGGGGGTTTCCTTCTTCTTTCGTTTTTCCCATGTTTTTTCTTCAGGGGAGATATTGATGCGCACGGTCTGGCGCCCCATTTATGTACCAAGAGCATTCGAAGGCCGTATAGGCGGCTTTTGAAGTGCCGGGGCTGGTTCCCCTGCTTTCCCCGGCGTCCGCAAGGAGCTCGGGCGTCCGGCCGCCCCCCGGCTGGACGCCCATCTCCCCCTGGCCTGATTCCGGTTTTTCCCGTCCATTGTTAAAATTGCCATTGCGGCCTGTTGCGGGATTGGCCACTCTGCGCTCCGTCATGCCCCATTTTAAAACCGCATATGTCTTCAAGCCGGGAGCCCGTACCGTGCTGCCGGTGCGCCAGGAAAACGCCGATAATAAAGAACTGCTGTTTCCCGTAAACACTATCTATTGCGTGGGCCAAAATTACGCCGCCCATGCCCGCGAGATGGGTGCCGATCCCAAGCGCTGCTCTCCGATTTTTTTCCACAAACCCACCGATTCCCTCTTGCCCGCCTGTGACAGCCGGGGCGCGCCGCGCCGGGTCAACCTTTCCTATCCCCCACAAACTAACGAGCTGCATCATGAAATTGAACTGGTGGCGGCGCTGAAAGACGGCGGCCGCAACATTCCCCGAGCCGAGGTCAAGGGATGTATTTTTGGCTATGGGGTGGGGCTGGACATGACCCGGCGCGACCTCCAAGCCGGGGCCCGAAAGGAAGGCATGCCGTGGGACATGGCGAAGGGGTTCGACGATGCCGCCCCTTGTTCCGCGCTCAACCCCGTTTCCCGCTGTGGCCATCCGGACCGGGGCGCCATTCGGCTGGCGGTCAACGGCGAGCCGCGCCAGAAGGCGGACTTGTCGGATCTGATCTGGAGCCCCTCCGAAGTCATCTTCTTTCTTTCGCGGCTCGTAACCCTGTGTCCAGGCGACCTCATCTTCACAGGCACGCCCGGAGGCGTGGGTCCCGTGTGCCGGGGCGACGGGCTGGAAGGGCATATCGACGGCGTCGGCGAGATCACCGCCGTCATCGTCTGAAGTTCCATTTTATACAGATACCGGAGGGCTCCCCGTTCATGACGCTGCGCCTCGTTACCTGGAACATTAATTCCATCCGTGTCCGTCTCGATCACCTGGCCCGGGTGGTACAGGAAATCAACCCCCATGTGCTCTGTCTTCAGGAGACCAAGGTCACCGATGGTCTGTTCCCCCGGGCCGAAGTGGAGGCGCTGGGTTTTTCCCATCAGCATATCTACGGCATCAAGGGCTATAACGGCGTCGCCATCCTTTCGCGCTTGCCGTTAACCGAACCCGCACGCCATGACTGGTGCGGACGCCAGGACGGACGCCACGTCTCGGCGTACCTGGAAGGGGGTGGCGGCAAGAGGCTGGAAATTCATTCCCTTTATATCCCCGCCGGCGGCGACGTGCCGGACCCCGAAGCCAACCCTAAATTCGCCCACAAGCTTGAGTTTCTAAAACAGACCATGGCCTGGTTCCGCAAACATGGCCGCAATAGCGGTCCCATGATCCTGGGCGGAGACCTTAACGTGGCACCCTTGAAAACCGATGTCTGGTCCCACAAACAGCTTCTGGGCGTAGTCACCCACACGCCGGTGGAAGTGGCGCATCTGGCGAGACTTCAGGATTCGGCGTCCTGGACCGACGCGGTGCGTTCTTTCATCCCCCCCGAGGAGCGTCTCTATAGCTGGTGGAGCTATCGCGCCCGGGACTGGAGAAAGAACAACCGCGGGCGGCGGCTCGATCACATCTGGGTCAATGAACCCTTGCGTGGGTCTCTTGCCGGCGCACAGGTTATGACATCGGCGCGGGATTGGAAGAGGCCCTCCGATCACGTGCCGGTGGTGGTGGATCTAAAACTCTAAAATAAGGATCGTTTAAGGGGCGGGGGCGGATTCTTTTGGCTCCATTTCTTTAGGGGCTATTCTCCGAGACGCAGCACCATGCCTTCGCGCGCCACGATACAGTTGGGGTAGCGTTCAGTAGCTTCCTTGGCCAGCGTGTCCATAAACAAGTCGTCATGGGCGGGGTCATGATGAAAGATCACCAGGGATTTGACCCCAGCCGCTTCGCAAAGCCTTCCTCCCTGTTCCCAGGTGGAATGGCCCCATCCTTTAAACTGGAGGTATTCCTCTTCGGTATAGGTACAATCATAGATCATGTAGTCGGCACCCTCGATCAGTTCTAGGATATTTTCATCCAGCTTTCCATCCTCGTGTTCGGTGTCGGTGACATAGCACACCGTGTGTCCGTCAAATTCGAGCCGGTACCCGGTGGCGCCGTTGGGGTGGTTGAGGGGGGCCGTGCGCAGTGTCACGCCGGGACGCGGGGTCAGGGTCTCGCGCGCCTTGAAGTCATGATAACTCACTTTCTTGCTGAAAACGTCCGGCGGCACGGGAAAGAGCGGCGAGGTCATCATGGCGCGCATAACATGTTCCAGGGTGTGGTCGGGCAGCAAATGGCCCGCCCACAGGCGGAAGGTGTTCTCGGGCTCAAAAATAGACCTGAAGAAAGGAATGCCGATGATGTGGTCGAGGTGGGCGTGGCTGAAAAAGATGTCCGCGTCAACGGCACCCTTGTCGGACAGGCCCTTGCCCATTTCCCGCAGGCCGGTGCCGCCATCGAAGATAAACAAATGGTCGTCGCAGCAAATCTCCACGCAAGACGTATTGCCGCCATAGCGCAGGGTATCGTGGCCGGGACAGGCGATACTGCCCCGCACGCCCCAGAATCGGACGAAAAAATTTCCCAGCCGGGAATTCCCTTCAGACACAACTATCCCTTTTCATGCATTTCCCCATGCTGACACTGCCATTGCCGTTTCATGGCTAAGTGACGATGATCGCAATTTTATTTAATTTTCCAGACACGAGCAGAGGCGCTTTTTACAACAAGACATTTCATGGGCAACATTCTTAAGGGGCGAGCCGGTACCCGCCCAGATCGGTGACGAGAATCTGCGCCTCGGATGGATTTTCCTCGATCTTCTGACGCAGCCTGTAAATATGGGTTTCCAGGGTGTGGGTGGTGACGCCGCTGTTATAGCCCCAGACCTCGTTGAGCAGGATATCGCGGCCGGTGGGCTTGCGGCCGGCGCGATAGAGGAATTTCAGAATCGCCGTTTCCTTCTCGGTGAGGCGGATCTTGCGGTTTTCCTCTTCGTTCTGGAGCACCTTGGCCCTGGGATGGAACGTATAGGGGCCTATGGTGAAGACGGCGTCCTTGCTCTGTTCGTACTGGCGCAGCTGGGCCCGGAGCCGGGCCAGCAGAACGCCGATGCGGAACGGCTTCGAGACATAGTCATTGGCCCCAGCGTCAAGGTCGAAAGTGGTATCAGCATCGGTGTCGGCAACTATCAGCGTGATGATGGGCACCTTGACCCCGGACTGGCGCATGAGGCGGCAGACCTCGCGCCCATCCATATCCGGCAGGCCCATGTCGAGAAGAATAACATCGAACTGGCCGGAACGGGCCTGTTTCAGGCCTTCGCTTCCGCTCTCGGCCTCGGTGGTGGAAAACTCCTCGTAAAGCTCAAGCTGTTCGCAGAGGGACTGCCGCAATGCGGCATCGTCTTCCACCAGAAGTATTTTTTTAGTCGCCGTCATGGCCCAAAGCGCCCATTCCCTCCGCCTTTCGAAAGCATAATATATCAAAGTGCCACAAACATAGCGAGGACATGGCAAGATCGCCCTGTAAGGTAAAACTTATGGGGCAAGGATTGACCGGGGAAGGTTGTGGGACCACCTGTAACAATACGCACGGGCGGTGCCGGTCCCGCGTCACCGGCCCAGTGTCATCGACCGGCGCGCGCTTGACGCGGCAACGCCTGCATGCATAGTCCTTTCGGCCG
>Ga0208411_1001788_pt1 | contig 13985 bp, 16 predicted proteins | sample ETN01SmetaG_4_FD_185793 | JGI IMG/M metagenome (GOLD analysis project Ga0208411, IMG submission 185793) | Marine microbial and viral communities from oxygen minimum zone, Eastern Pacific Ocean - ETNP2014F12-01SV261 (SPAdes) (version 2) | ecosystem: Environmental > Aquatic > Marine > Oceanic ...
ATTTACGCTGCTGCGCAGCTTACTTCTGGTGGAAAGGCTCTTTTCGTAATGATGGGATGGCCTGAAATTATTGGAATTTTAATAGGATTTGTTTTAGTTGTTGCCTACTGTTATGCTGGTGGAATCAGAGCTTCCATTTGGACTGATGCTGCGCAATCGTGCGTAATGCTTGTTGGTTCAACTATACTTTGTTGGATTAGTCTCCAAGAAGTGGGTGGCTTTTCAGGGCTAAAAGATGGGTTAAATCAGCAAGATGCTGCTCTGACTAATTTCTTACCGCCTAATCTGATGTTTGGTTTGACTCTTTGGACTGCCGCATTCTTCTTAGGTGGGTTGAGTGTCGCTGGACAGCCTCAAGTTGTTTCCCGAGTTATGACTCTAGGAAATGACAAGGATCGAAAAGAAGCAATGATTTGGTTCTTTGTATGGCAAACACCATTCATTGTTTTGATGTTAATAATTGGATTAGCAAGTCGTGTATTATTCACAGAAAGTGATTTTGATGCTGAGCTTGGCTTACCTATGATGGCTATGGAAACTATGCCTGCAATCGGTATTGGAATGATTTTAGCCTCAATATTTGCTGCTACAATGTCTACTGCTGACAGTCAAGTTTTGGCTTGTACTGCCGCAATAACGGATGACATTAAACCTGAATGGAATCAAGATCATAAAACTACCAAAAAAGTAACAATTGCTGTTGCTGCATTTGCTACTTTAATTTCAATTGGAGGTTTGTATGTTCCTGGAGGTGATTCTGTATTCCAATTAGTTGTATTTGCAGTGTATGGACTTGGTGGCGTTTTTGTCCCTCTACTCATTATTCGATGGGCCGGATACAAACCAGATACGACACATTCGATATCAATGATGGTTGCTGCATTTAGCGGCGTCTTCGTTTGGACTTTACTTGGATTTGATGGTGCCGATGGCGTATTTCCTTCAGTTCCCGGAATGGGGGCTGCCTTCGTTACTCATTTTGCAATGAATTATTTTAGAACTCCAAAAGTAGCCCCTCTTGGACGTTTCAAATTACCAAAAAGAAGTCAGTATGGGGCTGTTGCTGCTGCAATAATAATTCCATTTGGAGCGATAGAAGCTACTTACATGTTTGGAGGTCCTGAATCTTCAGATTCGTTAGGCGGAATCGGAGATTATACTATTTCAGGAGATTTGTCTTATGAAATTTTAGATAATAATACCCAATATGTTAATGATGGTGAAACGCTTATGATTGATTTGAATACTAATGACATAGAATGGGGTTCCAATAATCGAAATGTCGTCGGCGTTAGAATCATACTTACTTATGATGAAGATGAGACAAGTAATGGTGTTGGTTGTGCTGCACCTGGAGCTTCTCAGCCTGATCCTGATACAATTACTGGAACAATAACTCATGGAGATTTCAACGGGACTGGAAGTGGTGAAAATCAAGGCCAAGGAAGTTCATCGCATGAAATTCTTGTTGAATGGTATAATTCTTCTTTGTATCTTTCAGGAAATGCAAGTGGAATGTCAGAATCTCAAATAAAAAATGAACTTGATTCAATGGGAGAAGGTTTGGGTGCTTACGTTTTGGAAATTAATGTTGAAGCTGAAAGTGGAAATGCTCCTGCATGTAATCACACCGACAATGGTGAAGAAGTAGAATATTTAGTTGAAGTTGTGCTTCTTGAATATGAAATTACGCCCGCTTAATGTTAGGCTAAGTATCTTATAAGGCCCCAGTTTGAAAGATTAGGGATAGTTAATGGCAAAAGAAGAATATGAAACTCCGCTTATTGATGTTTATAACCGAACTCACATGGATGCGCTTCATGAAGATGGTAGCTGGTATCATAGATACTTACCTGAAGGTGTTTTCCTAGAAGATTTAGGACAAATTATGGAAGAAGAATTAATCAAAGCTTACAATGAAGTAGAAAGGGAAGCTGATGAATTCTTTGAAAAACATATCAGAGAACGCTTTGAAAAAATATTTGCACAAGCAAACCCAAAGGATCTTCGCGGATTATTGCCAAAGAAACCCCCTGTTGCTTGGGCTGAATTACCTGTAGAAATTCAACGTGAAATGCAAATTATGTATGATAACGCCGATAGTGAAGGCATTACAGAGAGAACATTGAAAAAGAGGGTCCGACAATACCTTGTTGACCAATTTATCATAGATGAGTGATTTAAATGGCTAAAAAAGACGTAACGAAACCAATCAGCCTAGACCCCCGCGGTGGACGTCCAAGAGAAAAATGTGTGACCTATATCGAGGGGATTGACCGTATTTTGAACGGTGGACTTCCAATTGGAAATATTATACTTTTAGCCGGAACTGTAGGTTCTGGAAAAACTACATTAGCTATGGAATATTTGATTAACGGAGCAAAAAATGGAGAAACGTGTTGTTACATCTCGGTTACAGAACCTTCGTCAAAAATGTTATCTAATTTACAAACGTATGGGTTCTTCGATGATGCTTTAGTTAAAGATGGTCGATTGAACATTTTTGATTTAACCGTTATTAACGACAGATTAGGTGTTGAAAGGTTAGATGGTACTTACACTTCAAAAGATATGGAAGCATTACTAGGTGCGTTTGAAGATATTGTAGATGAATTGGGTGTTACAAGGTTAGTTATTGATTCTATTACTGCTATTTGTTACCAATTGCCAGACAGAGGAAGTATTCGTAACTTTATATTTAGATTGAGTCAATTCTTGGGTACATTTGGATGTACAACTATGTTGATTTCAGAAACTGTGGTTGATTCTACTACTCAAACATATTCTATCTTCGGAGTTGAAGAAGCTGTTGCAGATGGTGTAATTCTTATGGGTAATATCGTAAGGCAAGGAGATTTATTGAGAAGTTTACAAGTTGTTAAAATGCGTGGAACTAAACACTCTCGTGCTAGACATCTTATTGAATTAACTCCTGTTGGATTAGCTGTTGTTCCTCTTCTAAAGTGGGGACAAGATGGAGGACAGGCGTTTACATGAGTATCAAAGATACTGCTCAATCTATTATCAAAAGTATTAACGACGGAGACACATTAACCAGTGTTAGTTTAAATGCGAAAGATTTTCACGCAGATACTGTAAAACTTGTTTCTGTATTAGTTGGTAAAAAATTAGGAGGAATCTATGTTACTACTTCTAGGCCTTCATCTCACATTAGAGCCGAATTAGAGGAAGCTGGATCAGATTTATCTGATTTATATTTTGTAGATCTTGTATCTATGACTGTTGGAGGGAATACTTCCGATCCTCGAACTTTGTTTATTGAGTCTCCAACTATGTTGGAATCTATTCTTTTGAATATCACTCTTTTGGAAAGGCGTCTAAAATCAAAACGAAGATTTGTTATATTCGATTCTGTAAATGGACTAAGTATTTATTCTGAACCAAAAGTTTTGAGAGAATTTATTAATGTTTTAGGAAATTCTATGAGAATTAAAGAAATTTACAGTATGTTAATGACTGTAAAAGAACAGACAGACGAAGAATTGGAGTCTGCATTAAACTTATTATCAGATAAGATGTTAGGTGAATAAGAATGGCCCAAAAAATAGTTTCAACTGGAATCGAACGTTTAGATGAGGCATTAATCAATGGTGAAGGTGTCGTATTAGGAAGTTCTATCTTAATAGAAGGTAGTTCTGGTTCTGGAAAAGAATTATTATCAAAACAATTTGCCTCTGCTGGCGTTGGATCTGAAACTGTCGTATATTTTTCAACTGATGAAACTTCCGATGAACTTATTGATATTTTTGAACAATACCGCTGGGCTACTGATTTCCGTATTGTTAACGTAGGAACTCAATATTTTGAAAAAGTTCTATCTCGTGAATTGCAAGCTTCTCGTTTCAAACAAGAAGGCCTTTCTGTAGCTGAATTAAGAAATTTGGGATCTTATGGTTCAACCTCAGATCAGATTAATTTCGTAGCAGATATGGTTTATGAGATTTCTAAATTAAAAGCACCTTTCAGAGTTGTTATTGATTCCTTGGATTTCTTTTTACAATATTACAATCCTTTGGAAGTATTGTCTGCTGTAAGAACAATTAAGGAATATGCACAAGCAAATGGCGGTACTGTAATGTATACTATTTCTGATGGTGCGCACGAACAAAAAATTCACAGTCAACTTGAAGCTATTTGTGACTTAGTTATTCAACTTGAAGTTGGAAGAATGGCTGCTGAGTTTGAAAACCGTTTAATTATCAAAAAGATTCGAAATCATCCTGAGAAAGCTGCTGTTATGATTTATGCTGTAACAGATAGTGGATTAACTCCAGAGATGATTACTCGTGTCGCTTGATGATAGTTCAAAACTAGATTTCAACGATATAGATCGAGTATTCGCATTATGGGTTGTTTTAGTGATTCTGTGGAATTATGGGTATCCTGGTGCTGAACCGCTCTACGATGTAATAGTTGCCATTAGCTTATTCGTTATTGTTAAGGTAATTCGTACTAAATTCTAATCTTTTGGATATATTCCGCCAGGATAGGGATATGTATCTTTATGCTTAAGGAAAAACATAGGAGGCATTCGTAATTATAGTTAAGATAATATTATGAATGCCTCGCACTTTTTATTTTAGGTTGAAATGAAAAACACTGTCTCTGTAAGTCTGATATTTTTCATCATAACTGCTGGTTGTACTGGCCCAGGAGGTCTCTTTGGTGAAGAAGATTCTGAAGAAATTCCTTTTGAATATGATTTAACAATTGAAGATATGTGGAATGATATTCCTATCAACCAAACCTCTGCTTCTGATATCATAGATTGGACTTATGAATTTGATAAAAGTCCAAGAGTTACGAATCTAACTGAGGTTGGATATAGTATCAACAATCAACCTTTGCTTTTAGTTGAATTTGGGGATTATGATCCTACTGTTCCTACTGTCTATTTTGTAGCCGCCCAGCACGGTAATGAGCCGGCTTCGGTAGATTCTGCATATTTGCTAGCTAGGCATTTTGCCAGAGCATCACCTGAAGAAATCGACCCTATTTTAGAAAAAATAAATCTTGCTATTTTTGTAATGGTGAATCCTGATGGAAGAGATAATGGAACAAGAGGCAATGCAAATGGTACCGATCTGAATCGAGATCATATGAAATTGTTAGAACCTGAAGGCAAAGTTATGCATGAAGCATTTCACAAGGTTCATCCATCTGTAACTGTGGACATGCATGAATTTGGAGGCGTAGGTACTATCATCTTCCAGGTGGCTGCACCACAGAATCCTGCAACTCATCCTGATGTGCTAGCTGCTTCTTATGTCCTAGAAACTGACGTTATTGAAGCGATTAACGGAGAATGGGGATTTGGAAGTGTCACTAATTATCCTCCAACTACCAGTTCACAAGATTCTAGCATTCACCGTAATCACTTTGCTGTACATGGCTCTGTAAGTTTGTTGTTTGAATCTGCTGTTTCCGAAGAATATTCAGAGAGAGTTAGGCTGCAAAGTTGGGCTGCTCTTGCTGTAATTAATGAAGTTGCTGATGATCCAGATTATTATTTGGATGCAAGACAATCCTCTGATGAAGAAGGGGAAGAAGGTAATGATGTGGTTCATGCATACTTGATTGAATGTGGCGACCCTGCCACTACAGAAACTCTTCGTATTCTGAAAGATCACGGGCTTAATGTTGGTTACAAACCAGATAGTGATAGTGTGACTTCTATTCATTATGAGACTTTCTTGCCTAGAAGTTCTTTTCCAAATGGAACGGTTGTTATTCCAATGGATCAAATAGGTTGGAGAGTTTTGGGAGAATTGATGGAATATACTTCTACTAAAGATCAGCACTATACTAATTCTCCTAAAGAAAGAGGTCAAGATGCTTGGAGAGCATTGGAGCCTGTCAACTATGAAATTGACAATAATGTTTGTAGTGTTGACTAGGTAGTTCTTAAATAACGGATAAATCGTCAATAAGTATGGATGAAAGTCTAGCCTTGATTATTGTCGGCGGAGTCTGTTCTCTCTTAGGTCTTGTAATGAATATAAATCCTATCAAATTTGATGAGGACTTGTATGGAAGATTAGAAGGGGAATTGAGTGATAGAGAGACTATTCTCAGAAATTTTGGTGCACAATTGAGATGCGCTTGTGGTGCTTTGTTAATTGCAATTGGTATTATTGCAATTCTAAATCGTGATTTGCCAACAGACGATGCTGAAAATTTATTAGTTTCATTAGGTGTTGGTTTCATGCTCTTAATGGGAGTGATTGCTGCTGGATTCTATCGTAAATTTGTCGATCTGATTATTGTTCCTCCGCTTGTTATTTTCAGCGTGCTGACTGCCATTTGTTTCTACGCTGGATTCATGTAAGTTCATGGTTTTACCATCCAAAGATCATCCAAGATACAAATCGCTTTTAGCTCGAGAAAAATTAGTAGATGCTTCTGATGTTGTAGCTAAACAAGGACTAATTGCCCATGGAAGGGGTGAAGCTTTTGATTATTTACTAGGTGAACAAACTTGCTTACCTGCTTTGAGCGCCATAAAGGCTACTGCTTCGGCTTTAATTGAAGCTAAAAATCCAGTTATTTCGGTAAATGGAAATGTTGTTGCACTGGCTGCTAGGGAAATTGCAAGACTTTCAGAAGTAAGTGGAGCTAAAGTTGAAGTTAACTTATTTCACAGAACTCCTGAAAGAATCTCAGGATTAACTAAAATGATGAAGAAAGTAGGAATTGATGCTCTTGGTGAAAATGCTGACGATAAAATTCCTGGATTGAGCTCAGAGCGTGCTAAGTGTTGCTCTGACGGAATCGGATCTGCAGATGTTGTTCTTGTTCCATTGGAAGATGGCGATCGTTGTGAAGCTCTAGTAAAAATGGGGAAGAAAGTAATCACTATTGATTTGAATCCGCTCTCAAGAACTGCTCAAACCGCTCATATTACTATTGTAGATGAATTGACTCGATGTTTGCCTCTACTTTCTGATTTTATTAAAGAAAAGAAAGGTTTGAAATCTTTCGATAATAAAGAATGTTTAAGAAATGTTTTAAATTATATCTCAGATAGGTTAAAGTCTTGAGTGTTCTAAATATAATACTCATAGCACCTTAAATGATAAATAGTAAGTGAAATATAAATAGTATGGATAAAACGGACCAAATACGTGAATTGTATGATTTGAAAACTAGTGGGGTTTTATCTGATGATGAGTTTGATATTGAAAAAAATAAAATTCTGAACGAGGATGTCTCGCCTCCTGCTATGGCTCCCTCTCGTCCATCTAGAGTGATGCGAGGTGGAATGCCGTTGCCTCCTCCTCCGCAACGTGGCCATGGTGACAAAGTTGCTATAATTGCAATTGTCACAATTATTCTGATTGTTATTACTATTATTCTTGCCGCCGTGATGTATGTTTGGGCGGCCAGTTTCCTTGAACAAGGAGAGTCTGCACCGATAGCGACCTTTATTGTGGAGAAGACTAGTGGAGGTTATTGGAATGTAGAGGTGATTAAAGTTTCCAAGCAAGAAGACTTGTCAAGCTTTAGTTTTTTCTTAAAGGATCCTGGAGGAAGTACGTATGTCGGAGGTAACGGATTTGGAGAAATAGCTATGCAGGAAATTGGTGGGGAACTGCATGGAATAGACGAATATTATGATGGATATGATAACCGATTAAAACAAAGAAGTGATAATGTTTCTAATGACGATGGAAGTAACTTTCCAGTCCATTTTTCTGACAACGATCGTAATGGGAAATTATCTGCTGGAGATCGATTCGAAATATATGGAGAAGGTAATTCGGCTAATGGGCCTGCTGAAACCAATTGGAAATTAGATATTCAATTTGATCCAAGTGGAGACATTATAGGTTCTGCCACACTGTAAGTAAATTGTATTTTAGAGAAATTTAATTCATGGGTGTGCTAAATATTTTATTTGTAGGAGGTGACGAGGTCGCTCGTTCTATTGCTAAAAAATCGGATTCGCGCGATGTTGATAATTATATCTATAAAGATTTGAAAGAAGACAGTTCATTTTCTACGATTTCTATTCTTAGACCGATTAATTATCCGGACAAACCAAAACCATTTTTTTCTTCTTTGACTGTTTCTGATTTCGGCATAATAGAAATTAACAAAGTTGATGGTGCTTTTGGAGAAGTTATTGTCTCTATGGCGTGTGCTGGAATAAAAGAAGGGTTAATCATTGTAAATCCTTCAGAAGGTGAATGGGTAGATGAAGACCAGGTGAAAGCTTTACTTCAACAAGCTGGACTTTCTAATTGGGAATTTATTGAAAATGATGGTGTGGTTATTAGAGAAAAATTAATTACCGTTTTAAATAAGATTAAACCTCAAAACGAATCTGGATTTGTTGTTGCTGTAGATCAAGCTTTTACTGTGAAAGGGGTTGGATTGGTTGCAATAGGGCATGTTCAATCTGGAATATTAAACAAACACGATGAGGTGATTTTTGCAGGTTCTGAGGGGAATGCTGTTGCTCGTTCACTGCAAGTAATGGATTTGGATGTTGATGTGGCCAATGTGGGCGATCGTGTTGGTCTCGCACTTAGGGCAAGCGGGCCTTTCAGAGATGATTTGCTTGGTAGAGGATCTATTTTAGCAGATAGTAAAGAACGTTTTGAAATACAAAAGAAATCTAATTTTAAAATAGAAAAGGCTGCTTTTCAAAAGCATAACCTCACTGATGGCGATGTCATTCATCTATGTTCCGATTTCCAATTTATTGTGGGAAGGGTTGTAAATATTGGAGATTTTATTGAGGTTGAATGGGATTCTCCTATAGTGATAAATAAATCTTCAAAAAGAAATTCTCTAATTATTCAATTAGAATCAAATCCTAGAATAATGGGGTCCACGAAAATAGAATAGCACGCCTGTAAGTTATATATAGTCAAAAACAACATATTATCTAAGGTGTATTTTGTTAAATCGGCGTAATTTCAGAATTTTAGCTTTTGGTTTAACCTTTTATTTTTTTATAACTAATATAATTTTAGGATTTTATGTTCTAAAAGCTGGAAGTTGGGGCGGTGGTCTAAAATTCCTTACTAATTGGAATTTATTATTGAATTTTATAATTGCTGGTTGTGCCCTTCTCAATGAAAAAGATTCGAAATTTGTTTCTTATTATTTCCTGTTACCTGCTTCAATGGTTCTTAACGTTCTTGTTTTCTTACTATATTGGGTTATCAAACTCTTAGGTGGATTTGGCGCTTCTGAAAGTGGATGGTCTATATTTGATGTTTTCAAAGATTATTATATGCATTTTGGAACTTCAGTCTTTTTGTTTGTAGAAGTTTTATTTTATTCCCAAGCTTTTCAAGATCTGAAACGAGAATTTTCTGTTTTTGGTATGATTTTTACTGGATATGTTATTTGGATGGAATTTTTTGTTCAAGTTTATAATGATTTTCCATGTGGTTCTATTTCGTGTGGTTATCCTTATCTTTTCCTAAATTATTTGGATGTTGTAGGGCGGTTAATATTCTACATTATCGTTTTTATCTTAGGCACCATTTCTTGGATTGGTTGTAGAAAATTAGTTAAGGGACCAGGACATTCTATCTTTTAGAAGTTTTATAATTCAAAATCGATTTTTTTTTAACCTTTAAGATTATCTTTTATTATTTGGAGATGCCCTTCGGGTTTTGGAGGCCACCCTTCTGTCATATATGTGTAAAACTCATCTCTATCTTTTATTTGAATTGCTTCATTTGATTCTAGTTCTTTTCCAATCGTTGAAAAACTTTCTTCTGAAGCGATTGCATGAGCTTCTCCAACATGGTTTGGATATATTTTTGTATTCGGATCTAATCTTTCCAATTTTCTTAAACAATCATACATTAAATTTGATCTTTCTTTAATATTCTCTCTTGTGACATTAAAACCTAAATCTATTCTTCCAACGTCTCCTATGAATAAACTATCACCTGACAATAAATTGCCATCTACTAAATAACAATTATGATCGTAAGTATGCCCTGGTGTAAAAATAACCTTTATTTCAGATTTTCCTAAATTTAAAACATCGCCGTCTTCTGTTCCTATTTTTGAGCCTTCGTAGCTAGTTCTATTGCTTTTAACAATTCCATTTGTTTTATATTTTTTTGCAAAATAAGGCGAAGCAGATCTTCTATCACCGTGTGTGTGAGTGTCTATTATGTATTTTACAGAAGGTGCTTTTAATTTTTTAAGTTCTTGTTCTATTTCAGCTTCAAATCCATCGAATGCATCAACTATCGCAACTTCATTTTTGATTTTGCAACAAAGGAGATAAGAAACACATCCTGTTTTTCCTAAAATTAATTGAGAAATATGTACCATATAATAATCTTGTATTATATTATACTATAAGATATTCATTCTTATTCAAATAAATACGATAAAAGAGACAGACACCTCTTCTTCCTTTGGAAACTTTTCCTTGTGCGGCGGCTTATTTTTATATTTATTTTCCTTATGTTTTTTTTAATCACATTTCCAGTGGAAAGAAAGGTGTCTGACAAATTCTAATGTTTGTTTAAAGGGTCCCAATTGAACTAAAACCCCCACTCAATGGGGACTTATGGCGACTGCTGTACATGAATTAGAACAAATAGCTGAACAGATTTACAAACAATTAAGCACAGGTAAAGTACCTGAGATGTCAATCCCTACAAGAAGTAAGAATAATATTATTTTTGATGAAGATTCTAAAGTTTGGAAATATGGAAAATCAGAAACAACAAGAACTGCTAAAAAATTAGATGGAGCTTATATGCTCCTTAGAACAACCTATCTTTTAGATTTTATTAGAGAAATGTCTAGCCAAAGTAAATCTTCAACTCTGAGAGAATTATATTATATCTCCGAAGGTTGGGATTTAGGAAAATTCCATGCACAAGACGAATCTAATAAATTAATTGAGGATTTAGAAATTATAACGCATTTCCAAAGAGAAGATTTCAAGATCAGACCAGAAGATGACGGGGCCAAGGTTCTGGGAGATGTAACTATTACTGAGATAAATCGCAAGGGAAATCCTATGAAAATTAATTGCCGTAATGACGTAGGAGATACTGGATACAATATACCTTACAATGTCGAAAATTCTAAAATAACATTTAATGATTTTGGAAATTCAAAATGTATTATCGCTATTGAGACAGGAGGAATGTTCGATCGATTAGTAGAGAACGGTTTTGATGAAACACATGATGCTATTTTAGTTCACATAAAGGGACAACCAGCACGTTCAACTCGTAGATTTTTACAAAGAATGCATAAGTCTTCTGGGCTCCCCCTTCTTCTGTTTACAGACGCAGATCCCTGGTCTTACCGAATTTACAGTTCAGTAGCTTACGGAGCTATCAAAACAGCACACATCTCTCATATTTTAGCAACACCTAGCGCAAGGTATCTAGGCGTAACTCCTTCAGACATAATAAATTATGACTTACCTTCAGACGATCTCACAGACAGAGACATCAGCGCCTTGAAATCAATCCTCACAGATCCACGTTTCAAAAGTAAATATTGGAAAGGCGAAATAGAATTACAACTAGAGATAAATAAAAAATCAGAACAGCAAGCTTTAGCAAAATACGGACTCGATTTCGTTACTAATACATACTTACCGGCTAAGTTGAAAGAAATGGGAATTTAGTTATTATAATTACAATAGGGCCTTAGCCATAAGGCCTTTCACTTCTTCAACATGGTTATCCACATTTTCTTTTCTCCAATTATCAGTTTTAATTGGATCTAGTACTTCAACTCTAACTTCACCAGGATAAAATTGCATAGTCTTTGCAGGCCATATCTTATGTGCGCCATGAAGTATAACTGGAACAACCGGCAAACCAGTTGCCAATGCCAAATGCACAAATCCTTTTTTGAAAGGAATTAATTTTCCATCAATACTTCTTGTTCCTTCGGGCCAAATCCATATACTCAAATCTTTAGTTTTAACAAAATTAGATAATTTTGCCATTGAAGCAATTGCTTTAGCATTATTTCCTCGATCAATTAACAAATGTCCAGCTAACCAATAGGCCAAACCAAAGAATGGAATTCTCAAAATTTCTTTTTTACCAACTCCACATCCACCATATGGACAAAGACCCATGGAGATGAAAATGTCTAAAGCTGAAGAATGATTAGTAACAAAAATAGCAGGAGTTGAATTATTCAATTTTTCTACATCAGGGTTGATAACTTTAGCACCAATAATTCTAGCAATTACAGGCCCTATAATTTTTCCACAAAGATTTCCAATCCTTACCCTTAATGAACGAAACGGAAGGGCCAACAACATAAGCGTCATGCATGTTAAAGACCAAAAACTTAACCAAATAAATCCAATAGTAAATCGAATTAGAAAAGAAAAGTAACCGATTTTCCTTGGTTCTGCTATTGACATAATTCTAGTCGTAACTTTCTAAAATTTCTTCAAACCCTTGAGTTAGACGAATATCATTGTCAGTAATGCCGCCAGCATCATGTGTTGTTGTCGTTATGATAACTCGATTGTATTCACATAAAGTCATGTCGGGATGGTGATCAAGTTTCTCAGCAACTTCCGCTAATTTATTCAAAAACCCCATAGCTTCCATAAAATTTTTAAACATCGTTTCTCGAATTAATATTTTGTCATCAGAGTCGTAATCCCAAGGGCCAATCATTCGAATGCGGTTAGCAATATCCTCATCTTTCAATAAATCCATATCAATACGAGAAATCGACTCTATTTAGGTCTAACTCAGAAACATATTTTAACACCCCTTCTCAAATAGAGCATTGTGGGCCAAAGAGAAACAAATATTTTTGAAAATATCCCTAAAAAGCAATACATTCCCGGTATCGCTGTAGTTTTATTTTTGGCAGTTTGGTTAATTCCTCAAGTAAATGATTTTTGGAATGAATTTTTTGTGAATCCAATAATGGCCGATTCAAAAGGTGAAGCTGGCGCCAAATACAATATCTACAACACAATCACATATGGAATAGGTTTTTTTATTTTATTTATGGCAATAAATGAGTTGCTCACAAAATGGAAAATAGAGCTCAGCGAAAGATTTGTATTTTCCTGTATTCCTTTACTTCTTCTTGGGGGGGTAGCTAGGGTTCTTGAAGATGCAGAAACCTTCGAACCTCCAATTCAGTATTTCTTTATTTCACCTTTAATTTATGGAATTTTAGTAATTTATAGTTTGTTAATAATTGCATTTGGAGTTTGGTTATCAAAAATGGATTTGCCTCCATTAACAAAAGGACTTGGATTAGTTTCTTTTACAATTGGAGGTTATGGTTTATGGTGGTATTTTGTGCCAGGGGATTGGATACATCCATCTTCTTGGGCTTTGGTAGTGTTTTCATTTACTGCGTTAACTGCAGAATTCTACAGAGGAGCTCCTCTTAGAGATCCAGTTCTTCTCTTTGGAATTTCTTCGACATTAACATTAATTTTAGCATATTTAACGTTGGCGCAAAATGAAATACTAAATCCGGAAATATTATGGAATACATTAATCATAGCTTCAGTTTTAACGTTTGTAGTATGGTTTTTTTCATGGTTTATAATGCCTTTAAAACCAATTTATCTTCTACTTTATTTCGGACATTTTATAGATGGAGGGGCAACATTCTTAGGGATAGATACATATGGGTACACTGAAAAACACGTTCTTCCGGATTTCTTTATAGAATATTTCGGAAGCGCAATTGTAATGCTTCCGTTAAAATTTTTAGTAGTTACTGGAGTTATTACTGCCCTTGAAGCAGAGAAAAGTAATGATGAAGACCCCGGAATGGTTGCACTACTGCTAATGTTCCTATTAGCATTAGGTTTGGGCCCAGGTACACGAGATATTTTGAGAATAATGTTTGGGACCTAATTTTACTTATTTATTGTAAAATTGCCCTATATTCTTTTAAAATAAGGTTAGCTTGTTTTTCCCAGCTCCAATTAAGTTTTACGAGTTCAGGGCCGTGCGTCAAAG
>Ga0208411_1001793_pt1 | contig 13947 bp, 16 predicted proteins | sample ETN01SmetaG_4_FD_185793 | JGI IMG/M metagenome (GOLD analysis project Ga0208411, IMG submission 185793) | Marine microbial and viral communities from oxygen minimum zone, Eastern Pacific Ocean - ETNP2014F12-01SV261 (SPAdes) (version 2) | ecosystem: Environmental > Aquatic > Marine > Oceanic ...
GATAAGATAATAAATATAGACCAATCACCCATTGGAAGAACTCCTAGGTCTAATCCAGCAACTTACACAGGTGCTTTTGGTCCTATAAGAGATTGGTTCACAGGATTACCCGAGTCTAAAACTAGAGGATATAAACCAGGTAGATTTTCATTTAATGTCAAAGGTGGTAGGTGTGAAGCTTGTGAAGGTGATGGTGTTATTACCTATGAAATGCACTTTCTTCCAGATGTTTATATTCAATGTGATGAATGTAAGGGAACTCGTTATAATCGTGAAACTCTAGAAATAAAATTTAAAGATAAGAGTATAGCTGATGTTTTAAATATGACAGTTGATGAAGGTTGTGAATATTTTGAAAATATCTCTAATATAAAAACAAAATTACTTACCTTAAAAAAAGTTGGTTTAGGATACATAAAGATAGGCCAACAGGCAACTACACTCTCTGGTGGCGAAGCTCAAAGAATTAAATTAGCTAAAGAATTATCTAAAAGATCCACAGGTAGAACTATGTATATTTTGGATGAACCAACCACCGGCTTACACCAACATGATATAAAAAAATTACTTGAAATTCTTCATACTTTTGTTTCTCTGGGAAATACAGTTGTGGTAATTGAACACAATTTAGATGTAATAAAGACTGCTGATTACATTATAGATATGGGACCTGAAGGCGGTATAAAAGGTGGAAAAATTATCGCAGAAGGCAAACCAGAAGAAATTTGTAAAATTAATGTTAGTTACACAGGTAGTTTTTTAAAACCCCTATTAAATTAGAAAAATATATTTTTATATTTAATTAAAATTGATATATAATTAAATTAAATGGGAAACTTTTTTTCATCATTATCTAAAACAATTCATGCTTCATTAGCTCTAGCGGTCATTTTATTTTTAGGGTTATTTTATCAAAATGATGGATTTACCTTCGATAGGCTTTTTTGGACTTGGGTTGCAAGATATACACATGTTGTAGTTGGTATTATGTGGATTGGTCTACTTTGGTATTTCAACTTTGTTCAAATTCCTAATATGAGTAAAATTCCAGATGAACAAAAACCTGCTATTGGAAAGGTAATAGCACCTGCTGCTCTATTTTATTTTAGATGGGCTGCTGCTTTTACAATTTTAACAGGTTTAATAGTTGCTCAATTAAACGGTTATTTACACGATGCAATGACATTAAGTATTGGATCTGCTGTTCCAAAACATACAGCAATTGGAATTGGTATGTGGTTGGGGATTATAATGGCATTTAACGTTTGGTTTGTTATTTGGCCAAATCAAAAAAGAGCTTTAGGAATTGTTGATTGTGATCCTGAACTAAAAGCAAAGTCTGCAAGAACAGCGATGATATTTTCTAGAACAAATACTTTGTTATCTTTGCCAATGTTACTTTCGATGGTAGCGGCTCAAAATTTATATTAATTTTTATCATCTTCTCTTAAGATTGTTTTTTGTGAAACTTTAAGTCTAACTAAAACTGTATTTGCTATATATATTGAAGAATAAGTTCCAAAAACAACACCAAAAATCATAGCAAGAGAAAAACCTTTCAAAATTTCACCTCCAAAGAAAAATATTGATAATAAAGCTAATAAAGTTGTTATAGATGTAATTAAAGTTCTAGATAAAGTTTCATTAATGGAGATATTTGTTAATTCATATATCTTTATATCTGAATATTTTCTTAAATTTTCCCTCACTCTATCGAAAATTACAACTGTATCATTCATAGAATATCCAACTATTGTTAAGACAGCAGCAATAATTGATAAATTGATTTCAAGTCCAAGTAATGAAAATAAACCTAATGTAACAATGACATCATGAAATAAGGCTAGTATAGCACCTAGACTAAACTGCCATTCAAATCTGATCCAAATATAAATAAGCATTAGAAGCAAGGCCACGGATATAGCTATTATACCAGAACGCAATAATTCAGCACTAACTTTTGGACCAACATTTTCTACCCTTCTAAAACTAAATTCATTTCCGAAAGATTTGTCTAAATTAGATTTTATTTCTTCAATAATATTTTTGTTGTTATTATTTTCAAATTTAATTAAAAAATCTATTTCATTTCCAAAATTTTTTACTGAAACGTCTCCTAAGTTCATCTGATTTAGATTATCTCTTAAAGAAGAAACATTTATTTTTGTATCACTAGATCTAAGTTCTATAAGTGTTCCACCTTTAAAGTCTATTCCGAAATTTAAACCTTTGAATACTAATAATAATAAAGAAATTACAACCAAAGAAATGGAGAGAATATTAAATTTATTGTAATATTTATTAAAAGCTATCATTTAAATTAATCCTTCTTTTTCTTTGTTTTTTGAAATATATAAAACAGTTAATAATCTTGCTATAAAATATACAGAAAAAAGTGTAGTAAAAATTCCAATTCCTAATGTTAAAGAAAATCCTTTTATTGGGCCAGACCCCATAAAAAATAAAATAATTGCAGCTAATAAAGTTGTTATATTAGCATCAAGAATGGCTGTTCTTGATTTAGTGTAACCACTATCAAATGCTATTAGGTTATTTTTTTCATTTTTTAATTCTTCTTTAATTCTTTCAAATATTAAAACGTTAGCATCGACAGCCATACCCACTGTTAAAATTATTCCAGCTATACCTGGTAAAGTTAAAGTTGCCTCAAATATTGTTAAAACACCAATTAATAGAAATAAATTTATAACTAAAGTTATATTAGTGATTAGTCCAAAGATTTTATATTTTATGAAAATAAAAATTATCACTAGTAAAAACCCAATAATTAAAGCAATTATTCCAGCATTTATTGAGTCTTGACCTAAACCTGGTCCAACAGTTCTTTCTTCAATTATGTTTAAAGGTGCGGGTAATGCTCCAGATCTTAACAATAAAGCAAGGTCAGTTGCTGATTGAAAAGTAAAACCTCCGCTAATTTGACCTGATCCGCTGGCAATTATATCTCTTATAACAGGGGCACTTATAATTTTCCCATCTAAAACAATTGCTAATTGTTTTCCTATACCTGTTGAAGTTGCTTTACCAAATCGTTTAGCTCCTACTCTATCAAGTGTAAAAGAAACAACAGTTTCATTAGTTTCACCATCCATCCTAGGTTGAGCATCTAAAAGATTATCACCACTTAAAATTATTCTTTTACTAACTAAGGATTCTTCGTCACTGTCTTCATATTTTAAATTTTCTACACCAAAAGAGTCTTCAGTATTACTGCTTACAAATCTAAAAGTTAAATTTGCTGTTTTACCTAATAATGATTTAATTCTCATAGGATCATCTAATCCTGGTAATTCAACCAAAATTCTATCATTGCCTCGTTTAAGAATGTTAGGTTCATTTGTACCAATCTCATCTATTCTTCTTCTTACAATTTCTAGAGCTTGATCTTGAGATGAGGTTTTAATTTCAATTATTCCTTGTCTTGAATAATTAACATTAAAAAAATTATTTTCTTCTACTATATCTAATTGATGTGATTTAAATCTTGGGTAATAAGGATTTAAATCACTATTTTCATCGTTAAAAACATCTAATATTGTTTGCTTAAATTGTTCATCTACAGAAAAAGAAATTTTTTGATTTGAAAGTTTAAGATTATTAATTCTGATATTTTTTTCTTTAAAATAATTTCTAATAGTAGTTGATAAGTTTTGAAGTTTTTGTTCAATTACAGGTGTATTATCAATCTCTAATAGAAGATAAGATCCACCTTGTAAATCTAAACCAAGATTTATTTTTTTATTTAAAAAAAAGCTATCTTCTTTAAAAAGATTTGATGAAGCAAATAAAATAAAAAATAATGATATTAACGAAATAAAAATTATTCTTAATTTTGAAAAGTATAACACTTTATTTTAATAAAATTTATTTCTTAACTTCTTGAGTATTCATTAGACTTTGAATACCTGTGCCTCTGACAACCTCAACTATAACATTATCAGTAATTTCGACTTCAACTTTATCGTTATCTATAACTCTCGTAATAGTTCCAGTAATTCCACCTGAAGTTACAACTTTGTCTCCCTTTTTTAAACCATCAACCATAGCTTTATGTTCTTTAACTTTTTTTTGTTGTGGTCTTATTAAGAAAAAATAAAAAATAACAAAAATTAATATTAAAGGTATAAATTGGCCTATTCCTGAACTTTCCATAAAACTCCTTAATTAAAAATGAATATTTATACCATCTATAGGATTAAAACAACTTTAATTGAGTGAAATCTTTTCTAATTTATTCATATACTGTCTTAATACTTTTGGAATAGTTATTGAGCCATCTTTTTGTTGATAATTTTCTAAAATAGCAATTAGAGTTCTACCTACCGCTAAGCCACTTCCATTTAGTGTTCCAGCATAAACAGTCTCGTTCTTTTGATTTTTGTACCTAGCCTTCATTCTTAAAGCTTGAAATGTTGAACATGATGAACAAGATGAAATTTCTCTATATTTATTTTCGGAAGGTAACCATACTTCTATATCATAGGTTTTTTCAGCACTAAAACCCATATCACCACTACATAAAATCATTTTTCTATAAGGTAATTCTAAAAGATCCAAAATACCTGTCGCACAATTAGTCATTCTTTCTAACTCCTCTAAACATTTAGATTGTTCAACTATACTAACCATTTCAACTTTATAAAATTGATGTTGTCTAATCATGCCTTTTGTATCTTTTCCATAGCTACCTGCTTCTTTTCTAAAACAAGGAGTGGAAGCAACAAATCTCATGGGAAGATCTTTTTGATCTATAATTTTATCTTTAACAATATTAGTTAAAATAACTTCAGCGGTTGGTATTAAAAATTTTCTACCCGTCCCTTCTTCAAGTTTAACTTCAAATTGATCATTTTCAAATTTTGGGAGCTGACCTGTACCGAACATTGTATTTTCAGAAGCTAATAACGGAGGTGATATTTCTTCATACCCATTTTTTAAGATATGAGTATCTAACATAAAATTTGAAAGAGCTCTTTCTAGTAAAGCTAATTTGTTTTTAACAAAAACAAATCTTGAACCTGTAGTTTTAGTTGCAAGATCAAAATCAAGCATTCCTAATTTCTCACCTAATTCATAATGAGACATAGGATTAAAATCAAATTTAGGTATTTGGCCTGATTTAGCAATTTCAATATTTTCATTCTCACTTTTGCCATTTGGTACATCAGAATGAGGAATATTTGGTATACTAGACAAAATTTTTTCTAAATCTAATTTAACTTTTTTTTGTTGTTCTGTAATTTTATCAATATCAGAAGAAATTTCTTTAGATTTTACAAATAAAGATTTGTCTTTAGATTTTGAGATTTCTTTTTTTTCTTTTTCTAAAGCTTCTTTTTTTTGAATAAATTCTCTATTTTGGATGTCTAAATTTTTAATTTTATTAAAATCAATATCAACTGATCTTTTTTCAAGGGCTTTTTTAAAAGCATCAAAATCTTTTCTAATTTCTTTTAAATTATGCATCAGAATCTTTTAAATTTTTATTTTCTATAAATTTTACAGAAAATATAGATAATTCATATAAGATTAATAATGGAATAGCTAAGCCAATTTGTGTGATTGGATCAGGTGGGGTTAATAAAGCAGCAGCAGCAAATATAATTACCACAACGTATTTTCTTCTTTTTTTTAAAAAATCAGAATCGATCATTCCTATTCTTGCTAATAAACTAAGAATAACGGGCAGCTGAAAACTTATCCCAAATGCAAAAATAAGTTTCATAACTAAAGAAAGGTATTCATTTACTTTTGCTTCTAATTGAATAGGTAAACTTGTTGATAAGCCTGTACTTTCAAATGATAAAAAAAATTTTATAGCTAAAGGCATTATTAAATAATAAACTAACATTCCACCTAAAAAGAATAATATCGGTGTTAAAACTAAATATGGTAAAATTGCAGTTTTTTCATGCTTATAAAGTCCAGGAGCAATAAATTTCCATATTTGCATAAGAATAAATGGACATGTCACAAAAAAAGCAGTGAAGAAAGAAACTTTTAAATATGTTAAAAATGTTTCTTGAAGTGCTGTAAAAATTAACCTTCTATCAGAACCATCATCTTTTACAGCCTTAGCAAAAGGATCAACTAAAAAACCATATAAATGTTCAGCAAAAAAATAACAAGCAATAAAAAAAATTATAAGAAATATAAAGCTATGTATTAATCTTTTTCTTAATTCAACTAAATGACTTACGAAGCCACCTTCTTTTTCATCATGACTCATCTTTTTTTTCTTCTTTTTTTTCTATTTGGTTGTCCTCAATATCAATATTTGAAACTTCATTTTGTATATTGTTAATATATTTTTTTGTGGTTCCTATCCAGGAACCTACTTTTTTTAACATTATTGGGAAATCTTTTGGTCCAAGAACAACGATTGCTAAAGCAACTACAATTAAAATCTCAAACCAACCAATAGTAGGCATGTGATTTATTCTTTATTATTTGAATCTTGATTTTCGTCAGATGAATCTTGATTTTCGTCAGAAATATTTTTAGGTTCAGAGTCCTCAGTGACATCAGAGGCCATTCCCTTTTTAAAACTTTTAATCCCTTTAGCAACATCACCCATTAAACTAGATATTTTGCCTCTTCCAAATAATAATACAACAAGTATTACAACAATTGCTATTTGCCAAATTCCAATGCTCATACAAAACTTATAACCTTTTTACTAATGATTTAAAAGTGTCTTTTTTTTAAATAATTTTAATTAAATTTTTTATTTATTTTCTTCTGAATCAAGAGTGCTACTTAACATTTCATCAATATTTGAATAAATATCCTCTTTTTTATCATCTTGTTTTTCTTTATAAAATTTTCCTGTTCCAAAGATTGCATTATCAATATTTGTGCTATCAATTAACCCAGCGGCTCCCAATTCGTCTACAGTTGGTAAGTCAGATAATTTTTGTAGATTAAAATGACTTAAAAAATCATCTGTGGTTTTGTATTGAATAGGTCTGCCTGGAACATCTTTTCTTCCACCAGGTTTTACCCAATTCAATTCCATCAATATATCAAGCGTGTTTGTACCAAAAGCAACTCCTCTTATTTCTTCAATTTCAGCTCTTGTTACTGGTTGATGATAAACAATAATAGCTAGTGTTTCTATTGCTGCTCTTGATAATTTTTTTTCAACTGTTTTTTCTTGAGTCATTAAATTAGACAAATTTGGAGAAGTTCTAAAAGACCATTTTTTTGATATACAAACTAAATTAATTCCACGGTGTGAATATTCATTTTGTAATTTTAATAATGCTTTTTCAACATTTGTTTTTTTTGAAATTTTATTTTCGATAGTTTCAATATTCAAAGGTTCAGCAGCAGCAAAAACAATTGCTTCTATTTCTTTTTCTATTGAAGATAATTTAGAAGGAAAGTCTATAATATTATCTTTTTTTTTAATTTTCTTTTTAATCATTTGTTTTCTTTAATATAAATATCATCAAAAAGTTCTTCTTGTTTAATTTTTAAATTACCTTCTTTAACTAATTCTAAAGAACCAGCAAATATTCCAGCTTTACCAGATTTTTTAAATTTTAAATCTTTTTTGAATTCTTTTGGAATTAAATCATCTAATTTCTTCCAATCTAAAAGTTTGCCAAAAAATTCTTTGATTATTTTTATTCCTTCTTCTGCCGTAAAGACAGGTAGTTTTGGAATATTAATTTTATGAAAATCTTTAGTCATGATTATTGTTGAATATGTCTTTAACAATTCAAATAAATTTAATTTATATTCGCTATTATAAATTGGTTTAATACCAGCCTTTGTTCCTCTTGTTCTTATTTCTCTTCCTAATCTTTTTCTTTTCAACATTTGTTCAGATAATAATCTAATTAACTCCAATTTTTTTAATTGTAGTTTTAATTTTTCCGCAACTTCTTGAAGTTTAAATTCTTCCTCAGGAGTTCCTGGTAATAATAACTTAGATTTTAAATAAGCCAACCAGGTGGCCATTAATAAATATTCAGATGCAATTTCTAAATTTAAATCTTTTTCTTTTGTAATAAAATCATGAAATTGATCAGCTAATTTTGTAATAGAAATATCTTCTAAATTAACTTTTTGAGCTTTTGCCAAGTCTAACAAAACATCAAGAGTGCCGTTATAATTTTCTATATCTACTTTAAATAATGAAGAATCGTTTTCTATCATGAAATAATATTAGCTTAAAATTTTATAAAATTGTGATGTTTTTTTAGTTATAAATTTATTAATTAATGGTGAGTTTTTTCCAACAATCTCCATTTCTTTGTAATTTCCATTACAATGTAGGGCAATATTACAACCTGCGTTAAAACTTTTAATTGTATTTTCTTTAAGACTTCCTTTAAGACTTTTCATAGATAAATCATCAGAAATTAAAATATTTTTAAAACCAATTTTATTTCTAATTAATTTAATTAATTTTTTTGAATGAGTAACAGTGTTTTCATTATCTATTTTATTAAAAATAATATGTGCGGTCATAGCAAAAAAAGTTTTTTTATTTTTAAAAGAAGTGAAATCTTTTTTTAACAAATAGCTAAGTTTTTTGTTCACGATTGGAGTAAAATGATGACTGTCTACTTTGGCGAGTCCATGTCCTGGGATGTGTTTCATTACAGTTCCAATTCCATTTTCCTGAAAATATTGAATACAATAATCACCTATTTTTGATACTATTTTTGGATTTTTAGAAAATGAGCGATCTCCAATGATTTTACTGGATCCTTTAATTTTTAAATCCAATACAGGAACTGTATTAATATTTATACCAATTGATTTTAATAAATATGAAGTTTTATCTATAAACAGTTTATAGATGAATTTAAATTCTCTATAATTTTTAACATATTTATTTCCAAAGAATTCAGAAGTAAAATTTTCAAACAAAATAATATTTTTTAAACGATTTACACGCCCTCCTTCTTGATCAACTAATATTGGATAATTATTATCATTAAAAATTTTTTTAATTGAAGTTGTTAATTTATAAGCTTGTTTAATATCTTTTATATTTCTACTGAATAAAATTATACCCCAGGGTCTATATTTCTTTAAGAATAATCTTTCTTTTGATAAAAGTTTTGTCGATTTAATACCAATAATAAATGATCTACGATTATTCATTGGTGTTTAATAATTTCCAAAAGTTAAACTTTTTCTTTTTTTTGTTATTTGATTGTTCAACATATTCTATAATATTTTTAGTATCATCTTCTAGAATAGGTAATTTTTTTACATAAATATTAATTTTTTCATTAATATTGTTTAATGATCTGTAAGAATTTTTTTTATTAGTATCAGAAAAATAATATCTAAAAATTAAAAATATAAACAAACATATTATGGATATAAATATTAAATATTTAATTTCTTTAAACATTACATTTTTTCTGGTGTAGAGACACCAACAATATCCATTCCAGATTTTATTACATTTGAAATAGCTTTTAAGAAAATTAATTTATCATTTGTAATTTTTTTCTGATCATTGATAAATCTTTTTTCAGGATTAACTTTACCTAAATTCCAGTATGAATGAAATAATGATGCCAGTTCATATAAATAAGTTGGTATTCTGTGTGGTTCAAGTTTTTTACTTGACGTATCTATACACTTGGGCCATTCCGATAATTTTTTTAAGATATTTATCTCTTCACCAGAATATTCAAAATTATATTTATTAATTTTAACATCAGATTTTAAATCTTTTTCTAGATGTCTAAAAACAGAAGCTATTCTGGCGTAACTATACTGAACATAATAAAGAGGATTATCTTTTGATTTTTCAATCACATTATCAAAATCAAAATCAAGTTCTGCATCGCCACTTCTATTTAACATAATAAATCTTGTCGCATCTTTACCTACTTCATTAATCAAATCATCTACTGTTATGTAGTCACCTTTTCTTTTAGACATTTTGAAAGGTTTATTATCTTTTATAAGTTTAACTAATTGGCTAACTTTACAAATTAGTTTGCCTTTAGAATTTGATAAAGCTTCAACAGAAGAAGATATTCTTTTTATGTAGCCAGCATGATCTGCTCCCAAAATGTTTATTAAAAAATCAAATTTTCTATCTAATTTGTTTTTATGATAAGCAACATCACTAGCAAAATAAGTCCAAGCTCCATCAGATTTTTGTAGAGCTCTATCTTTATCATCACCAAAATCAGTTGATTTGAAAAGTAATTGTTCTCGTTCTACCCACTTGTCATCATTCTCACCAGCAGGGGCTTTGATCTTACCTTTATATACAAAGTCATTTTTTTGAAGATAATCGATAACTTTTTCAACTTCTTTATTTAAAACTAATTTCTTTTCACTAATAAAATTATCATGATTAATACCAAGACTATTAAGATTCTTTTTAATTAATTTTAATGCTTCTTCGATTGATAGTGATGTTAGTTCTTCTGAGATGTTTTCAAAATTTTTAAAATCAATTTTATTATTTGAATTGATTATATTTTGAGCAAAATCTATTAAATAATCACCAGGATATAAATCTTCATTATCAGAGGGGAAAGATTCTTTAAAAACAATTTCTCTAATTCTAAAATAGACAGACTTAGTAAAGTTAATAATTTGATTACCATAATCATTAACATAATACTCTTTTGTAACTTTGTGTTTATTAAATAGTAAAACATTAGAAATAACATCTCCTAAAATAGCACCTCTACAATGACCCACATGTAATGGTCCGGTAGGATTAGCAGAAACAAATTCAACTAAATAATTTTTCTTTTTCTCTTTAGTGTTAATTCCAAAAGATTTAGAATTTTTAATTATTTCTTCTATAAAGTTAGTCCAAAAAATCGGTTTAAATTTAATGTTGATAAAGCCAGGTTTAACAATTGATATATCTTCAATTAACTTGTCATTTTTTTTTATAGCTTTAGCTAAAGTTTCAGCTAAATCTGCAGGGGATTTTTTATTTATTTTTGATAAAAACATCGCAACATTTGTTGAAATATCACAATTAAATTTTGATGGAGGAATTTCAGTGTTAATTCCATCTAGTTTATCAGGTATAATTAACTCACCATTTTTAGATAGCTCTAATAGAATTTTTTTTATTTTATCTAAGTATTCTTCAAAAATATTCATTTAATATTATTATAAAGGTTAATAGCATATCTATCCGTCATCCCTGATATAAAATCTGAAATTGCTCTATACTTATCTATAGAAAGTTGATCTTTAGAAATAAATTTTTTTGGATTTTGATTTATTTTATTAAATAATTTCTTAATAATTAATTTACCCTTATTATTTTTTGCTAGTACATTTTTATTATTATACATTTTTGATCTTAAAAAATATCTTATTTCATTTTCTGATTTTTTAATTTTATCAGAAAAATCAACTATTAAAAAACTTGTTTTATTTATATCTGTTAATGATTTAATCTTATTTTGGCTTAAATTTTTCTTTGTATTGAATATTAAATCTTTTATCATTAAATCTATTGAGTCTCTTATAATTTGATAGGTAGCAATTTTATAATTTTGTTTATTAATTTTATTCTTATATTTTTTGTAAATATCTCTAAAGAAGTTAATTTCAACTAACTCCTCTAATTTAAATAAATTTGCTTTTATCCCATCTTGAATATCATGATTATTATAAGCTATATCATCTGATATTGCGGAAATTTGAGCTTCTAATGATGGATAAGTTTTACAGTTGATCATATTTTTAAACTTTTTGATACCAATCAAATTATCAACTAAATCTAAATCATTTACTGGACCATTATGTTTTAGAAGGCCTTCTAATGTTTCAATTGAAAGATTTAAACCACTAAATTTTAAATATTTATTTTCTAAAAACATAACAATTCTTAATGTTTGTAAATTATGATCAAAACCACCATAGTCCTCCATGCACTCATGTAATGAATCTTCACCCGCATGTCCAAATGGAGTGTGTCCTAAATCATGAGCTAGACTTAAAGTTTCAGCTAAATCTTCATTTAAGTTAAGATATCTTGCTATAGATCTTGCTATTTGAGCTACTTCCATCGAATGAGTTATTCGAGTTCTATAATGATCTCCTTCTGTATTAACGAAAACTTGTGTTTTATGTTTTAGTCTTCTGAATGAAGCACTATGAATAATACGATCTCTATCTCTTTGAAAAGGAGATCTATATTTAGATAAAGATTCTTTAAAAATTCTCCCTTTGCTTTTAAATAGACCTATCTTTGAGTATTTTTTCATCCTTTAAAATAAAATATTAAGTATTATATTAGTAATACCAGTGATCAATTATGATAAAAGAAATTAAATTTACTGATAAAGCAATAAAACAGATCAATAACCTATTATCTAAAAAAGATAAGGGGTCTTTTTTTAGAATCGCTATCAAAGGTGGTGGATGCTCTGGTTTTCAATATGAATTTACCTTTGATAAATCTAAGGCAGAAGACGACTTAAATTTTGAAAATATTCTAATTGATAAAGCTTCTGCTGATCTTTTAAAGGGATCTCAAGTTGATTACGTTTCAGAATTAATTGGTGAACAATTTAAAATAACTAATCCACAAACCAAATCTTCTTGTGGTTGTGGTGTATCCTTCTCTCTTTAATGCTCATTTCATCGTGGAATGTAAATTCCGTACGTGCTCGTATTGAAAATATTAAAAGTTATCTCCTTAAGTATAAACCAGACATTTTAATGATGCAGGAAATCAAAACTGAAGATGTTAATTTTCCCTATGACGATTTTTCATCAATGGATTATGAGAGTCATGTATTTGGTCAAAAAAGCTATAATGGTGTTGCTATTATCTCTAAAAGTAAATTAAAGAATATTAGAACAGATTTAATTAAAGATAAGTTAAAACAATCAAGAGTTATTTTAGCTGAATTTGAATATAAGAAAAAAAATATTCAATTAATAAATATTTATACTCCAAATGGTAATCCGGTTGATACTGAAAAATATGATTACAAAAAAAACTGGATGGATCAATTAATAAAACAATTAAAAACATTATCTAAAAAAAATTCTAATATTATTCTTGCAGGTGACTTTAATGTTATTCCAGCTGCTGAAGATGTTTATAATGTAAAAAGTTTTGAAGATGATGCTTTATACAAATTAGAAATAAGAAAAAAATTCAGAGAGATGTTAAATTTGGGATTTAATGATGTTTATAGACACTTTAATGAAACAAAAGAAGGTTATACTTTTTGGGATTATATGAGAGGAGCTTGGCAAAAAAATAATGGAATGAGAATAGATCACTTCTTAGTATCAAATTCATTAATCGACCAAATTAAGTCTATAAATATAAATAAAGATCCAAGAGGAAGAAAAAAACCCTCTGACCACACTCCAATTGAAATTAAATTAGCTTAACGATTTTATTTTATTAACTAATTCCTCATTTATATTACGAGGACCTTTGTCTAGTCTGTTTTTATGTCTTCTTTCACCAGGTAATCTTACTTCACCTATTGATTTCATTTTATCAAAGAATTCATCTGCATGTTTTTGCCAATTTGTTCCTGCAGTTTTATCTGGTGATATAGCTAAAATAAATTCACCTCCACTTGGTGGACCACCATCATTATTATCTTTAGCAGCAGTTTCAAAACTAAAGTTATCACCAACTAATGCACCAGCCATTAATTCAACCATCATTGCTATAGCTGAACCTTTATAGCCTCCGAAAGGTAATAAAACGCCTCCATCAGCTATTTCACCTGGATTAGTTGTTTCTTTACCTTCTTTAGTTAAACCAGTTCCAAGAGGAACCTTGTGTCCTTCTCTTTTGGCAACTTGAACTTCACCCATTGCCATTGATGCTGTCGCCATATCATATACAACTGGAGTTTTTCCTGGTCGTGGCCATGCAAATGAAATTGGATTAGTTCCAAATAATGGTTTGATTGCACCGGCGGGAGCAACAGC
>Ga0208411_1001795_pt1 | contig 13930 bp, 8 predicted proteins | sample ETN01SmetaG_4_FD_185793 | JGI IMG/M metagenome (GOLD analysis project Ga0208411, IMG submission 185793) | Marine microbial and viral communities from oxygen minimum zone, Eastern Pacific Ocean - ETNP2014F12-01SV261 (SPAdes) (version 2) | ecosystem: Environmental > Aquatic > Marine > Oceanic ...
TTGCCAGAGCGTCCAACATTCAGGTTCTTCAACCTATTGGCAGCCGAGTTCAACGTTCGATGGTCATTCACGCTTCGGTTCCTATGGTTATCGTCCCTACCCACAATCAGTTAAACTTCCCAATAAACCGATTAGTCAAATGGACAAGCAAGAGCTTGAAAAGACCGCGCAGGCCATCAATTGGGCCAACCAGATTAATCGCGGATATTATCCATACGATTGGCCACATGAAAGACGGCTGAATATCTGGCTTTCGAAGCCCTGAATTTCCCTTAAATACTGGCTAGTTTTCCACGTCTACTGTACTGTTCCAAACGGTACTGCCTATGCTGCATTTGACCGATAATTCAACCAGTCGGCGCAATTTCCTCTCAGTGGGAAGTCTGGCGCTGGGCGGGTTGTCGTTGCCGCAATTGTTGCAGGCAAAGGACGCAGTCAAGCAGGCCGGTGGGATTGTGAAGGATAAGTGTGTGGTATTTCTCTTCCAGCACGGTGGACCTTCGCAGACCGAAACCTTTGATCCCAAGATGGACGCGCCCTCGGGCATTCGCAGCATGACCGGCGAGATTCCCACCAGGATTCCCGGTATTACCTTTGGGTCCACCTTCGAGAAGCTGGCAAAGTTGAATGACAAGTTTTCCATCGTGCGCTCCTTTACCACCGAGAGTGGCGCGCATGATTCCAAGCCCATTGTCTGCAAGTATTCGCACAACGCGCAGATCGGCGGACACTACGCGCGCGTGGCCGGTGCGAGCCATCCGCAATTTGGGATGCCGCGCAATGTGTGGCTGCATCCGCAGTCCGTGGATTCCGGAGCAACCGATCCCATCATGAAGCTTGGAAAATTTGATGTGACCGGACCCTTGGGGCCGGCCTATGCGCCTTTCCAGCCCAGTGGCAAGGGCGATTTACGGCGTGACATGCAGTTGACGGTGGATCCAAACCGTCTCGGGGATCGGCGCACGTTGCTGGGCAGCCTGAATGATTACCGCCGCACAGTGGAGTCAGGCGGGGTGACCGAGGGGTTGGATAAATTTCAGTCGCAGGCCTTCGAGACGTTAACCAGCGGCATATCCGACGCGTTTGATATCAGCAAGGAGGATCCGAAGATATTCGAGCGTTACGATACCTCGAAACTGATGGACGTGGAACGCATCAGCAAGCGCTGGAACAACCGTCCGCGTTACACCAATCATGTCAACAATCTCGGCAAGCTGATGCTGCTGGCGCGGCGACTGGCCGAGCGTGGTGCGGGCTTTATTACCGTGACCACCGACTTTGTGTGGGACATGCATGCCGATTCCAACAATGCGACCATGACTGAAGGTATGGGTTATGTGGGGACGCCCTTTGACCACGCGGTGAGCGCGTTCATTGAGGATGTGGAGGCGCGCGGATTGAGCGAGAAAATTTTACTGGTGTGCTGCGGCGAGATGGGTCGCACGCCCAAAGTGAACAAGAAAGGTGGCCGCGACCACTGGGGAGGCAGTGCGCCACTGCTGCTCTACGGTGGCGGACTGAAGATGGGGCAGGTGGTTGGCTCCTCCACACGTGATGGGGGAGAGCCTGCCAGTGATCGGGTGATCATCCCGAACCTGTACGCGACCATCATGGGCACACTGCTGGATACCGCCGGATTGCGGGCGGTGGCAGGGATACCGCCGGAGGTGAGCCAGGTGATGAATGGCTCCTCGCCAATCAAGCAGTTGATGTAAGGAGAGACAGGAAACCCCTATTTTTTAGGAGTATGTTTGCCTTATCAGACATTGGAGCGAACCGGACCTGTGCGGGTTTTTCCCGCCGTGATTTTCTGCAGGCCGGGGTATTGGGCAGCCTGACCTTGCCGGATCTGTTGGCCAATAAGGCTTTGGCAGCCCAAGCGGGACTGCCCCTAAAAGACAAGTGTGTGGTGCTGCTGTTTCTTTCAGGCGGTCCGCCGCACATTGAATTGTTTGACCCCAAAATGACTGCACCGGTGGAGTACCGTTCCATCACAGGCGAGGTAAAAACCAATATCCCTGGCGTCACATTTGGAGGCACCTTCCCCAAGCTGGCGAAGTTGACCGATAAGTTTTCGGTGGTGCGGTCCTACGCTTCGCGTAATGGAGGCCATACCTACCATCCGGTGACCACCGCAAACAATCCCTTGAAGGCATCAATGAGTGCCTTGTACACCAAGGTGGCTGGCACCAACCATCCCGAGACGGGTATGCCGCGCAATACGCTGGTTTTGCCTGAGGCAATAGATCCCAACCTGAAGTTGGGCAGCAACTTTGAAACCAAGGCGCTCCCCACGCTTACTCAGGCCGGAGATCTGGGTGCGAGTTATGCCGCGTTTAATCCGGCTGGAGGAGGGGAGGTGAATGCCGATATGCGTTTACAGATCGACCCTGAACGCTTGGCTGATCGCCGGGGATTACTGGGCAGTTTGGATGGGTTGCGCCGCGATGTGGATGCCAATGGGCAACTGGAGAGTGCGGATAAATATCAGCAGCAGGCCTTTGACACCATTTCGAGAGGGGTCGCTGATGCCTTTGATTGGGCCAAGGAAGATCCGAAAACCATCGCGCGGTATGATACGCGCCCCTTGTTTGATCAGAAGAAGTTGCAGCGTTGGGGTGACATGAGACGCGTCAGTAACCTGCTGGGACTCCAGATGCTGATGGCCCGTCGCATGTGCGAGGCGGGTTGTGGATTCGTGACGGTGAGTGATTGTGGCTGGGATTATCACGCGAACAACAACAGTCCCAAGAATATGGCCGGTATTTATCCCATGGGAAATCAGGTGGATCATGCCGTGAGCGCGTTTATTGAGGATGTTCATCAAAGGGGTTTAAGTGAGAAAATTTTACTGGTGGTGACCGGCGAAATGGGTCGTTCGCCCCGCATCAACAAGAATGGAGGCCGGGAACATTATGGGAACCTGACTTCGCTACTGGTTTCTGGCGGCGGTTTGAAGATGGGCCAAATAATTGGCCAAAGTGACCGTACAGCTGCCGAGCCGGCTACGCGTCCCTACGATCCCAAACACCTCATGAATACTATCATGCACACGCTTTTCGACCTGCGCCAATTAAGCATCACCGACGGGATTCCCAAGCCCATTATTGACGCAATCGTGAATGAGCCTCCAATTGAGGAACTGATTTAATTATTTCAAGCTTTTTCTAACCCAAAAAACGGGGTTTTTTTTAATAATTTCGTTAATTTCACCGAATATTTCTTTAGGTAATTGGGTCAAATTGCCGTTGTACCGTAGCTGTAGCTATCTGAATTTATCCAGTCAATTTATCGCCAAGATAGGTTGAATTCTTCTATCCACAATGAAGGTCGAATGGATGTCGGTTAGTAGATGCAGCCAAACAGCCGTTTTTTGCCTGTTTTACAGCTAAAATTGGTTGATAACTGTGAATAAGTCTGTTAATAACCATGGCCCCTAAGGAGGAGATAGTTTCCCAAGATAAGGGTGACGCGTCGCTCGGGTGGGTGATTGTGAAGGTTATTGGTCGGGTTTGGCTGCCAGTAGCGGTATTTGGGGTGTTCCTAGTGGCGCTTCTGTATCGGCCGGAAGTCTATGAACTTTTCCTCGAAAATAGTCGGTGGGTTTCAGTTGGGCTATTTACCTACGGGGTGCAAATCGGTGCCTGGTTGTCCCTTGGGTTTCTTGTAAATCGCCTGATAACCGTTTTTTTCTGGGATGGGTTTATCGGAGGCATTTCAGAACGCCGAGTACCTCGGTTGCCCAAGGATGTTACCGCTATCCTGATCTTTTCGGTTGTGGCCTTGGCCATTGCTTCCACTGTTTTCGATAAGGATACCACGAAGATTATCGCCGCCTCAGGCGCTGTCAGCATTGTCGTTGGGCTGGCGTTGCGGACGGTGATTCTGGATCTTTTCATGGGGTTGGCCATCCATGTCGATCGCCCTTTCAAATTGGGCGATTGGATCATGGTTCACCAAAACCGTGTGGAAACCCATATTGTGGCCGAGGTAATTGAAGTCAACTGGCGAACCACCCGGTTAAGGACCACAAAAAACAACATGGTGGTCGTTCCCAACAGCAGGCTGGGGGAGACCATTGTGACCAACTACATGGAGCCCAAACCACACTTTCGCTTGGATTTGGATTTCACCATTGATTTTGAAGTGCCTTCTGAGCGGGCGATCCGGGTGCTGACAGCCGGTATTCGTGCGGCCGCCGAGCATCGGGGAATTCTGGATAAACCGGAGCCCGAGGTACGCATGAAGGAGTCCACTTTGGAAGGGATGATCTACGAGGTGCGTTATTTCATTTTACCCAAGCACATTTCGCCCAACGATTCCAAGCATGTGGTGAATAGAACGGTGCTTGAACATTTGATCCATTCAGGTATTATGCCGGCACATTCGAAGGAGGAGGTTTTTCTTTCCCGCCGCGAAAGACGAACACTCGATTCCTCCTTGGAGGAGGATTTGCACCAGTTACTTACGCGCAGCCAATTGTTTCGTGAGCTGAGTGCGGGCGAGTTTAAGGGGTTGTTTGAAGAAATGCGCAAGCGCACCCTCGGGGAGGGTGAGGTGGTCTATCGGCAACAGGAAGAGGGGGATTCCATGTTTGTATGCTTGGAAGGGCTTTTAAGTAGTTCGGTTAACCTTGAGGGTGAGGGGGATGTGAAGGTTCGAACCATTCGCGCGGGCCAGTATTTTGGAGAGAGAGCCATCTTGGGCGATTCAGGTCGCAATACCACCATAACGACCGATACAGAGGTTTTGTTGTATGAAATCTCCCGCGAGGCGTTTGAATCTGTCCTGACTCAGCACAAGGGGTTGCGCGATCAGTTGCAGGCAAGTGCTGACAAGACAAGTGAAGAGGTGAAGAAAAAGGTGAAGCAAGCCGTCGAAGAGAAGGCGACCCAGCCAGTGGTCAGGAAGAAAACAGCGATGCAAAAGGTCGCGCAGGCATTCTTCCCGGGTATGTTCGAGAATGATGAGGAACCGGAAAAAGGGGGAGGGGAAACCAATGGTAGGTAGTATCAACCGAAGGCAGCTTAAGGCTGCAGTGTTCATATTGATTTTGGCGGGGGTTGCCTTGGCAAAGGCTCAGCCTATCCCCGGTGCTACTTTTACTCCAAGCGGTGTGAAACCGTGGTTGCAGAATGCAATGAGCCAACTGGCCCAGTTGCCTGATGGCACCAACTCAGTAAAGATTGCTTCTGAGCGTTTAACCTTGAGCTATATTGATCCGCTGCGGGCGACCCAATTATTGGCTTTGCACGGGTACACCATCGGCAAGCCTGATACTCCGGTTAACTCAACCAACCTGCCGGTTGTGGTTGCTTTGGTCGGCACAGTTTATACGGATACAGTTCCTGCTTTAGCAACAAAGTTTCCCCAGACAGAAGCCGATCCGACCAATGAGTTGGTGGTGTTCCATGATGAAAATGATCCATCTCAATTGAGCGGGGTTATCGCGACCGTAAGAAATGATATTGATCTACCCGCGCGCCAAATGATCATAGAGGCAATGATCCTGGAGGTTTCCTCCACCGCGTTGAAGGAATTGGGGGTTAAGTGGACCCGTGCTTCCTCAGCCAAAACAAGTGGGAATTTCATCAACGACAAACTCAGTAATTTAGTGATTGGCAGCGTTAAGAATCCGGCGACTGATACGGTATTGGACCTTTCTACCAAGGGAATTTTTCATGATCTGAACACACAGATCAAGGCACTGGTGCGTGAGGGGGAGGCTGAAATTATTTCCCGTCCAAGTGTATTGGCATTGGACAATCGCATGGCTTATATCAGCGTGGCCGAGGATATACCTATTGCCAGGACCCAGTTCGCGGCAGGTAATAATTATCTGAACACAAGTTTTTCAAAAGAGAAGGCTGGGATTACTCTGGCGCTGCGCCCGCGGATCGATGCCAGGGGCACTGAAGTAAGTATGCAGGTGAATGCGGAGGTGACCGCCAAGGTGCCTGATGCAGACGTAGAAGTAAAAAATGCAGTCGGAACAGTCCTTGCCAGTTCACCGACCATTTCCAGACGGGAGGTAAAGACCTACGTGCGGGTGGCCAATAATACACCTTTCATCATTGGTGGACTGATAGCGAAGGACAAGCAGAGTACCGTCGACAAGGTGCCGCTTCTGGGAGATATCCCCTTACTAGGCCCTTTGTTTCGCAGTAAAAAGCAGGAGGCGGTGAAGCGCGAGGTGATTATTGTTCTTACACCCTTTGTCCTGCCTGAGGAACATGTCATTGGAAAGAACATGCCCAAGGATGAGGACGCTTTTGATAGCGTGGACAATCAGTTGTTCAGAAATGCCTATCGCATCCGCGCCGAGGATACCTTTGATCTTAACTATCTCTACGAGAATAAACAGCTTCAACGCATGAAAGCTCTGGCTAACCGGATTATTGCTACAGATGTGAAGCTGGCCAGTGAGTATCCCTACAGCCAATTCGTCGACAAGGCGGTTCCGGGCGAAGCCATCCTTTGTTATCGGCAGATATACGAGGTTCTCAAACGAAGGGATGAACAAAGTAAATTGAATTCCTCGAAATTTATTTTCTTTGAGCCCGATCGTAATATCGGATCCGGACACCAGGTTCAGTTTTTAGAGGAGTACATTCGCAAGAATGCGCCTGAAGTATTGACTGAAAAAGGAGGATCCAAAGCTGTTTTACTTACCTTCGATATGAAACGTGATTCTGATGATGCAAAATCGATTTTTAATGAACCAGTACCTCAGGTAAAGTTGGTGGATTGTGCCGACCGAAAGGACTGGTCCAGGCAATTATGGGAATTAAATCAGCCAAAAGAGAAAGGTATTCGATATGCCGTGTTATTGCGCGAGAAAAAGGATATCGAGCGTCTTAAGTATGCTGTTCTAATGAAGAAGACTGTGGAATTGAACACAGAGGAACTGGTACTCACTCTGAGTAGTTTTACCCGCGGGAGGTTGCTGTTAATGCCGCGGGTCAAGGAGCAGGATGTGGAGCTGATTGATGGAGATGTTGCTCGCGCCTTCTTTTACTCCGAAATGTATTATCAGGCACTGCAGAAGGAGATGGAAAAGGATCTTGCGGCGTTCCGTAAGGTTATTGAAGAGAAGGATCATTTAAAGAAATTGGTAAACCCGTAACCTCGACCCTGAATGTCGATGGGTGAAAGGAAAGAAATGAAAGATAAAAAAGGAGTCCTCATCGTCGTGATCATTATCGCTGTTGTGGCGATTATTGCGTTGAATCAGCCTGACAGCGCACCTAGTGAAGGTGCTAGCGCCAAAGCTAAGGCCTCTGACCAGGAACCGGCAACAGAACCGGCAACAGAACCGGCAACAGAACCGGCAACAGAACCGGCAACAGAACCGGCAACAGAACCGGTTGCAGGGACAGAGGAACCGCCGGAAGAAACACCGGCTAATCCTTGGCTTGCGTTGGTGGAGGAAGTGAAAGATTCCGCCGGAAAGGTTCGCGTTCTGAGCAGTTTGGCCACCGTTAAGTTGCATGCGGGGGAGACGGCTGTGGCCAAGGAATTATTGGGTCAGGTTCTCGATCTTATTAATGAGATGGATGATGCAGAGGCCAAGCTTGGCTTGATGGAAACGCTTTCTGCCAACCTGGAGGGTTTTGCAAAATTAGAGGAACTTGCGGAGGTTAATACCCGTCTGGCTGCACTATCCAGACAGTTGGAATATCAAACCGATCCCCTGATTGCGCTGGTTGCCAAGGTGGAGGATTCAGCCGGAAAGGTTCGTGTTTTGAGCAGTTTGGCCATGGTCAAGTTGCATGCAAATGAGCCGGCTGTGGCCAAGGAATTATTGGGGCAGGTTCTTGATCTTATTGAGGAGGTGGATGATTCCAAGGCCAAGCTTGATTTGGTGGAAACGCTTTCCACCTCTCTGGAGGGATTTGCAAAACTAGAGGAACTTGCGGAGGTTAATACACGTCTAACTGCGTTATCCAGACAGTTGGAATATCAGACCGATCCTCTGATTGCGTTGGTTGCCAAGGTGGAGGATCCATCGGTTAAGGTTCGTGTCTTGAACAGTCTGGCCATAGCCAAGTTGCATGCGGGACAGGCGGTCATGGCCCAGGAACCGCTGGGGCAGGCACTGGATCTTATCGAAGAGCTGGAAGATGCTAAGGCCAAACTGGAGTTGATGGAAAAAATTTCTGATTCTTTAGAGGATTTCAAGGAGCTCAAGGAACTTGCGGAGTTCAATACACGTTTGGCGACACTGACTCAGCAGTTTGAAAATCAAACCAATCCAGCCTACTCTCTGATTGCCAATGTTGAGACTCCAGAGCACAAAGTACGGGTTCTGACACGGTTGGCCGGAGTCTTAGCCCGGGTTGGCAATGCCAAGCTGGCTGCTTCAATGTTGGAGCAGTCTCGGGCAATCACCGCTGAGATTGAGGGGCCAGAACAGTTGTCGGCCTTGGTGCATATTGGGGTCTGCCTGATTCATATGGGTCAAGAAGAGGACGCATTGAAACAAATTGGGGAGGTTCTTGCGGGTGTCGAGAAACTTGAGGAGATAGAAGCGCAGATTGGTAAATTGGATGGGATGGCGAGTGCTCTTGACGAATTTCGTGAACAGAAATCCATTCAGCCGGTTCTTGAGACAATCAGTGCCCGAGTGGAGGTGTTGCAGCAGCAAGGAGATCCCATTATGCGGTTGGTGGGCAAAATAGACGGAGCGGGCGGAAGGGCCCGGGTATTGTGTAACTTGGCGGGGACTCTTGCCCAGACCGGAGACATTGACCAGGCTTCGGCCATGCTCACGAGGGCCGGTGAGTTTGTTGCTCTAATTGAGGAGAATACGGAGCTGGCACCCGCCTTGACCCACATGGCGGTGGCTCAAGCGAGAATGGGATTATCCAAGGAATCCAAAGCAACGTTGGCACTGGCGATGGACGCAATGAAAAAGCTCGAATCAGTCGACGCGAAGGCGGTTGTCCTTGCCAATATTACTGCTGCCATCAGTGAATCAAATGATCGGGAACAAACGCAGGCGGTCCTCGCTCAATCGGTTGCAATCGCCGGTGAAATACAGAAAAGCGCCGAAGTAGTGATGCAACAGGCAATCGCGATGGCGAACCAATTGGAGGATGGCGAACAAAAGGCGGCGGCAATTCAACAGATAGTGAGCACATTGGAGCAGGACGGGATTGGACACTTTACTCAACTGCAGTTTGATTTGGCCACGCTGTATCACGAAGGCCGCCATTTGCCCAAGGATATTGCCCAGGCGGCCAAGTGGTATCGCAAGGCTGCCGCGCAAGGGCATGCTCCCGCACAAATAAATCTGGCGATGATGTATATTGGAGGTGATGGGGTGAAGGCAGATCCTGCTGAAGCGCGCAAGTGGTTTACCCAGGCGGCGGATCAGGGGGATGCTGAAGGGCAGGTGGCACTGGGGATGATGTATGCGTTGGGACAGGGAGTGGAGGCTGATTTGGTGCAGGCTCACAAATGGGTGACGCTTTCATCAAAAAGCGGGAATGCAAATGCAACCACGGCACTGGAACAACTCACGGGCAAACTTTCACCTGAACAGTTGGCTGTATCTGCCAAGCTGGTTAAAGAGTGGGAAGATCGGCAACCCACGCCAGCACCCGCTCCTGCTGAACCTGCGGCCAAGGCTCCGGAGCCGCCTGCGACGGCCGGAAAATAAATTGCCTGTTGACGTACGCGTAGGGGTCTGCGGCAATGAGGGATGCAGGTCCCTTTATGTTTGTTTCTTGGTGGCGCGGCTTTGACCGCAGCTCAATTTGAGCCGGTTGCACAATCTGCCATTGTCCCCGGTGATTCAAAACCCGAATTGGTTTGGGCGGAAGGTAAATTTACTGAAGGACCGACTCTCGGACCCAAAGGGGTAATCCTATTTTCAGATATTGGAGAGCGCACTCTGCGCTTCGACCCGGTTGCCGGTAAAACAGATGTTTTTCGTGAACCGAGCGGCAAAGCCAATGGGCTGATGATGAACCGCAAAGGGAACCTGATTGCCTGTGAAGGAGCCAATGGCGGAGGGCGTCGCGTCAGTCTCACCAACATGAAAGGTAAGACGCGTACCCTGGTCGACCGCTGGAACGGCAAACGGTTTAATTCCCCCAATGACCTGGCGATTGACGCGAAAAATCGCATTTATTTTACCGATCCACGTTACGGCGGCGGAGATGACCGTGAATTGGATTTTGAAGGAGTTTTTTTGATCACCGGAAAGAAGGTCAAGCTGGCCACCAGGGATATTTCGCGGCCCAACGGCATTTTGGTATCACTTGATGGTAAAAAAGTTTTCGTGGCGGACAATCATAGTGATGCCAAAGGCAACCATCATTTGGTTCAATTCCATGTAAAGCAGGACGGCACGCTTGCCGGCAAGAAGATTCTTTTTGATATCGGGCCCGATCGCCGCGGGATTGATGGAATGACACTGGATGCAGCAGGTAATATCTATGCGACGGCCGGAAGGGATGAACGCTCGGGGATCTATGTGTTTTCGCCAGAAGGCAAACATCTGGCTTTTATCCCTACAGGCGAAACACCGACCAACTGTGTCTTTGGGGGGGGGAATGAAAAAAGCACCTTATACCTCACCGCACAGGCTCCGAAAGGGGCTGATGGGAAAAAGGTGTGGGCGCTTTATCGGATTAAACTCAAGATCAAGGGCCATCACATTTACGAGTAATGGAAAAAAAATTCGACATTCTTCCTGATGTTGCCGGCGAAAACCGGGACCTGCAGTTTCGCTTTGTCGATAACCTTCATCCCAATACTCTTTGTGCTGAGCAGGTGGCTCAATATAACCAACAGGGTTTTATCAGTCCTCAAAAGATTTTTGATCAAACGGAGATCGCGGATATCCGCATCTTTTTCGATGATTTACTGAAGCAAACTGTTGCCGCTGGAGGCAATAGCTACTCCATTAGTTCGGCTCATCTGGAGTACGGTCGGGTGTATGATCTACTTACCCACGAACGTATTGTTGCGGTGGTAAAGGATTTACTCGGTGAAAATATTGTCGGCTGGGGTTCACATTTTTTCTGTAAAATGCCGGGTGATGGCAAGGCGGTGGCGTGGCATCAGGATGCGAGTTACTGGCCACTTAGTCCCAGTGGTTCCTTGACGGTATGGTTGGCTGTGGACGCTGCAGACAGTGAGAATGGTTGTATGAGATTTTTGAGTGGCTCCCATCATGACGGTCATCTTACCTGGCGCCCGAGCCGGCCCGAGGAACACAATGTGCTTAATCAAACGGTCGATAACGTGGAGCAGTACGGTGAGCCGGTGGACAACCTGTTGCGGGCCGGGGAGATTTCCCTGCATAGTGATCTGCTTTTACATGGTTCAGAGGCAAATAATTCTGACCGCCGCCGTTGCGGACTCACTCTGCGCTACGCGCCGGTGGAGGTGCGTGCCACTCAGGGTTGGAACGCCAAGGGGGTGGTTTTGGGCGGTACTGATCCTGATAACCACTGGGGTAATCCCTCTCGTCCCACGCAGGATTAACCTCTTGAGGTTTGCCAACTTCGTCTGCTTTAGGCAGGATACGCATCCGATATCCCTTTCATGAAACTAATGCGAATCTTTCTTTTGGGCTTGGTAGTTGCGTTTAACCTCAGCGCCAAGCAGAAGCTGCCCAATATTCTCTGGATCACCTCTGAGGATAACGGTCCTGAACTGGGTTGTTACGGCGACAAGTATGCCAAGTCGCCTCATCTCGATGGCTTGGCGGCCAGGGGAATGATGTACCTTAACTGCTGGTCCACCGCGCCGGTGTGTGCGCCTGCCCGCACGACCCTTATCAGTGGCATGTACCCGCCCAGCACTGGATCCGAGCATATGCGTAGCAACACACGCCTGCCCGAAAGGTTCAAGATGTACCCGCAATACCTGCGTCAGGCGGGCTATTACTGCACCAACAATTCCAAGACAGATTATAACCTCTCAACGCAAGGAGAGGTATGGCATGAGAGTAGCCGCAAGGCTCACTGGAAGAATCGCAAAGCCGATCAGCCATTCTTTGCCATCTTTAATCACACCATCAGTCATGAGAGCCAGATTCGGAACAACATTCCTGAGGCCAACGTGATTCATGACCCCAAGAAGGCTCGTGTCCCCGCCTATCACCCCGATACCCCGGAGGTGCGCAAGGATTGGGCGCAGTATTATGATCGCATTACCATGATGGACGTGCGGGTCGGGGCCAACCTCAAGGAGATTGCCCAGGCTGGCCTGGCAGAGGATACAATTATCTTTTACTACGGCGACCACGGTTCAGGTATGCCGCGCAGCAAACGTTGGCCTTATAATAGCGGCCTCAATGTGCCGTTCATCCTTTATGTGCCTGAAAAATGGAAGCACCTGGCTCCCAGTGACTATCAGGTGAATGGAAAAAGTGATCGTTTGGTGGGCTTCATTGATTTGGCTCCCACGCTTCTCAGTATTGCCGGGATTAAACCGCCTGAACATATGCAGGGTTATTCCTTCATGGGAAAATACGCGGCGCCTGAGCAGCCTTACAACTACGGCTTTCGCGGCCGCATGGACGAGCGTTACGACATGGTGCGCGTGGTTCGTGACAAGCGCTACATCTATATCCGCAACTACATGCCGCATAAAATTTACGGGCAATACATCTCCTACATGTTCAAGACCCCCACCACCCAGAAGTGGCATGATTTGTATCATGCGGGTAAATTAAACAGTGCCCAGTCCAAATTCTGGCAGACCAAACCGGCTGAGGAACTTTATGATCTGCAAAATGACCGGGATGAGGTCAATAACCTGGCTGGATCCAAGAAACACGTCGATATCCTCAATCGCCTGCGTAAAGTTCAACAGGCCAAGGCCCTTGAGATTCGTGATTTGGGATTTTTACCGGAAGGCCAAATCCATGGGCGCAGTGGTGAGGAGGCTCCCTATGATATGGGCCATGACAAAAAGCGATACCCGCTGGAGGATATTATGGCTGCTGCACAAAAGGCTTCGGGCCTGAAGGCTGAGGACACGGCGCAACTCATCAAGTTACTCAAGGCTCAGGACAGTGCGGTGCGTTACTGGGCCGCCATGGGTTTACTCATGCGTGGAGAACAAGGTGTGGCCCGGGGAGAGAAAGCGTTAAGGATTGCCTTAAATGATAAATCGCCTGAGGTGGCCTGCACGGCTGCTGAGGCCTTGGGGCGTTATGGCAAAGGCAGGGCCAAGACTGCGGCCATTGATACCCTGATGAAATATGCTGATGTCTCCAAGAATACGGTCTTCACTTCCATGCTGGCTCTTAATGGCCTGGATTATACTGATAACGCCGCCAAGGATCGGTTGGAGGCAATCAGTCAGTTACCCTCCAAGGGGGAAGTGACCCCGGCCCGAATGGGCAACTATGTTCCCAATCTCCTTTCCAAGATCAAAATGGATATGGGAGTACGCGTTGAGGCAAAACCAAAACGCCCCAGAAAGAACCGTAAGTAGGTTCTCAGGCAATCCAAGAGCTTCCATATTAGACCGAAAAAAGGTTGCGTAGATTCGTCTCGACGCTATCTCTATTTAAGTTACCCCAATACATCATGAGAAATTTTATATCTATCCTATCTGTCTTAATTGCACTTGCGATCGTTCCCTCGATTAGTTGTTCCGCAGTTTCAAAAACCAAGCCAAGCCCTGTCTTAAAACCCAGGGTCAAACCCCAGTCGCCAACTGTTTCGGTCATTGCCAAGCCCAAAGCCAAACCCGGCACTGTTTTGTGGGAGTGGACTTCGAAGGATGGCAAATCCGTAAGCACACCATCACTGGGTTTTGACGGGCACTTGTACGTATATACTCACAACTCTCAACTTGTTGTTATTGATCGTAGCAGTGGGAAACCCGTGCGCCATCGAGAAATACCTAATGTACAGTCTTTTCATGGAGGTCCGGATGGGACAATTGCAATTGGAAATAA
>Ga0208411_1001797_pt1 | contig 13922 bp, 15 predicted proteins | sample ETN01SmetaG_4_FD_185793 | JGI IMG/M metagenome (GOLD analysis project Ga0208411, IMG submission 185793) | Marine microbial and viral communities from oxygen minimum zone, Eastern Pacific Ocean - ETNP2014F12-01SV261 (SPAdes) (version 2) | ecosystem: Environmental > Aquatic > Marine > Oceanic ...
TCATTAGGCCCTTTCTAACCTTTTATAAAAATGAATCTTAATAATTCACTTATTAAACTCACATCTTTTTTTAATAAGCTATTAAAATTATTAGTACCACTAGTAGCAGTTTCACTCTTGCTTGGTATTATTTTTGGACCAACCACTCCATTTGTTGGAGATGTCTATAAGAATGTTTCAGATATCTTAAAAATGTTAGGAGAGGATGCTCTTCTAGTGTTGGTGTCTTTAATAATAATTTTGATATATCTAAAAAAAGAATAGTTAAAAGAGTTTTGATTTCCAGATAAATTGTCTTATCTGACACTTTTTTTTATTAAAAAAAATTTTAGTAGTGGTGGCTATGGGTGGAATTGAACCACCGACCCCAGCGTTATGAGTGCTGTGCTCTAACCATCTGAGCTACATAGCCAAGTGGTGAAATGATAAAGAACTTCATTTAGAAGTCAAACATTAAATTTGAAGTGAATTATATCCCCATCCATTACCAAATAATCCTTTCCTTCGAGTCTTAATTTTCCATCTCTCTTAGCTCCAGACTCACCATCGCACTTAATAAAGTCCTCATATGAAATAACTTCAGCTTTAATAAAACCTCTTTCAAAATCAGTATGAATAACCCCTGCAGCTTGAGGTGCTAAAGAGTTTTTATGCATTGTCCAAGCCCTGGACTCTTTCGGCCCAGAGGTAAAAAATGTTTCAAGATTGAGTAACTTATAGCCTGCAAGAATAATTTTATTTAATACAGGTTCATCCATCCCGAGTAAATCTAGATATTCTGTTTGCTCCTCTTCCTCTAATAAAGCAAGCTCATGCTCAATTTTTATCACCGCTGGAATTATATTCACACTATTAGCTTTTGCATAATTCTCTAAATCGACAAGATTATTCCTTGACTCATCATCTGATAAATTCGCTATCAAGACCATTGGTTTTGTTGAAAGTAAATTCATACTTTCAATAAATTTTATTTCCTCGGCATCAAATTTATCAAGTCTGGGTAAATTTCCATTTTCCATCAGCTCTTTTAAAGATTGAATTATTGCTTGATGTTTTTTTGCAGCTTCATCTCCAGATCTAATTAACTTTTCTAATGTGTGATCTCTTTTTTCAAGAACTTCAAGATCAGCAAAAATTAATTCAAGATTAATGGTCTCCAAATCTTTAAGTGGATTAATGGCGCCATCAACATGCACAACATTTTCATCATCAAAACACCTTACAACATGAAGAAGGGCATTCATTTCTCTAATATTAGATAAGAATGCATTTCCAAGACCTTCACCTTTTGAGGCACCTTTTACAAGACCCGCGATATCTACAAAGTTCATTGTTGTTGGGATAACTTTTTCAGAACTTACAATTTTATTTATATTTTCTAACCTTTGATCAGGAACATTGACTATTCCAAGATTTGGTTCAATTGTACAGAATGGGAAGTTTTCAGCAGGAATAGAGGATTTAGTTATCGCATTAAATAGAGTTGATTTTCCTACGTTAGGTAAGCCTAAAATTCCACATTTAAAACCCATCTTTATTCACTATGAAGTTTAAATTGTGCATCCAGAATTTCATTATTACTTAACAATTCAATAACATTATTAAACTTAAAAAGGCTCTCTTGAATAGGATCTTTTTCAGCGGGTTTAAATTTACCTAAAACCCAGTTAGTTACATCTACTTTATTTCTTGGATGCCCAATTCCTACCCTAATTCTGATAAATGATTTTCCAGCATGCGAAATGATGCTTCTCAAGCCATTGTGGCCACCATGACCCCCACCAATCTTCAACTTAAGACTGCCAATAGGAAGATCTAAATCATCATGGATAATGATTATTTGGTCTAGGTTGAAATTATTATTATTTAGAATCTTATTGATTGAATGACCGGATTCATTAACATATTGATCAGGATATCCCCATAGAATTTTCTTATCAGGAGATGCGGCAACGCTAGATTCAATTTTTTTCTTTGATTTGAGCTCTAAATGAGAGTCTGCTGCAATACTTTTTACCCAATCTTTCCCGACATTATGTCGAGTTCCATTGTATTTAGTGCCAGGATTACCTAAGCCAATAATACAGATATTAGGCACAGATGTTATGAACCTTAATCACTTGATTCTTCTTCGGGAGCCTCGTTACCAGAATCATTTTCTTCTTCAGATGTTTCTTCTCCCTCGGTAACCTCACCATCTTCGCCTTCTTCACCCTCAGGAATAATCTCCGGTTCTTCTTCTTCTGCTCTTGGAGGATTAACTGAAACAATCATTTGATCATTTTCCTCATCAAAGCCAGGAATTTCAGCGCCTTCAGGTAGAGTTATGTCTGATAAACGGATTGCTTCATTTAACATTAAGTTGGTGATATCGACCTCAATAGCTTCTGGAATATCTCCAGCTAAACAAGCTATTTCTATCTCAGAAATTGCTTTAGCGAGAACACCGCCATCTGTTTTAACACCCTCACATTCTTCTTCGCCGTTGAATCTAAATGGAACAATAACTTTAAGTTTTGTTTTTCTAGAAACTCTTTGAAAGTCTGCATGAAGAAATTTACCTTTTACGGGCTCTCTCTGGAGTTCCTTAAGTACAACTTTCTCTTCATTGCCTTCAAGTGCAATCTTTAGAATCTGAGTATAAAAAAGTTCGTTTTCCGAAGCTTTTGTAAGCTCATTAAGCTTTAACTTGATATTTTTTGACTCTTCTTCATTGCCATAGATAATTGCAGGAACCATAGAGTCTTCCCGTCTAATTTCTCGAGTTTTGTTCGTTCCAGTTCTCACTCTTAGATCTGCATTTAATATAATTTCATTTGACATATGTCGTACCTTATAACTTAACTTTTTACAAAAATAGAGCGCTTAGCGACTCTTCATTGTTTAATCTTCTGATGCACTCTGCAATAGTAGGGGCAAGAGAAATGACGCGTATTTTACTGCATTTTTCTGCTTCTGGGGATAAAGAAATGGAATTGGTTACAACTAATTCATCTATTGAAGAGTTGGAGATTCTTTCAATTGCAGGCCCAGATAGAACTGGATGTGTAATATAAGCCTTTACTTTCGCCGCTCCTGCATCTTTTAAGGCCTTGGCTGCGTTACATAATGTTCCAGCTGTATCAATAATATCATCAGGGACAATGCAACTTTTTCCTTGAACATCTCCAATTATATTCATTACTTCAGATTCGTTTGCGGTTGCTCGCCTTTTATCAATAATAGCAAGATCAGACTCGTCTAAGAATTTTGCTAGGGCTCTTGCTCTTACTACTCCACCTACATCTGGAGAAACAACCAATATTTTTTCATCTTTTGAAGCTCTTGATTTAATATCATCATGCATAATCTTAGTTGCGTAAACATTATCTGCAGGCATATCAAAAAAACCTTGAATAGATTCTGAGTGAAGGTCTACAGTTAGCACTCTATCTACGCCAACAGAATTCATCATGTCTGCTATAACTTTTGCGCTAATAGGAACTCTTGCAGACCTTACTCTTCTATCTTGACGAGCATAACCATAATAGGGAAGGATGGCTGTTATTCTAGATGCTGAAGAACGCTTTAGAGCATCTGTAATTAGCATTAACTCCATTAAATTAGAGTTTGTTGGAGCGCATGTTGATTGAATGATATATGCCTCATGGCCTCGGACATTTTCAAGAATTTCTACCTTTATTTCACCGTCAGAAAACTTACTAAGATCAATATCACCTAGTTTTAGTCCAAGTATTTTAGCAACTTCTATAGAAAGAGCTGTTGATGCTGAGCCAGAAAAAATTCCCACTGTTTGTTTATTAATCATTTTCTTTACCATTGGCTGGGGTGGCTGGATTCGAACCAGCGCATGACGGGATCAAAACCCGTTGCCTTACCGCTTGGCTACACCCCATTATTTTAAGTACGTTAATAATGGTGAACATTGTAAAGGTTCACAAAAAGAGTGTCTCCATTTACTCGGAATTTTTTTTAAAGTTTTTTCAATTTCGCATCTATCTTCGTATGCATAAAACATAGTAGAACCAGTGCCAGATAGTCTTAGAGAGGAGAGCTTAGTTAATTCATTAAAAATTTTTTTTACATTTTGATTATTTTGAAGAAATAAAGGCAAGAATGAGTTTTCTTCATTTTCTAGAATTCTTTCTTGAGAACCTTTATCTAACTCATCCCATTGTGAAAACAATTTTTTAGTAGAAGAATGAATCTGAGGAAATAATAATAGATACCTCTTTTTAGATAAATTTTGATCTTCAATCAAAACTTCACCTTCACCTGATGCATGAGCATTCTTTCCAAAAATAAAGAATGGAACATCTGCGCCTAGTTTTTTCCCAATTTTTTTTAAATCTCCAGATGAAAGACCAAGTTCAAACAAAAAATTAATTCCAATTAATGCTCCTGCAGCATTTGAGCTACCTCCTCCAAGGCCGCCACCTAAAGGAATATTTTTTTTAATACTAATATCACAATATATCTCTTCTCCAATATAATCTGATAGCTCTTTAATAGCTTTATAGACTATATTTTTCTTTCCATCTATTGATGGGCCAATATCTGTCTGCACATTTATATATTTTGATGTTGTTTTTTCAATTATCATCTCATCAAACAAATCAATAAGTTGAAATTGAGTATTTATTTCATGCATTCCATTAATTTTTTTACTTAAAACAGATAGATTTAAGTTTAACTTTGCTGGACAACTTAACTTTATTTTATTCACGCTCCAAAGCCCCATTTAGCAATAAACCTTCTTCTGTTAAGAAATACAGTGAAAAGGTATTTTGCCCTTGATAATGACATTTTAATTCAAAATTATTTCTGCTTATCTTATATTCATTTTTATCAGCATTTAAGTGATGAAAGCAGGCATTAAAAAAATAAAAGTATTCTTTTGTATTAAAACTGTTAAATAATGATAAATACATTCCATCAATTTCTTTATCAAAGGCCATACCATATTTCTGATTAAACTTTATCTTTATTAGATTGCCTAATATTGGCTTGCTAACCTGTATAATAATTTCTTTAGGAAATACATTTACTCTAACAATGAACCTAGATACTTGGTTATTTTCTGTAAAGATAAATTTACCTATGTATCTTTTTTCTGAAATAGTTGATTGAGATAGCGATGAACATGCAGTTAGAAATACCACGCAACACACAAAGATAATTTTTGTTATGGAATTACAGCTATTTGGCATAAATCATAAGACTTCTAAGTTATCAGAGAGAGAATTATTTATTATAAATGACTCTAATCAAGATGACTTTATAAATTTTTTTAAGGGAGAATTTGGAGATTTTATAGAATCTTTTTATGCCCTTTCAACATGTAATAGAACTGAAGTTTACTATTATGGAGATCCTGGAACAGCTATTTCTATTGCTCATAAAACTCTTGAATTTTTAGGTTGGAATGATTCTATAAGGCAGGGTTTATATTTTCTCGATGGTGAAGCAGCCATTGAGCACATGTGTTGCGTTGCCAGTGGGCTAGATTCTCAAGTATTGGGAGAGCAGGAAATTTTAGGTCAATTCAAGAAATCACTTCAAACATATACAACGCTTGGAGTGTTGCATGGACAACTTCAGGATTTTAGTAAAGAAATTTTATCGATTGCAAAGGCAGCAAGAACAGAGACAAGAATTGGTTTTAATCCTTTGTCTGTTTCAGGCATGTCATTAAAAATTGTTCAAGAGATTTTTGAAGATCCAACGAATCAAAACCTTACAATAGTTGGCGCTGGTCAGATGGCAATGAGCGTCATTGAAAATTTTTATGACAATGGAATTAAGAATATTCACGCAGTAAATAGATCTAAAAAGTTTATACAAATCAATGACTCATTTAGTCTTGTAACGAATAACTTATCAAAGTTGGCTACACTCATTCAAACAACAGATATCCTAGTTACATCTGTAAATTCACTATTGCCCATTATTGGAAAAGGGCTCATTGAAGATGCTATGAAAGTGAGGGCAAATAAACCAATGCTACTAATTGATTTAGGTGTCCCAAGAAACGTTGAGGATCAAGTTCGGGATTTAGAATATGCATACCTTTTTACAATAGAAGATATAGAGCTTGTTACTCAAGAAAATCTAGATGAACGATCTGTTGAAGCTTTAAAAGCAAAGCAGTTAATTAAAGATCGAATGAAAGTTTTTGGTCGTGATCGAATTAAAAAAAAATATCGTAATGATGCCTATGAAGCTCTTGAGATAATTTCTTCATCTCTTAATGAGCGAGATTATTTAGAATTATTGAGCTCAGATGATCCACATAAGCTCTTGCAAGAGATAGATCTTGTCTCTAATGAGCAATTAGATCAGATTTTAGTTTTAAATTCTCACGCCATTTTTTCTATGTTGAAGGAAATTAGAAGTGCTTGAAGAATCCATTATTGCTCGATTAGAGAGCTTAAGATTGCGATCTGCTGAGATTCACCAGGCCCTTGCAAAAGAGGGCGCAACAGATGATATGACACACTTTACTCAATTAAATAAAGAGTATTCTGAAATTACCCCTATTGTTGATTTATTCAAATCATTAGAGGATACAGAGACTGAGTTAAATGGCGCAAAGGAGCTTTTAGATTCAGGCGATTCGGAGTTGATAGAGCTTGCAAAGATTGAAGTTAGCACTAATCAAGAAAAGATTGCTGAACTTGAGAAAAGTCTTAAATTTATGCTTTTACCAAAAGATGAAGCAGATGATGGAGCTGCATATCTTGAAATAAGAGCTGGAGCAGGTGGTGATGAAGCTGCAATATTCGCAGCAGATTTATTCAGAATGTATTCTAGGCTATCTGAGCGTCAAGGCTGGAAGGTAGAAGTAGTTAATACTAAACCATCAGAGCCAAGTGGCTTAAAAGAGGCTGTTGTTAAAATTAATGGCCAAGGAGTTTTTAAATTTCTTAAATTTGAATCAGGAGTTCATCGTGTTCAAAGAGTTCCAGAGACCGAATCTCAGGGCAGGATTCATACTTCGACTGTTACAGTTGCGATTTTACCAGAAGTTGATGAAGTTCAAGATGTTGAGATAGATAAAAGTGAATTAAGGGTTGATACATACAGAGCATCAGGAGCTGGTGGACAGCATGTTAATAAAACGGACTCAGCTGTCCGATTGACTCATATTCCTACAGGAGTGGTAGTTGAGTGTCAGGATGATCGATCGCAGCACAAGAACAAGGCTAAAGCTATGGCGTTATTAGCTGCTAAATTAAAGCAAAATGAAATTGATGAACAGCAAAATACAATTGCTAGCGAAAGAAAAATTCTTGTAGGCACTGGAGACAGAAGTGAAAAGATTAGAACTTATAATTTTCCTCAAGGACGAATCACTGATCACAGAATTAAACTAACCCAGCACAATTTAGACCAAGTAATGGATGGCGATATGATTTCTATTTGCCAAGCGCTAGTTACTGAAAATCAATTAGCTCAGCTTTCTAACCTTGAAGAAACTTCATAATTGAATCACAGCCTTAAATATTATTTTACTCTCGCTAGATCAAAACAATCCCAGCATCAAAATATTTTACGAGACCTAAAATATTTCTTGAGGTCTCTTGGAATAAGCGATGCCACCCTTGCCCTAGAAGATGAGTATGATTTATCAGCCGAGGAAGCCTCAAAACTCGACACTTTTTTTTCATCTTACTTCTCCGGCATTCCTCTTGATTATATTTTAAATGAGTCAGAATTCATGGGATATAAATTTTATGTTGACTCAAGAGTATTAATTCCTCGACCAGAAACAGAATTAATTGTTGAGTGGGTTTTGGATTTATCGTTAAATAAAAATTCAACAATTTGTGAGGTTGGAACAGGTTCTGGATGTATCGCTATATCAATTTGTTTAAAAAATGAAAACCTTAAAATTCTTGCTACAGATATTTCAGATGAAGCATTAGAGGTAGCTGTCCTCAATAGAGAAAAGCATCATGCTAACAATGTAACTATTGTTCAGTCTAATTGGATGTCTTGTGCCGCTAAAAATTCTCTTGATTTAATTATTTCCAATCCACCATATTTAAAATCAAACGATGTTCATCTTGCCGATTTGAAACATGAGCCACTCATTGCATTGACATCTGATAATGGATCTCAAAGTTTTTATGAAATCGCCACACAGGGAATATATTCTTTAAAGTCAGGGGGGGAAATTATATTTGAACATGGTTGCTCCCAAGCAGAGGAGGTTTCAAATATTTTAAAAGAGTTTGGCTTTAAAAATATTATCTCCATGCAAGATCTTCAGGGATTAGATAGATATACATATGCAAATAAATAATATTATTTTCATATGATAAGATTTATTCTTTAAAGTTAATGCAGGATACAATCCTGCTAATAAAACCTAAAAGATTAGTAATAAATAAAGGGGTTATTTTAATGAAAGGCAATATGATGAAGTGGGATTTAACTATCCCTCAGGCAATTTTACATGCAGAAAAATATAATTTTGATGGCAAATTAGTTTCACGAGAACTAGATGGTTCAATAAACTCGACTACATATGGAGAGTCAATTAAACGATCTAAGAAGCTTGCTAATGCCCTTGCAAAACTTGGTGTAAATGCACATGATCGAGTTGCAACTATTGCCTGGAATAACAGTAGGCACTTTGAAACCTATTTTGCTGTTTCTGGTATGGGAGCTATCCTACATACCTTAAATCCAAGATATTCCCCTGATCAGTTAATATATATACTTAATCATGCAGAGGACGAGGTTTTAATTGTCGATCCTACATTTATTCCACTTGTGGAGACCGTTCAAGATAAATTAGATACAGTTAAATCGATAATTATTGCCGCATCAAAAGATGCTATTCCAGAAAATAATTTAAAAAATGCATTAAGCTATGATGAATTAATTCAAGATGAATCAGATGAATACTTTTGGCCTGAATTAAGTGAAGATGATGCAGTTGCTTTGTGTTATACCTCAGGAACTACTGGCAATCCTAAGGGGGTCTTATATTCTCATAGATCAACTATTTTGCATGCAATTTCTGTATCTGGAGCTATGGGTTTCGACTCTTCTAGCTCAGTCTTACCAGTCGTTCCTATGTTTCATGTTAATGCTTGGGGTGTGCCTTATTGCGCATTAATCCTCGGAATAACTTTGGTATTGCCTTGCCATGCTCTGGATGGAGAATCCTTGTATGAGTTAGTAAAGCAAGAATCAGTTGACTCTATGTTGGGCGTTCCAACTGTATGGCTTGGGCTATTGCAGTATCTTGAAGGAAAAGGCTTAAAGCTTGACACAGTCGATCAAGTTTTGGTTGGAGGTTCTGCAGCGCCATATGCAATGATTAAGGCATTTGATGAACAGCATGATGCATTTTTAACTCATGGATGGGGAATGACAGAAATGAGTCCTCTTGGAACTTTAAATGCTCCAACCAAGAAAGCTATGAGTCTTCCCAAAGAAGAAAGATATCAGCTTCAAACCAAACAAGGCTATCCGATGTTTGGCGTAGAGATTAAGACCGTTGATGATGAAAATAATGAACTTCCAAGAGACGGAGAGGCTAGCGGTGCTCTAAAGGTGAAAGGGCCGTGGATAATGCATACATATTATAAGGCAGACGGTCCTGCTGTAGATGAGGAGGGTTGGTTTGATACTGGAGATGTCGCAACTATCCATCCAGATGGGTGTATGCAGATTGTTGATAGAGCAAAAGATGTTATCAAGACTGGCGGAGAGTGGATTAGTTCAATTGATCTAGAGAATGCTGTACTAACTCACGAAAATGTTCTTGAAGCATGTGTTGTGGGAGTTCCACATCCTAAGTGGGATGAGAGACCTTTACTATTCTTAATTACTAAAGATGGAAATGATATTGATAAGCAGGAAATCAATGATTTCTTATTAGAAAAGGTTGTTAAGTGGTGGTTGCCCGATGATATTATTTTTGTAAAAGAACTTCCTCACGGAGCAACCGGAAAATTATTAAAAGTTGAATTAAGAGAAGAATATAAAGATCATTTAATGGAGAAATAAAATGGCAATAACAATAGTGAAACCTGAAGATTTAAAAGATTATATTGGAAAGGACTTAGGAACTACTGAATGGTTTAAAGTTGATCAGGACAGAATTAACAAATTTGCAGATGCTACAGAAGATCATCAATTTATTCATGTTGACTCAGAACAAGCTACGCCTATTTTTGGTTCAACAATTGCACATGGTTTTCTTTCACTTTCACTAGTTGCTGGCCTTGGTAAAGATACAGCATTAGTGGTTGAGGGAGCAAAAATGGGTTTAAATTATGGACTAGATAAAGTCCGTTTTTTAAGCCCGGTGGCTGTTGACTCAAGGGTTAGGCTTAACACGACAATTTTGGATATTATAGAAAAAAATCCGGGACAATATCTTGTAAAAGCTTCTGTAACAATGGAGATAGAGGGTGTTGAAAAACCAGCCTATATTGCAGAAACGTTGTCAATGTGGATCACTTAAATTTCTTTTAATACATCAAATTCATCAAAATAAAATTTAAAAGATTCATAGAACTCTGATTTATCCACGCTAAAATCTTCTAGGTTATATATAACTTGTCCGTGTTTACCTCTTTTATTTGAATTCATATATTCCTTAATTTCATCGTTTGCGAGCTTATCGAACTTAAAAGAATTTTTTGAATAGATGCTCTTAACGCTATTCAGATTATCTTTTATCAGGTCTTGAAAAAAGATATCACATTTTTGATCTTCAGGAATTAATTGATAGTCTTCTGCAAATCTCTCTAAGAGAGTTTTAATTCGATTATGCCAATAATTAAAATTATTTTCTGGCTCTACTTTATATCTCCTAACCCTATCTCCATATGAAAGCATTGTTGCTGTTGATAGCACTACTGATAATGGATCTCTATAAGTAATTGCAAAAGTTGCATCTGGAAAAGTTTTAAGTAGAGAGGGTATTTGTTCAAGATGTTGAGGTGATTTTAGCACCCATTTTTTAGGTCCTTGAATGAATTGCATGGCCTTCAAGACATCCCTTAGATATTGATAATGATTAATTTGATCGTGTGTTAAGTAATAATCCCTCCACTCAGGAACATATGCCAGCCATTCAGGAAGATAAGTTGAAAAATCAATGGCTTGAAGCTCAATTTCTTCATGAATATGATTCGGATGCATATCATGCATTGACTTAAGTAAAGGCATAGTTTGCAGAAAACTTTCATACTCTTTAAAAGCTTCTTCTTGTCTCGAGTCTTGATCATTTTCTAGATCTAGTAATTTTTCTTTAAATGGTCTTAGACTTTGCCAATATGGCAGGGATTTTAATCTTGAATCTGATGCTATAAGGTTTAGAAGGTGTGTGGTACCAGATCTCGGTAGACCTATAATAATAATGGGTTTAGAGATAATTTCTTCTTGATATTCGGGAAACTCTTTCTTAAATTTTTCAAATTTTAGCCTGTTCTGTAGATATCTAACTTGATCATTAAATATACCGAGTTTTCCTATCCCTGCTAATCCTTCATCATTTGAAACTGACCGCATCAAAACATCTAACCTGGAAATAAAACCCTCATCTCCGAAGTCTTGAAGGCTTGAATTCTTGCATGCTTCATTGATTACAGCCTCAGGACTTAGCTGTAATTTAATCGTCTCACCGTAATCTTTTGCAGCTTTTTGAAATTCCGTTAGCATCGGATTTGCCAAATCTTCGATTTTAATTTTTTTTGACATCTTTAGCCGGAAATTGAATACCCTCCATCAACCCTTATAGTTTCACCAGTAATGTATTTTGCTGAAGGAGATGTTAGAAATAATACAGCATTAGCTATATCAGCAGGATCCCCAAATTTTTTTAATGCAATTCTATTTAATATATCTTTTGAAAATTCTTCTGAATTGATGATGGGTTCGGTCATTCTAGTTTTTATATATCCGGCAGCTACAGCATTAACACGAATTGATTGTTCAGCCCATTTCATTGATAAAGTCTTTATAAGCTGAACCAAACCACCTTTACCAGCTCCATAACCTGGAACAATTGGCATTCCAAAAAAAGATGTCATTGAAGCTATGCCAATAATAGATGCGCCTCCTTGAAGATTAGATTTCATTAAAATAGGTTGAAATAAATTAGATAATCTATAAAAGCTGTTTAGGTGAATATATACAGCTCTATCAAAGATATCTGGATCATCTTCACTTTTTCCGTCTGGAAAACTTAGGCCACCATTATTAATAAGGATGTCTAATTTTTTTATAGATTTTTTAATATCATCAATATTTTTTTTATCTTCTAGGTTTAATTTAATGTAAGAAAATTCTTTTGGGATATCTTTATAGTCTTCTAAGGAAGATTTTGTTCCGGTAATTGTTACATTCGCTCCTGAAGTTAAATAAGCCTCTGCAATAGCCTTACCAATTCCACTTGTTCCGCCTGTAACAAGAATATCTGTATTAGAATAATCAAAAGAGATGTTGCTCATGAATAAATATAATAACATGTGAATATGGGATCTTTACTTATCAATAAAAGGCCTGGATCTTTAGATATAAAACCGGCAAGTCAGTTAAAACCTTTTCAAATAAATGATTTTATCTTTTTATCTGAAGGGGCTAGTAATAGCTATTTGATAGAAACATCCGAAGGAAATATTTTAATAAATACTGGACTAGGTGTAGAAGCACCAATTCACAAACATTGTTTTGATCAAGTAAATAGTAAAGAAATTAAATATATTATTTATACTCAAGGTCATGTAGATCATGTCGGGGGATCAGGTTTTTTTAAAGAATATAATCCTGACGCAACCCTAATCGCACAAGAGAATATTATTGAACACCAATCTTTTGACTCATTAACCCAAGGTGGAAGGGTGTTAAATGCTTACAAGTTTTTTGGTGAAATGATAGATCTTATGAATGATGCTATAGCCAAAGCAGAAAAAATGGGCTTTAAAGACATTCAATCAATTGCTGAGCCGGATATCTTATTTTCAGATGAATATAAACTCTCTATAGGTGGGCTTGATTTAGAATTATATTCAGTTCCAGGTGGAGAAACCTTGGATGCTCTTTTAATTTATCTACCTCAACATAAGATTCTTTTCTCTGGAAATGCCTTCGGACCTTTGTTTCCACATATTCCAAATTTTTGCACTATACGTGGAGATAGGATTAGATTTGCAATTCCATATCTGGATATGTGTAAAAAGGTTTTAGGACTTAATCCAGAGATATTAATTACAGGTCACTTTAAACCAATTGAGGGACAAGAATTAATACATAAAGAAGTAAAAAATCTTCATGATGCAGTTGAATACATACACACCAAAACAGTAGAAGGTATTAATGCTGGAAAAGATATGTTTGAATTAATGCAAGAGATAGTTTTGCCAAGAGAATTGTCAGTTGGAGAGGGATATGGGACCGTTGAATGGGCCATTCGTTCAATTTACGAGGGATATACAGGCTGGTTTAGACATAATTCAACAACAGAATTATACTCTTACTCTCCCCAAACTATTTTTCCTGACTTAAATGATTTAATTGATCAAAAAATAGCGCTAAAAAAGATAAAAGATCTGATTGATAAGAATGAATATTTAAAAGCAATTCATATATCTGAAATTATTATTGCGTCAGATAGTAGTGCAGAAGCATTAAAAATGTATTTAAATGTCCATGAAATTTTATTAATAGAAGCTCAAAAAAATTCAAATCGGTGGATAGTTAAGTGGTTAGAGTTTGAAATAGAAGAAACAAAAAATAAATTAAATGAGCAAGAAAACCCGTCAACTTAATATTCAGGGCCCTGATACATTATCCCTTGATTTAGTTGATTATCCCTCTTTGGGGTCAAATGACTTAATTGTTGCTATTAAGTACTGTGGGATATGTGGAACTGATTTAAGTTACTTGTCATCGGG
>Ga0208411_1001799_pt1 | contig 13895 bp, 15 predicted proteins | sample ETN01SmetaG_4_FD_185793 | JGI IMG/M metagenome (GOLD analysis project Ga0208411, IMG submission 185793) | Marine microbial and viral communities from oxygen minimum zone, Eastern Pacific Ocean - ETNP2014F12-01SV261 (SPAdes) (version 2) | ecosystem: Environmental > Aquatic > Marine > Oceanic ...
GCAGTTAAAAATCCAAAGAAGATTGATCAATCTTTCTAAGAGGAGATGTTTGTAGGTGAGCACTCACAAGTCAAAGACAAGTTCTCCGCTTTATGGCGAACGAGCGATAGCTGAGGCAGAACTGATTTGCTTTGATAATCCCAACCAGGAGCGGCCTTATGATATATCAATAGAACTTCCAGAATTTACTTGTCTATGTCCGTTTTCTGGTTATCCAGACTTCGCGACACTTCGATTGCTATACCAACCAGATCGAAAAGTTTTAGAGTTAAAAGCTATCAAGCTTTATATAAATAGCTATCGCAATCGAAAGATTTCTCATGAGCAGGTTGCGAATCAAATCCTTGACGATTTATTAGAAGCTTGTAACCCTAAATGGATGCAATTGGAGGCAGATTTTAACCCACGTGGAAATGTTCATATGTTAGTTACTGTTTGCCATGGACAAAGATATTCGTGTTGATTCATTCCTTTGAGATAGCTTCTACCAAAAAGGGCATTTCATTTGCTAATCCAGATAAGTCTCTATTACTTAATCCACCAATATGTAACAACTTCTTTTCAGGTTCTGACACAGCCCACAATTGACGCGTTGACAGAATACTTAGACAACCACCAATTAATGTGATTGCAAATCCTGCATAAACAACTGGTACGCCTGGGTCGCGTTTGAGTAGAAGTCCAGTCGCTGGTAATACTTCATGAACCCGCATTTGAATCCCTTTTATTTCTTGTGCGTCGCCTTTAGGTCTTAGGCCAGCAAGAAGTTGGCCGTTTTCATCAAATACTTGTACAGGACCTGTTTCGTTCGAAACCGTAATTAGTACTGGATCTGTTCCTTCCAGATTGGTTGGAAGGACAATTCCCCATACTTGTTCTCCTAGTTGAGGAAAACTTTTTAAAGGTAATTGAAGCTTAGGACTTTGACCTAATTGTAGTGTTATTGCTGCAAGAGACCAGTCGGCTTGATATACGGTCATGCCATTTATGCGTAGCGGATGATTGACACTTACTTCTCGGATTTCGCTAGTTTCTTTACCTTGCTCTAAAAGCTCTAAAGTTGAACGGAATTGTTCAACTCTTCCAGCAGGATCACGTTCAATTTGGAAAGTGTTGAGAGTAAGTGTTAGTTGTTTTTGCCCCTGATTGTTAAAAAGCTCGAATGATCTGCCAGGAGCAAGAAATCTTTCGAGCTGTTGTCCTTTTACTCCCCCCCATGCTGCTCCAAATAATAACAACACAATCCCTAGATGAATAAGAGGCGGACCCATGCGTCCTACCGCACCTTTTCTTGCCGCTAGTCGCCCAGTTTTTTTTGTGACATCCCAACCCTTTTTCTTCAGGCACTCTGCAAGTTGATCAAGTCCTTCTCTTGTTGCTGAAGGGATTGTCTCAGCAATAGCAAGCTTACTTAATTGTTTAGGCTCTGTGTAATCAATCCAATCAAGAGCTTTTTGAAGAATTGGCCATTGTCTTCTCCAACTACAGATGATTAGTGATAGTGCAAGCCAACTAATTAGGGCTAAAAACCAATTGCTTGAGTAAACATTATTTAATTCAAGGCCAATTAGTAATTCACCATTTATGAAGCCTAGCCAGGGATGCTCTCCATACGTTTTTATGTAGCTTTCAATTGGTTCTCCTTGAGGAATTGCAGTGCCAATTGTGCTTGATATTGCAATTACAAGTAGTAAGAAAATTGCAACTTTGAGGCTGGATGTCCAAGCAATTATTTTTCGCAAAATGATCATCGGTTAGATCCAACTTGCTAGAAGTGTTAATAGGCCTGTCGTGAGCAAGATGGTTCCACTTAAAGGAGGGATCCAACGCCCTATAGGACGCAGTGCTAAAAGATTAGGAACGATTGCTGCTGCAGTTCCCGCAAGAAAAAGGGGAAGCACTTGCCCCAATCCAAAAAAGGTCAATAGGAGAACTCCAATGAATGGACTTTTACTCTGAGAAATCCATCCCAGTAATACAGCTAAGACCGGAGTTGTGCATGGAGATGATGCAAGGCCAAATGCAAGGCCTGCTGCAACTGGTGCTAATGGAGCCGGAACTTTTTTTTGCCATATTTCAGGGTCTGGTCCTTGTGGTAAGGGGAATTTGACAATCCCAAGAAGATTTAGTCCCATGAGGATTGCTAAAAAAGCGACTAACTTTGAAATTAATAAAGGTGTTTGACCATAAATTTTCCCAAATAGGCCACTAATACTTCCTAGTACCACTAACGAGAGAACTATCCCGCTACAAAAAGTGAGACTACGTTGAAAAGGACTTTGATTGTTTTCAAACCCTGCCAAAAAGGCAACTGTTATTGGGAGGAGCGATAGAGAGCATGGTCCAAGGCTTGTGAGCAGGCCACAGAAAAAAATTATTAATAGGGTTAGTGGGCCAGGGTTGATTAGACCTTGGCTAAGTATGTGCTCGCTGTTGCGGGCTAGATCGGATAGTGTCAGATCTAGGAAAGAAATTGGCTAAGCCGGTAGTGCCGGATCAAATTCATTACTTCACGATATCTACTCCAGCCTCTTATTTATATGTGGATCACCAATTACTCCAGTGGACTCTAATGAGCAGCGAATTAGGAGACCTCCAATTAGAAGGCTGGACAGAAGAGAACTCCCTCCATAACTGATCATTGGCAATGGCAATCCTGTTGTTGGCATTACTCCTGAAGCTACTGCAATGTTCATCAATGATTGGCCAACGAGGATTGTGCTGCAGCCTATTGCTACCAATTTAGATTGATTGGTTGTGCAAAGAAGAGCTACTCTCAATCCAAGGAATGCTACAAGCATTAAAAAGAGAAGCAGCATTATCGAGCCAAAGAATCCGAATTCTTCTGCAAAAACAGAGAAAATAAAATCAGTACTTCTAAATGGTAAATATTGAAGTTTTTGTGTTGAGAGGCCATAACCTTCCCCAAACCAACCACCTGAACCTATAGCGAGTAGGCTTTGTACGAGTTGGTATCCAGTCCCTTGTGGGTCTTTCCAAGGGTCCAGAAATGATATAACCCTAAGTCTTTGATATTCTTTGAAAAAGATACTTGTAGTGCCTAAAAGTCCCCCTATAAAAGCCACTCCACATAGGCTCCTAAATCTAACTCCGGCTGCTAGTGCTATTAACCAAAGAAGAATTCCTATAAGAGCTGCTGTACTTAAATTGGGTTGCAATAGAATTAGTAATAAAAGAGATCCAAATAAGCTGAGCCAGAAGAACCTCTGGTCTGCATTTAGGCGCCTCCATTGAGCAAATAAGTTTGCAGCTTGAAGAATTAAAAAGGGTTTAAGAAGCTCGGATGGTTGGATTTGGATAGGGCCTATTAATAACCACCTAGTGGATCCATTGATAGTTGTTCCTGCAAAGTAGGTCGCTGTTAAAAGAAAGAATGATAGGAAAAGAAAAGGCCCTGCAAGTTTTAACCAGCTTCGAAGATTGGTAGAAATCGCTACGTATAAAAGACTCCAACTGGCTAGTAGCCAAATTATCTGCCTTTTAATGTAATAGGCTCCATCCCCCATCTCTCTACTGGCTACCCACCAACTTGCTGACCCAAGAATAAAAAGTCCTGCCAAACTCCAAAAACCTATGAGGGTAATTAGCAAACGCCCTTCTGCTGGCCATGCAGCCCAAGGAAGAGGGAGGAGTCTTTGCCAGGATGGGATCCTTTCTCCATCCTGAAACTTCCACGCATGACTTGATTTTTGTTTCTTATACCGCTTATGGAGTTGCATTACATACGGATTGCTTAAAGGGTAATGCAGAGATAAATTATTTCTATTGAGCCGTTTCAGAAGGGATTTGCCAAGTCATTAATAATAAAAAGACTTTTAGAAAAACATCATCAAGTATCGCCTTGTGATGATATCTAGTTGAGACTTAAAGTTTTAGCCCTTCTATGTGTCCTCAGAGAATCACTTGTAATTTCGATACTTTGTAATATTTCAACTCGGCCAAAGAGCTTGTTGTCTTGGTGAATTACTTTTCAAATCAAGTCTAATTTTTGCGACCTGTTGGATTGATTATTCTTGTTAGGTAAAAGCTGTTCCTCTGATGGAAAAATCAAGAAAACCGTCTATAGATGAAGATTTGTCAGTTATTAGTGATTTTTATGATCGATTTCCTTTCCCAGGAGATCCTTTGAAAGATGAACCTCCGCCAGGGTTTAATTGGAGGTGGTCTTTTGACGATGTGCATTCATATTGCTCTGGGGTGCTTCCATGTAGAGATAATTCTTCTGAGACATTGAGAATTCTTGATGCAGGTTGTGGAAGTGGAGTAAGTACGGATTACCTTGCGCATCTAAACCCGAGCTCGGAAATACTTGCTGTAGATATTTCAACTGGGGCACTGAATGTTGCTATAGAGAGATTGCATCGATCTGGTGGGGACGAGCTGGCAAGCGTGCATTTTGAAAGTAGGAGCTTGCTAGACCTCGATCGGGAAGGACCTTTTGATTACATCAACTCAGTAGGAGTATTACATCATTTAACAGATCCTTTGTCTGGGTTAAAAGCATTGTCATCACTTCTTAAGCCTGGTGGGATTTTGCATCTATTTATCTATGCATCTGGAGGTCGTTGGGAAATAAGACGTGTTCAGAAAGCTCTAAAGTCTTTGCGAGTAGTTGATGATAAAGATCTTTTGAAATTAGGGAGAGAGTTTTTTACTAACCTGCCTAAAAATAATCGCCTTAAGCGCAATCATGAAGAGAGATGGGCTATGGAATGTGAATTTGATGTCAATTTTGCTGATATGTATCTTCATCCAAGAGAGACTACTTTTAACCTTGAGAGACTTTGGGAATTAGTAGATAATTCAGGCCTTGAATTTGCAGAGTTTTCTAATCCAAAGGTTTGGTCTTTAGAGCGCTTCTTGAAAGGAGAACTTTTAGAGAGAGCAAAGGCAATGTCACATAGGCAGCAGATGATTTTGGTTGAAGATTTAGATCCCGATATCAGTCATTTTGAGTGTTTTCTATCTAAGGGATCAATTCAAAAGTATGAATGGAAAAATGATAATGATTTACTTGCTACAACAGGGAAGATCAGTCGTTGCATTTGGGGTTGGCCTGGCAAAATATTGCATGACTCGAATATGGATCGAATTGAACTTCATAGGAATTCTTTCAAGTTCTTAAAGACTATTGAAAATTATCCTGAAATGCCTTTTGGCTTGTTGCCGTTGGAATGGGGGGGATCTGTGACTGCCTCTACTGCAAGGGATCTCCTTCAAAGTCAGTTGCTATTGCTTTATCCGTTGTGATAGACATCTGCATGATAGATTCCGCGGGACTTTACGTAGAGAGCCTCGGAGCCCTTGCTGGCATTCCCGCTGCTCCAGCCTGAAAACGATCCCTCTGAGGGAGACAATTCGATGCTGGAAAAATCAGAGGATGCTCGTGATAGTACCGAGAGCAATTTGAGTCTTGGCCCTGCAGTTGAAGCTTCTCATGTTTCTTCTGATGAATATGTGCAGCTTCAGCAGCGCATATTCAGGGTGGCTTTGTTTGTTTCTGCCTTAGCAGTTGCATCCTCAGCCTTTTTCTTTGATTCCCATGTTTCTATCAGTTTGCTGATAGGTGCATTATCCGGAGTCCTTTATCTACGTCTTCTTGCTCGTAGTATTGGCCAACTGGGTAAGAGTTCAAAGTCGGTCAGCAAGATTCAATTGTTTATCCCTGTACTTCTTGTGATTGCAGTTTCAAAACTGCCTGAGCTTGAATTGTTACCTGTCTTTTTCGGGTTTTTTCTCTACAAACCCGCTCTGATTTTTCAGTTCCTGCTTGAGTCTCGAGCTAAAGCTGGAACTGATTAATTTCAAAAGCCGTTATTTCGGCATTCTTAATATTCCCGTCGTTTTGCGACACCGAATTCACGCCCAATGGGTCCCTTTCCACTTTTTCTTCCCTTTGCTGAACTGGAGGTTGGTCAACACCTCTATTGGCAGCTTGGGAACCTAAGAATTCACGGTCAGGTCTTTATGACTTCCTGGATTGTTATAGGTGCATTACTTGCTCTTGTATTGGTAGGCACCAAAAAGATGGAACGTGACCCTCGTGGCGTTCAGAATCTTCTGGAGTTTTTATGGGATTACATCCGTGACTTGGCTCGGACTCAAATTGGAGAAAAAGTTTATCGAGATTGGATGCCTTTTATAGGCACACTTTTCTTGTTTATTTTTGTTAGCAATTGGGGTGGAGCTTTAGTCCCTTGGCGGTTGATACATCTACCAAGTGGAGAACTAGGTGCACCTACTGCTGATATCAATACAACTGTGGCATTGGCACTGCTCGTATCACTTTCCTATTTCTATGCGGGCTTGAGCAATAAAGGATTGCGGTATTTCGAGTATTACGTGCATCCGACCCCGATAATGCTTCCTTTCAAGATCGTTGAGGACTTCACCAAACCCCTTTCACTTTCTTTTCGTTTGTTCGGGAACATCCTTGCGGACGAATTAGTTGTTGCAGTACTTGTGTTTTTAGTCCCTTTGGTGCTACCAGTTCCAGTTATGTTCCTAGGCCTTTTCACAAGTGCCATTCAAGCCTTGATCTTTGCAACTCTTGCCGCTTATTACATCGGTGAAGCTGTTGAGGAGCATCATTAATACATATTTCTTGCCAGACATTAATTAATTTTCTGGCAAATCCCTTGCGGTCAGGTCCGTATTCATTCGGGCCCATCTCATGAGCTTTGAGATGTCCCTGCCGCAGGTATAAACTCCCGGTCCCTACTATTTGCGCTCATCAGGCGCTTCACATCTTTACCTCAATCATGGATTCCATTACCACCGCAGCTTCCGTTGTAGCCGCTGGCCTGGCTGTTGGCCTTGGCGCTATCGGCCCCGGCATTGGGCAGGGAAGCGCTGCACAGGGTGCAGTTGAGGGTATTGCTCGTCAGCCTGAAGCTGAAGGAAAAATTAGAGGCACCTTGCTTCTTTCTTTCGCGTTCATGGAATCACTGACTATTTATGGCCTTGTGGTCGCTTTGGTACTTCTTTTCGCTAACCCTTTCGCGGGCTGACCGAGAATTGAGTGAGATATCAAATCTGATTATTTCAATTTTCTTTAAATTTGATTTGGTCAGATTTGAGCCTCAAGCGGATTTCAAGATCCTTGTTTTTAGCTTTTCCTCTACCTTGCTGCTTGCATTAATCGCTTGCGCCCTTGTCACATGATCAGCTTGTTACTGTTCGGTGCTACTGAGGGAGGTCTTTTTGACTTCGATGCCACTCTTCCGCTTATGGCGGTTCAGGTGGTCCTCCTCACCTTCATACTTAATGCTCTTTTCTTCAAGCCCGTTGGTCGGGTCGTTGAGGAACGAGAGGGCTATATAACCACTAGTCGGGCTGAGGCGAAGCAGAAGCTTGCTGAAGTCCAAAGACTTGAATCTGAGCTAAAGGATCAGCTTAAGGAAGCTCGTCAGGCTGCTCAAAAGGTCATTAGTGATGCAGAGCAAGATTCTGACAAGCTTTATAGAGAGGCTTTAGCTTTAGCCAATAATGATGCGAATGCATCCCGAGAAAAAGCAAGACGCGAGATTGATTCTCAGAAGGACGCTGCTTTGACTCAGTTGAAGGCTGATGCCGACAACTTGGGCAATCTTATTGTTGAACGACTATTGGCATCGCAATGAACTCTCTTCTAATACTTGCCTCTGATGGATTTGGTCTCAACCTTGACCTTTTTGAGACAAATATCATCAATTTGGCGATAGTCATTTTTGGACTTTATAAATTTCTCCCTAATTTCCTTGGGGGAATGCTTGACCGTCGTCGATCAGCAATTCTGACAGACTTGAAGGATGCTGAAGACCGCTTAAAGGGGGCATCAAATGAACTTGCGCAAGCCCAAAAAGAACTTGCATCTGCTGAACAAAAAGCCATCCAGATTCGTTCTGATTGCAAGACTCGAGCAGAGGCTATTCGTCTAGAAAGCGAAAAGCGAACTGTTGAGGAAATGGCTCGTATTAAGCAAGGAGCTGCTTCTGATCTCAATGCAGAAGCAGCAAGAGTTACCTCGCAGCTGAGGCGCGAAGCAGCGCGTTTGGCTATAGAAAAAGCTTTGGCAACTCTTCCTGGGAAACTTGATGAAGGATCTCAGGCGAAATTTCTTAGCGAATCAATCAAAAGGATGGGTAAAGACTGATGCCACTTTTAAATACCATCACCACACCATATGCAGAAGCTTTCCTTCAAGTTGCTTCAAGCCGTAAGGAAGTTGATCAGGTTGTAGACCAGGCAAAGGAAATCTTAACTATCTGGCAAGATTGCCCAGAATTTAGCGAGGCTATGGCTTCGCCTGTTTTGGAAGTTGATTCTAAGAAGGCAGTGCTTGAAAAGCTTTTTGCTAAGCAAGTAACACCTTCCTTTCTTAACTTGCTTAAATTACTCGCGGATCGGCAGCGCATAGGCCTTTTGGATGCTGTGCTCGAGCGAATGCTTGAGCTCTATCGTGAGCAACGCAATATTGCATTGGCGACGGTCACCTCGGCATCCGCACTTGATGAAGACCAACTGAATGATCTTCTTAAGAAGATTCAAGTTGTAGCAGGTACAGATAATCTTGAGCTCAACCTTAAGATTGACTCTGATTTAATTGGAGGCTTCGTAGTCAGTGTTGGTTCAAAGGTTATCGACGCAAGCCTTGCTGGCCAAGTACGTCGCTTAGGCCTTGCTCTGGCGAAGGTGAGCTAGCTCATGTCTTTCATTTAACCTTCCTTTTATACCCCCTCCCAACTCACCCCACTTCTCTCTTTTCTCATGGTTTCCATTCGCCCTGACGAGATCAGTTCGATTCTCAAACAGCAAATTGCTGATTATGACAAGTCTGTATCCGTAAGCAATGTAGGAACCGTTCTGCAAATTGGTGACGGTATTGCTCGAGTTTATGGCCTCGAAAAGGTTATGGCTGGTGAACTTGTTGAATTTGAGGATGGGACTGAAGGCATTGCTTTGAACCTCGAAGACGACAACGTTGGCGTAGTGCTAATGGGTGAGGGCATTGGTATTCAGGAGGGCAGTACCGTTAAAGCAACTGGAAAGATTGCATCTGTACCAGTTGGGGAATCAATGTTGGGTCGTGTGGTTAGTCCGCTTGGTCAACCTGTTGATGGGAATGGTGAAATAGCTACAAATGACTCTCGTCTTATTGAGTCAATAGCTCCAGGAATTATTAAAAGAAAGTCTGTGCATGAACCAATGCAGACTGGGATTACATCGATTGACGCAATGATTCCAATTGGCCGAGGTCAGCGTGAATTGATTATTGGTGATCGCCAAACAGGCAAGACTGCAATTGCTATAGATACCATTATTAATCAAAAGGGAGAAGATGTAGTTTGTGTCTATGTAGCGATTGGTCAGAAGTCTGCTGCTGTGGCCAATGTTGTAGAGGTGCTCCGTGAAAAAGGAGCACTGGATTACACAGTTGTTGTTAATGCAAGTGCTTCAGATGCTGCAGCCTTGCAATATTTGGCTCCTTATACCGGAGCAGCCATTGCTGAATATTTCATGTACAAAGGCAAAGCAACTTTGGTTATATTTGACGATCTGACCAAGCAGGCGCAGGCTTATCGCCAAATGTCTTTGCTTTTGAGGCGTCCACCAGGACGTGAGGCTTATCCAGGAGATGTTTTCTATTGCCATAGTCGCTTACTTGAAAGGGCTGCCAAACTTTCGGATTCAATGGGCAAGGGCTCTATGACTGCTCTACCAATTATTGAGACTCAGGCCGGCGATGTGTCGGCTTACATTCCAACGAATGTGATTTCGATTACTGATGGACAAATTTTCTTGAGCTCTGATCTTTTCAATTCAGGTTTGCGCCCTGCAATTAATGTTGGCATCTCTGTTAGCAGAGTTGGAGGCGCTGCTCAGACAAAGGCTATTAAGAAAATTGCGGGTACTTTGAAACTTGAACTCGCTCAGTTTGATGAACTTGCTGCTTTCTCTCAGTTTGCATCTGATTTGGATGAAGCTACTCAGAAGCAACTTGGTCGAGGGAAGCGTCTAAGAGAGCTTCTTAAGCAGCCTCAGTTTGCACCCCTAAATCTTGCTGAGCAAGTTGCCATTGTTTATGCAGGTGTTAAGGGGCTAATTGATGAAGTCCCTGAGGACAAGGTGACAGAATTTGCTCGTGAACTGCGAGATTATCTCAAAACAAATAAGGCTGAGTTCATCAAAAAGGTCCAAGCCGAAAAAGTTCTTAGTGAAGATTCTGAGTCCATGCTTAAAGCTGCCATCAACGAGGTGAAATCCTCGATGTTGGCAGCAGCCTGATCCTTCCGGTTATTTAGGAGAACCCTATCTATGGCAAACCTCAAGGACATTCGAGACAGGATTGTTTCTGTCAAGAACACTCGAAAGATTACTGAGGCCATGCGTCTCGTTGCAGCTGCAAAGGTCCGGAGAGCGCAGGAGCAGGTCTTGCGGAGCCGCCCCTTCGCTGATCGCTTAGCGCGTGTGCTAGAAAATATCCAATCACGGATGAGATTTGAAGCGGCTGATGCTCCATTGCTCAAAACACGTGATGTAAGTACTATTACTCTTCTCGCTGTAACAGGTGATAGAGGCTTGTGCGGTGGGTATAACTCCAATATCATCAAGCGAACAGAGCAGCGTTATACAGAATTAAAAGATCAGGGCTTTAATCCGGATCTTGTCTTAATTGGACGCAAAGCGATTACTTATTTTCAGAACAGAGCTAGCCAGTTTACAATTCGCGCAATCTTTAAGGATCTTGAGCAAGTCCCTACTTCTCAAGATGCAGAGTTAATAACTAGTGAGGTCTTGGCAGAGTTCCTTTCTGAAAGTACTGACAGGGTTGAGGTTATCTATACGAAGTTCATCAATCTTGTGAGTTGTAATCCTGTAGTTCAGACTTTGCTTCCTTTAGACCCTCAAGGGATAGCAGAAGCAGATGATGAGATTTTTAGGTTGACTACAAAGGATAGTCGCTTAACTATCGAGAAGGGGGTCGGTCCAGCCAATGATCAGCCTGCACTCCCCTCTGACATTGTTTTTGAGCAGAGTCCTGAGCAACTGCTCAATTCACTTTTACCTCTTTATTTACAGAATCAACTGCTTCGTGCGTTGCAGGAGTCAGCTGCGTCTGAATTGGCAAGCAGGATGACGGCTATGAATAATGCAAGCGATAATGCTAAGGAATTAGCTAAGACCCTGACTCTTGATTACAACAAAGCCCGTCAGGCTGCAATTACACAGGAGATCTTGGAAGTCGTAGGAGGCTCCTGTGCATAGCTTATATGCATATGCTTCAGGCTTAAAGAAACGAAGAATACTTGTATTAGGTCGCTTTGATTAACTATGCCTCTAGACAATAAAGGTGTTGATTATATGTCTTTTTATACTGAAAGATTGATTATGGGTTCCCTACTAATAGTTAGAAACAATTAGGATTGTTTTTATAATGAATCATTCTTTATATGATATTAATTCTAGTCAATACTAATAGTGAAATTGATTGTGGTTGAACTTGATTTGCAATGGCCTGAGGAGGTTTCATTTGATGAACTAAGGGCTTGGGTCATTGACCGGCTTAGTGAGTATGGGGATCCTTTGCGCTGGGCAATTACGGCTATTAACTTTTCCCGCACTAATAACTTAGCTCGTCAGTTAAGAGTTGAAGCAGTCGTAATCAGCTCTTAGCTCTTTTCTTTGGACCTTAAACTTCCTACACTTTTAGTTATTCCTACAGGGATAGGTTGCTCTCTTGGTGGCTATGCGGGAGATGCTATCCCTGCTGCTCGTTTATTGGCTGCGGCTTCGGGCTGTTTGATCACTCATCCAAATGTGATGAATGGAGCTTCCCTTTATTGGAGTGATACGCGAATTCAATATGTTGAAGGGTATGGATTAGACCGATTTTCTGCTGGTGAGATTGTGTTGAAGCCAGTGAGAAAACAGCAAGTAGGTTTGCTTTTGGACGCAGGTATAGAGAAAGAGTTGAAGGAAAGACATTTACAGGTTGCAGAAGGTTGTAGAGCAAGTTTGGGATTGAATATTGGACCTGTAGTGAGTACAGATGTGCCATTAGATATAAAATTGCATCAAGGGCTTAGTGGTTCCAGCTTGGGAGTGATTGGTCAAGTCGATGCCCTATTGCAAGCTGGAGAGAAACTTAAAAACGCAGGTGCAACAGCAATAGCTGCAGTGACACGGTTCCCAGATAACCTTGATAGTGAAATGCTGGATAACTATCGTCAGGGCCAAGGTGTTGATGCTCTCTCAGGAGCCGAAGCGGTAATAAGTCATTTGTTGGTGAAGCATCTTGGTCTGCCTTGTGCTCATGCTCCTGCATTGTCTTCGTTGCCGTTTCATTCAGGCCTAGACCCACGTGTCGCAGGGGAGGAACTAGGCCATACGTTTCTTCCATGTGTGTTGGTTGGGCTAAGCAGATCTCCGGATCTCATTCCAGTACCTAGAGAACACTGTTTAGAAGATTTTTGTATTCCAGGCTCTATTGATGTGGATCAATTAGGTGCTGTCGTTGTTCCTGAGGGAGCACTTGGAGGAGAAGCTGTTTTGTCCTGCTTAGAACGAAATATACCTCTCATTGTTGTAGAGAATCTAAATGCGATGAATGTCACTACTGAATTATTGGGGCTAAAAGATGATGTCCTTTTAAATAGAAAGAGGTTAATCTTAAATGCTAGTAACTATATTGAGGCAGCAGGTTTAATAGTTCTTTTAAAAGAAGGTATTAATATTGACTCTTTGTCGAGGCCATTCGAGAGCATTCATCAAATCAATTGAGAATCTAATTGATTTCTGTAATTAGTTTGTGAACATTAACTCGTCTTTTGAATTGCTTGGAATGATGAGCTTTGGAACTTTTTGCCTTTAACGTAAGCAAGCCATTGGATGTCTTGGAGTGATGCCTAAAGCTTTAGCTACGCCAGGATGACACACTGAACCGCTTATCGTGTTTAGCCCTGAAAGTAACTCTGGCCGCTCGGTAATTGCTTCTTCTAGTCCACGTCCTGCAATCCCAAGAATGTATGGCAGAGTAACGCTCACTAGTGCTTCTGTAGATGTAAAAGGTACAGCGCCAGGCATATTCCCAACGGCGTAATGTTGAACACCATAAATATTCACAGTGGGATTGGTATGAGTGGTTTCAATGCTGGTTGCTACACAACCTCCTTGATCTATTGCGACATCAACTATTACTGAGTTTGGCTTCATTTGCTTCACCATTTCTTCGTTTACGAGTGTTGGTGCTCGACCTCCTGGTGTAAGCACTGCACCTATCAAAAGATCTGCAGTTGGGATAAGCCTTTCAAGCAGAGCACGGTTGCTCACAACACTCGTTAATCTTCCTCTTCGGTCTGCTTCTAAGTTACGTAATCTTTCTGGAGATCGGTCTAAAAGCATGACTTCTGCATCCATTGCAGCAGCAAGCCGTGCTGCATTCCAGCCAACGGTTCCTGCTCCAAGCACAATTACCCTTGCTGGTCTCACTCCTGTGCATCCACCTATAAGAACTCCACTACCTCCATGTGGCCGCTCAAGTAGGTGAGCGCCTACTTGAGCGGCTAGTCGGCCAGCTATCTCACTCATGGGAGCCAATAAAGGCAAACTCCCGTTCTCCATTTGGACTGTTTCATACCCCACTCCTGTTGCTCCTGCCTCTATTAATGCCTGTCCAACTTTGGGATAGGCAGCTAGATGTAAGTAGGTGAACAAAACCATATCTTTTCTAAGTAGCTCAAATTCCTCTTCTTGAGGCTCTTTAACTTTCACTATTAAATGAGATGCCCAAGCTTCTTCTTTAGACACTATTTTTGCTCCTGCATTTGCAAAAGCTTCATCTCCAATACCAGCCCCAGCCCCAGCCCCGCTTTGAATACGTACCTCTAATCCTT
>Ga0208411_1001802_pt1 | contig 13886 bp, 9 predicted proteins | sample ETN01SmetaG_4_FD_185793 | JGI IMG/M metagenome (GOLD analysis project Ga0208411, IMG submission 185793) | Marine microbial and viral communities from oxygen minimum zone, Eastern Pacific Ocean - ETNP2014F12-01SV261 (SPAdes) (version 2) | ecosystem: Environmental > Aquatic > Marine > Oceanic ...
GACACGATGTACCCCTACTTTCGCCTGATTGAGGGAGGGTATGAACCCGTGGTAGCCGCTCCGGAAAAACGCACCTATCAGATGGTGATGCACCAGAACAAACCCGGCTGGACGATTACCAAGGAATGGGAGGGTTACACGATGGATGCGGATATCGCCTTTGCCGACATTACCCCTGAGGATTATCTGGGCATCTTTTATAGTGGCGGCCGGGCCCCGGAGTACATTCGCGAAGATGAGAATCTGCTGCGCATCACACGCTACTTTTTTGAGAAGAACGCTCCCATTGCCAGCGTATGCCATGGCGTGGAAATTCCTGCGCGCGCCGACTGCGTGAAGGGCCGAAAAATGGCTACCGTACCCAAAGCGAAGTTTGATCTCGAAATCTGCGGCGGCATGTTTGTCGATGAACCGTGCGTGATCGACGGCAACCTCATTAGTGGCCGCACTTTTTGGGATCACGGCCACTACATGGGCCCGTGGATGAAGCTCCTTGATGAGGCCCGCGCCGCCCAATCGTAATGCGCCTCTTCGCGCTCATCGCCTCGCTGCTTCCGCTCCTCGCGGTAGCACAACCGACGGTTCCCGGTTTCGACCGTTTCCAATTACTAGCTAGAGCAGAAGATCAAATCGCTTCCGGGGAAGTGCTGATTACTGAATTAAACTGCATCGGTTGCCACGCTACCGATAAACAGCAGAGTCACCGTTTTGAAGCGCGCCCGGCTCCCGTGCTCTTCACCACTCACAACCCTGCTTCAGCAAGCTGGCTGAAGTATTGGCTGGATGATCCGCAGAACCTCAAGCCCGGCACCCTCATGCCTGACCTACTGCATGGTCTTGGTGAAAAGGAAAAGGCACACGCAGTCGATGCCCTGCGCCATTATCTGGTGTCCCTTACCCCACCACTTGGCAACTGGGCGGTAACAATCGGCCGCGCTAATGAAGGCAAAAAACTTTATGAGACCGTCGGCTGCGCCCAATGCCATGCGCCCGATGCCAAGAACAACGGCAAGGACGTACCACTGGGGGAACTGCAGCAAAAGTACACACAAGAGCAACTCATCCAGTTCCTGCTTAACCCGCTGCACAGCCGCCCCGCCGGCCGCATGCCACGTGTACCAATGACCCAGCAAGAGTCCGCACACATCGCCGTCTTCCTGCGCAGTCGCACTCCATTACGTAAAAACATTGCTCTGGCCAATGGCCAAGCCGCCCTGAAGCTGAGGGATGAAGGCAAGGCGATTTATCAAAAACTGAGATGCGCCAATTGTCATTCCACTCGGGGTTCAAACATTCCCCCAAAGTTGTCCAAACCACTGGCCAAACTTGATACCACCCAAGGTTGTCTTTCTGCCAAGCCACCAAAAGGAACACCTCACTTCCATTTGAAACCTAAACAGATAAAAGCCATCACCGCCGCACTTAGAGCCAGGCCACGTGAATTCACTATCCAGGAACAGACACGCCGCCGCATGCGTCTACTTAATTGCACCGCGTGCCACACGCGTGGTGACTTGGGTAAGCCTGACCCAACGCGCGACAAGTTCTTTACCACAACCGGCAATGACCTAGGGGATGAAGGACGCCTACCACCTTTACTCACCGGCGTGGGAGCCAAACTGACAGACGCCACGCTGCACAAGGTGATCCGTGGTGAGGATGCCGTGCGCCCCTACATGACCACACGCATGCCTGATTTTGGCGAGGCACACGCCAAGTTTCTTGCCCAACACCTTGCGAATGCTGACGCGCGCACCAACGTGAAACCCACCCCACGGGATGGAGAGGAAAATCAGGTGGGCCGCAACAAGTACGGTCGTGAATTAATGGGAGTCAAGGGGCTTAACTGCATTACCTGCCATCAACTCGGAGGACGCAAGTCACTGGGCATTCAGGCAATGGATCTGGCCCACTCGTCCAACCGCCTGCGCCCAGAGTGGTTCAGGGATTACCTGATTAACCCCGCCAGATTCCGGCCCGGCACCCGCATGCCCTCCTTCTGGCCTGAGGGCAAGGCAGTAAGCAAGATTTTTGGGCGCAATACTTCCCGGCAAATCGACAGCATTTGGGTGTACCTGAATGAATTCGAACAAACCCGCCTACCTGAAGGATTTGAGAAAAAGGGTGGCTTTGAACTAAAACCCGGCAAACGGCCAATCGTGTTTCGCACCTTCATGGAAAGCGCGGGCACGCACTCCATTGCCATTGGTTTTCCTCAAGGCATCCACGCGGCATTTAATTCTGAGCAGGTGGGATGGTCCCTTCTTTGGCGAGGTAAATTTCTTGATGCGGAAAGTACCTGGGATGATCGCTTCACACCACTGGCCCCTCCCTTGGGAAAGAGTGTCGTAACGCTGCGATCAGGCCCTGCAGTTGCTGTCCTGAAAAATCTGGAACAACCGTGGCCCAAGGACGGACTCCAAATGCGAGGATACCGCCTGGCCAAGGATGGTACGCCAAGCATCCTCTATTCCCACGGCACCACAAAAATAACCGATACCCTTACTCCCAGAGGCAAGGGCCTGCGGCGGCGGATGGAGTTTAACGGGCCCAAGGGCAACCTGTGGGTCCGGCTGGCAACCGCCAAAGTTTTTCTCAGTGACAAGCCCGGGGTGTGGAGCACCGACACCCAACTTTCCATCATCGCCCCCACTGCACAGTTTCGGAGGATTGGAGGGATGTCCGAATTGATTGTGCCGGTAAAATTTGATGGATCAGGCAAGGCAACCATTGAAATAGAGTGGCACTGGCAATGAAGAATCTCGTCACAACCATAATATTGGGTGTCGCGGGAGCAACGGCCGCTGAAAATGACTATTACAAACTCACCTCAGTCCCTTTCCCAAAAGATCTTAAGCTTGAAATCAGCGGCATGGCCACCCTGCCCGGTGATCGCATGGCCCTGGCTATTCGCAAGGGTGAGGTTTGGATTGCCAAGGGTTTGTCGGAAGGCAAACCGGTATATCAGAAATTTGCCAGCGGCCTGCATGAGCCACTGGGGTTGGCCTATCACAAGGACGATCTCTATACCGTGCAACGCACTGAACTGACGCGCCTGCGTGATACCGACAACGATGGACGCGCTGATGAATACCTCACCCACGCGAAGGGTTGGGGGGTAACCGGCAATTACCATGAGTACGCCTACGGTCCGGCAATCGATCACGCAGGCAACATGTGGGTGGCCCTCAACTGCTCCATCGGCAAGGGGTCCAATCCCAATAACCAATGGCGCGGCTGGAGTTTGCGTGTGAAACCCGATGGATCGTGGGTGCCCATGTCCGGCGGCTTCCGTTCGCCTTCAGGTATCGGCACCAACCTGACTGGCGACGTGTTTGCCACTGATCAACAAGGCAACTGGTTTCCCACCTGCCCACTAATGCACCTGAAACGGGGTACGTTCCATGGCCACGCCGATTCGCTGCCATTCACCCAATTGCCAAAAGCCACCTTCAAGGTGGATGGTGAGTTACCCAAAAACCTGACTGTCACCCAGGCTGCCCAGCGCATCGGCGCTTATCAACTGCCTGCAGTGTGGTTTCCCTACCGCAAGATGGGCATGAGCACGACCGACATTCTTGCCGATAGCACTCAGGGTAAGTTCGGCCCTTTCGCTGGCCAGTTGTTTTGCGGTGAATTCACAATGTCCTTTGTGTCGCGCGTATTTCTGGAAAAGGTGAATGGCGAATATCAGGGCGCGTGTTTCCGGTTCCGTGACGGGCTTGACTGCGCCGCTCTGCGCCTGCAATGGGGGGCAGATGGCTCGATGTACATCGGCCAAAGCAACCGCGGGTGGAATTCGCTGGGCACCAAGAGCTATGGCCTGCAACGCCTGCAATGGACCGGCAAGGTACCCTTTGAAATCAAGACGATGTCTGCTCGCCCCGATGGGTTTGTGCTGACTTTCACCCAGCGAGTTGACTCCAGAACGGCCACCAACCCTAAGAGCTATCTGCTTAGCAGTTACACCTACCCGTATCACTCAAAATATGGCGGCGAAGAAATTGATGTAAAAACGCTTACAGTAAAATCAGCCACCCTGGATGCCGCCAAACAATCGGTTCACCTGAAGATTGATGGCCTGCGCGCTGGCTACGTGCACGAATTACACGCCGATGGCGTAAAGGACCCAAAAGGTCAGCCGTTACTCCATAAGGCGGCGTACTACACGCTAAACCGAATTCCAAAGTAAACTAAGGCCGCTTAAGTAGCGGGTTACTCCGAAAATCACCGGGAATTTTTGGCTTACGCAAGGGCACTTTTTTCGCCCCGCGATAAGGAGGCCACTCAATGCGTTGACTTTCATAACGCACAAACTCCCATGCGGGCCATTGGGGGGTGTCTTTCTGAACACCGGAGTAGATTTTCTGCATACGTACAGCCATTTGCCTGAAACGCTTGGGCTCAGCACTGGCTAGATCACGCGTCTCGGCCCGGTCGGCCTTAAGATTATAGAGCTCCATCTCGCCAAGCTTGGCGCTCTTGATGTCGCGCTGGTCTTGAGCGTCAATACCCGCCCGTTGCCGGGCCGGTTGCGCGTCAATGGCCGATACCAGTTTCCAGTCGCCCTCTCGCATGGCCACCTGCATGCCGCCTCTAGCCGCATGAAAATGCCAGTAGAGTGGTTGCTCGCGCACAATCTTTTTGCCCCCAAATAGCGGAGTGATATTTGTACCATCCAGAGGTCGGTCATCCGGTGCCTTTAGCCCGGTGACATCACACAGGGTCGGCAAAATATCCACACCACTAACGGGCGTTTGATCTGTTGAGCCTGCCTTTACCTTGCCTGGCCAGCGGATTATCCCGGGCACTCGAATGCCGCCTTCAAACACCGATCCCTTCTTATCACGCAGGCCGTCTGTCTCACCGTGTGGATGAAAGCTGGTGCGTGCGGGGCCATTGTCGCTGGTAAAGAATACCAGCGTATTCTCTCGAAGCTTCTGTTTATCCAATTCAGCCATAAGGCGGCCAAAGTGCGCATCCAGCTGGGCCACGTTCCCCCAGTAGGCAGTGTAGCTGGGGTCGTTACTGGGATAACCTTCTGCAAACGCAGGCGCGGTCGCGATGGGTTCGTGCGGCTCGTGATAGCAGGTAAATAGAAAGAACGGCTTGGTTTTATCCCGCCACTGTCGCAGCCAGTGGATGGCCTCATCAGTGACAATCCCAGCCGAGTAACCCTTGAGTGTACCCAGCGGCGTGCCGTTGCGCACGAAATTCCATGGGTTGCGATGATTGGGCAGCCCGTTATTCTGTACAGAGAACCAGTGGTTGAATCCGTGATCATTGGGCTGCGGTTGACCTGGAAGATTAAACCAACCATTAAGATGCCACTTGCCGGTGTGCGCGGTGTCATAGCCACCATTCCGCAAGATGGTCGCAATGGTGATTTCCTCCTTGGGCACGTGCATGGGTGAAAGCATGGGGATCCAGTTGTGAACCCCCACGCGCGTGGGCGTACGACCGGTCATGAGCCCCGTACGCGAAGGCGAACAGTTTGCCGCCGCCGCGTAGCAGTCAGTAAAGCGCATGCCTTCGCGCGCGAACCGGTCGAGATTGGGCGTTTTAACGATCTTGTTGCCGTAACAACCCAGATCGCCATAACCAAGATCATCAGCCAGCACAATGAGGATATTGGGAGACTGTCCACTCCCATGAAAAACTGAAAAAGAGATTCCAATAAAAAATAAAAATCTTTTCATGATATAAGGATTCTTAAGACCAGCACAATTGGCTGGAACTGACCTCATCCTGCCTTGAGGTAATTTATCTGGCAACTTTTTCATTTGATTAACCAATGAGCTACCCTCAATATTACCAACTGGTACCAACCCAACCAGAGAACACCTGTCATGACTACTGAACCTGCAACTGAATCAGAAACAATAACCCCCTCTTCCAACACCTCGCGCAAGATTATCATCGCCCTACTTGTTGTTACCTGCGCGATGTGGGGTCTGGATCTTCAAGCCAAGCTGAAATGGAAAAAGAGTTTTAATACCGCTGATAAACTATATGACGATGGTGAGAATAACCCGGCCGAGTACATGAATAAAATTGGCAAACCTCCACGAATAAAAGCTGAAGATAACAAGCTAAGCCAAATGTACCGGTGGACTGGCTCCCTAACAAGCTACGACCTTATAGTTTCTTTCAGAGGCAGTGATGGATCACGAGGGGTCGACGATATCGTTGCAAAAGGGGCGAGAGTATTCGAAGCAGAAAATATATCCAAAATGCAACTGGCCAAGGCAACCGGCACCTTGGATGAAAATTTGGTGATTCCAGAGGAAGACACCACCATCGAGGAAGGTCCCGGTGGTGGTCCCGGTGGTGGTCCCGGTGGTGGTCCCGGTGGTGGTCCCGGTCAAAGTTTTCAGGGCTTCAAGGATACGGACCTTAAGATGAATGCGGAAACGCAAGCCAAATGGGATTCTGCCGCCAAACAACTAAGTGAGAACATGGATAATCTTCCCGAAGATCGCCGGGAAAGATTCACAAAAATGCGTGAGTTGCAGCAGAAATTCCGTGAAGAGGCAAAAAGTTATCTGACTGAGGAGCAATATGCGAATTTTGAGAAGAACAATCCTGCTCGCCGAAGCCGCGGACGGTCCGGGATCAGTGCAGAACAGCTCGGACTTGAAGGAGATGTTAAGGCCAAATACGAGTCAGCAACCGAAAAAATGCGTGAACAAATGCGAGCAATGTTCTCCGGTGGTGGTGGAGGCTCACGCGAGGAACTCATGGAAAAGATGACCACCATGCGTGAAGCCTTGGAGGCAGAAATAAAAACCATTCTGAGCCCAGAACAATTCAAGAAATATCAGGAACTACGAAGCCAACAATCTCAAAGAGGCAGCCGTTCCCGTAAATCGAACAATGAGTCAACCCCTCTAGCCCCCCCTAAAAAAAACTAGGAGTCGACTTCCGGCAATTTTCTGCCGGGGCGAATATCGATGTAGTCAGTGTTGGCCGCCTCACCGCGCACCAGATATACTGGAACCCAATGTTCAGCCGTATTGACCTTCACTGTTTTGGCATTGGCATAACGCATGGTGTAAGCGGCACGTCTCCGTCCACTGCCGTTGGCCTCACTGCCATGCAGCACAAAAGAATCGTGGACTGACAAGCTGCCTGCCTTCATCTCCAAACATACCGCCCCCTCTTCCATCTCAGAGCTCACCTCCACCTTAAGACCAAGTAAATCATCTTCTCCGGTGCTAATTTTTTCCATTTCTGGGTAACCCTCATGTGTGCAAGGGATCACCTGCATACACCCATTGGCACAATCAGTATCATCAATAGCCAGCCAGACAGTCGTTACATCGGCACCCTGTACACTATGCCAATAGGTGTTGTCCTGATGCCAGGCCACCGGCAAACCATCCTCGGCACGTTTCACAATGAGATGGGACATGATGAGAATGAGATCAGGCCCAAGAACCGATTCCACTGCATCCAAAACGCGTGGATGCCGGCACAGCTCCAGCCAAAATGGATTTTTGGGATGCGGTTCGGTGAGGTACTCAGGACGACCGTCCACCTCCTTGTTTTCGCCATCCTTATAAACCACCTGTCGCTCCGGCAAATTATCCAACAACTTATCCAGCTCAACCCGAACCGAGGCAATTTCCGTCTGGCTTAAGACATCATTAAAGAGGCAATAACCTTCCTCAGCGTAGCACACAGGATTGATGTTGGGCATACAGGGCACTGACAAAGACTAGTTTAATTACCCTCAAAGACAATTCCCGAATCGCTTTTGGATAATGCTTCGGGCATATTCCGCACGGCTTGAAACGCACCTCCCTCCAGTGCCATAAAAACGCCGGCCCCTTGAAAAGCTTCTGGGCTGTACGCATGCCATTTGCCCCCAGCAAATTCCCTATTTTTTACGGGTGGGTAATCGTCTTCGCCGCCACTCTCGGAAATATATTCAGTATCCCCGGACAAACGATGGGTTTCAGTGTCTTTACTGACCTGTTGATGGAAGAACTAAAGCTCACGCGCGTTCAACTCAGCCTTGCCTACTGTTTGGGCACCGTAGCCAGCGGCCTGACATTACCCTGGCTGGGCAAAGTATTGGACAAGTGGGGAGAAAGAAAGATGGCCGTTTACTCAGTGATTGCCACGGGCCTGATTCTGTTTTACCTCGCCCAAACCGGACCTTTAAGCCGGGCTTTGGGTTCGGTCCTGCCCTCAGGCATCGCCGCGTTTTTGGTTATTGGGATTGGTTTTTACATGATCCGGGCCGCCGCACAAGGGGTGCTCTCCATGACCTGTCGCAATGCCGTTGGCAAATGGTTCGATCATCAACGAGGCCTCGCCCTGGCCATTAGTGGCGTACTGGTTTCCTTCAGTTACTCCCTGGCTCCGCGAGGCTTGGACTGGTTAATCCAAAGATACGGAGGCCATGAAGGAGCCTGGATTGTGATGGGTATCGGCACCTTGGCAATTATGGCTCCTCTGGCCTGGTTACTCTTCCGTGATAAACCGGAAGATGACGGACTGTTGATGGACAACGGCAAGAGCGCCAATGAAGTAAACCGAAACCCCGACATGTATATTCACCGTGAATTCACGCGCAGTGAAGCAATTAGAGATTACTCGTTTTGGATATTTAACCTGACTTTTTCGTTCTTTGGACTGTACGCAACCGCGGTTACCTTTCACATCCTCTCGCTGGGAAAAGAATATTCGATTGATCGCGAATACATATTATCACTGTTCTTCCCTATTGCAGTTGTGAGTGTAATAACCAACCTGTTTTTTGGAGCGATTAATGCACGTATCCGTTTAAAGAAACTGCTGCTCATCATGAATATTGGCTGTCTTTCGGCCGTATTGGGCATGTTGTATCTTAATCATCCCATCGGTATACCGGCTTATGTAATTGGCAGTGGAATCGCTGGTGGCGGATTCGTAAGTCTATCAGGAATCGTGTTTCCCAGATTCTACGGACGTGAGCATCTCGGCGCGATCAGTGGAATAAACATGTCCAGCACTGTTATTGCCAGTGGTCTTGGTCCGTTGCTCTATGCCGCATGCAATGATTTAGCCAATAGTTATAGATTGATCCTAATTGCCAGTGCCTATATCCCGGCGGCGTTGGCTTTACTGAGTCTGAAGGCAGACAATCCGCAAATGAAATATATTAAAACATGAGCCCCTTCTGCAAGGGGCAGCGCTGGATCAGTGAAACTGAACCCGAACTGGGACTGGGTACGGTCATGGAATCAGGAGAAGGTCGGGTGCAGGTCCTTTATCCGGCCACCGGTGAGGTGCGGGTGTATACTGAGGAAAATGCCCCCCTGCGCCGAATCCAATTCAGGCAAGGAGATACCATTGAGGATCATAATGGCCACGAACGCACTGTGGAAAGTGTTCGAGAAGAAAATGGAGTCATAACCTATGGCGGAGCTGACTGGAACCTGCCTGAGGCCCGACTAAGTGACCACATCAGCCTGCACGGCCCCCTAGACCGACTCCGGGGCGGCCAGAGGGATGAAGCAGCGGTTTACGCATTGCGCCAACGCGCGTTGCAAATGATCTGTGAGTGGAGAAAATCTCCGGTACGGGGTTTTGTGGGAGGGCGAATTGACCTAATCTCTCACCAGCTCTATATCGCCGGCGAGGTTGGCAACCGCATGGCACCGCGCGTGTTATTATCCGACGAGGTCGGCCTGGGTAAAACGATCGAGGCAGGACTGATTTTACACCGGCAACTCATCACCGGCCGCGCATCACGCGTGCTGATCATTGTGCCCGAATCACTGGTCCATCAGTGGTTTGTGGAAATGCTCCGCAAGTTCAATGTGTGGGTAAACATCTTTGATGAAGAACGGTGTGCGGCGATTGAGGCTTCAAACCCGGACAGCAACCCGTTTCTCGATGATCAGGTTATTCTAACCAGCATTGATTTTCTCGCTGAAAAACCCGGCCGCGTCGAACAGGCTCGGGAAGCGGGCTGGGATTTGGTGGTAATTGATGAAGCCCATCATCTGGAGTGGAACAAGGAGGCCCCGAGTAAAGAATATGAACTGGTCCAGTCACTCAGTCAGGAATCCGAGGGCTTGCTGTTACTCACGGCCACGCCCGAACAACTCGGTCAAGAAAGTCATTTTGCGCGCCTACGCCTTCTTGACCCCGATCGCTATCCGGATTTTGCACGTTACAAAAGGGAAGCTGAACATTTCACTGAAATTGCACCCATTGCCAACGCACTGCATCAGGGTGATAAACTAAGTGCAGAACAACAACAAAAGCTATCGGCCATGCCGGGACTGGATGCAGAAATGAGCGCAGAAGCCCTGCTCAGTGCCCTACTCGATCGCCATGGCCCCGGCCGGGTTATCTTCCGTAATACGCGCGCAGCGATGAGCGGTTTCCCGGGACGCAAGACACATTTGGAGCCACTGGTGCCGAATCGTGACAAGGAACAATGGATGACTCATTCGGTCACTGAGTTTGTCAACGACTCGGCGACAAGTGAAGAAACCCAAAAGATCAGTCTCAATTATGATCCGCGTATTGCCTGGCTGGCCCGCTTACTACATGAATTAGGAGAGGAAAAGGTGCTACTCATATGTCGCAGTCGTGAAAAGGCTCTGGCAATCGAGAAGGCTGTAAACCGACAGATCCCTGTGAAAGTAGGCGTATTTCACGAGGACCTCACTCTGATTCAACGCGACCGTAACGCCGCATGGTTTGCCGAGGAAGATGGAGCCAGACTCCTCATCTGCTCAGAGATTGGTAGCGAGGGGCGCAATTTTCAATTCGTCCAGCACCTCGTTTTATTTGATCTACCCCTCAATCCTGAACTCCTCGAGCAACGCATTGGCCGCCTCGATCGCATTGGCCAAACCAAAACAATCCATTTACATGTGCCTTACCTTAAAGGAAGCCCTCAGGAGGTTTTAGCGCGCTGGTACCATGAGGGACTCAATGCTTTTGAAAATAACCTTGTGGGAGCAAATCAGCTCCTACAGGAGTTTGGCAAGCAGGTGTTCACATTAGCCTCCGAATATAGTGAACCTGAGAAACTGAATGATCTGATTACCAAAACTGCCGCAAAACATTCGGTTATCGCCTCGCAACTGGAACAGGGCCGTGACCGATTACTGGAACTAAACTCACACAGACCCGCTGAGTCGAAGATGGTTATGGAAGCCATTAATTCAGCCGACGCCGATCCTCAACTGGAGGAATTCCTGCTCCTTGTCCTTGATCACTATGGTGTGCACGTCGAAGATTTGGGCAACCGAACCTATCTCCTACAGGGTCACGGAATAAAGACTGATTCCTTCCCGGAAATTCCAAACGAAGGGCTGGTGGGGACCTTCGAGCGCAGACACGCCCTCGGGCGTGAGGACGTGAGCCTCTTAACCAGCGACCACCCGATGGTGACTGGAGCAGTCGATCTACTACTCGGCAGCGAGCAGGGTAATTGCACCTTTGGCATATGGCCCGATACAGAGGACAAAACCGTGTTACTGGAAACAACCTTTGTGCTCGAAACCCTCGCGCCTGCCCGACTGCACGCCGACCGTTTCCTTCCCCCCACCCCAATACGTATGTTGGTAAACCATAAAAATGAGTCGCTCACTTTGGAGCTGCCTCAACTGGACAAGGGTTTACCCCACAAACTATTGGATAACCCGAAGATTGGGCGGGAAGTGATTCCCGGCATGTTTGAGGCAGCCGAACAATTTGCGAACGCAAAGGCCCAGAGTCTGGTCAAGCAGGCTCATAGGGAGATGGTCACTCAACTACAGGAAGAAGTCGATCGCCTCAAGAATCTCCGGGAAATTAACGATCACGTGCGCCCCGTGGAAATTGAACTGGCCCAGCAACAGTTAAAAGAGCTCAAAGAGGTGATTAACAAGGCTCGAATTCGCCTGGACGCCGTCCGGCTGATTTGGAAAGGGGATCCCGAGGCAATCAAGGGGTAATTATAATCCGAATTCATCGCTTAAAAACTTGGCGGAGCCTCCCTCAGACGGTTCAATCCTCTCCACCATGTTGCTGCATCAAAAGCTTATACATCCTGATATCAATGGCATCGTTGGCGCCGCAGGGCACCACTCAAAGATCCTGATTGCCGATGGCAATTATCCGGCCTCCTCGACACTCGGCCCAAATGCCGAACTGGTTTCACTGAACCTCATGCCCGGGGTAGTGACCTGCAGCCAAGCGCTGGAGGCGTTGCTCAGCGCCGTGCCCATCGAAGCGGCCAATACCATGGGAATTCCTGATGATGATCCCTACGCAAAATTTGGACCACCGCCGGTCTGGGAAGAGTACGAGAAACTTATTGAGGGAGCGGGCCTGGACATGAAGTTTGAGCCGATCCCCAAATGGGATTTTTACGAGGCTGTACGTGGCCCCGATCTTGTGCTCACGATTCAAACCGCCGATCAGGCGCTTTGGGCCAACCTACTCCTCACCGTGGGGGTACGCACACCGGACAAATAATCATGAAACGACTCCTCTTTATTCTGGGTGCGGTACTGGCAATTTCGCTATACGCAGCACAGCCGAATATCCTGCTGTTAACGGTGGACGACATGAGCTGCGACTCCGTTGGGGTATTCGGCAGCAAACTGGCCAACACCACCCCAAACATGGACAAGCTGGCCTCCCAATCACTCCGCTTTGCCCATGCGCACGTCACCGTCGGCAACTGTATGCCCTGCCGTAATGTGATGCTTTCAGGTCTCTACTCGCACAACAATAAAGTGGAGGGGTTTTATCAGGTAAAAGACCCTGGCTGGCCTCATCTGGTGGATCTCATGAAGAGAGCAGGCTACTTCACTGGCATCCGTGGCAAGGTGAGCCACTCAGCTCCCTACCAGCCCTACGCGTGGGATGCCGACCTAGACACGCTCCCTGATGGTTCCAAGGGCCATATCAAAGATCCCAAATCCTATGGTATCTCTACTACCGATGGGATTGCCAAGGCCAAGGCAGCCGGAAAACCATTTTGTCTGGTGGTCAATATCTCCGATCCGCATAAACCTTTCTGGAGTAAAGCCAAAGGGGGTGGCAAGGACCCCTACACCCCTTCACGGATATTCAAGGCAAGCGAGGTGCCCATCCCCGGATTTCTTTTTGATGACCCGCAAGTGCGTGAGGAATTAGCCCTCTACTATTCAAGCGTACGCCGGGCCGATGACTGTGTTGGCCAAGTCCTCGCCGCGCTCAAAGCCAGTGGCGAGGCAGACAACACCGTGGTCATGTTCATGTCTGATCACGGCATGCCCCTGCCCTTTGCCAAAACGCAACTCTACCATCATAGCACGCACACGCCATGGATGGTCCGTTGGCCGGGTGTTACCAAGGCCGGCAGCGTTGACAAACAGCACATGATTTCGGCAGTCGATTTTCTGCCCACCATCCTGGATATCACCGGTGCACCTCATCCCAAACGCCTTGATGGCCGTTCCTATCTGCCGCTACTCAAGGGCGGAACACAGGAAGGCCGTGATCATGTTATCAAGGAATACAATGAGAACGCCGGTCGATCCCGTGATCCCATGCGTGGAGTGCAGACCAAAAAGTACCTGTACCTCTTTAACCCGTGGTCCAATGGCGAGCGTGTGTTTGCCACAGCCACTACCGGTACCGTTACCTACCGCCGCATGGTTGATTTGGCCAGTTCCAGTAAAAGCCTTTCTGCCCGACTTGACCTGTACAAACACCGGGTGCCAGAGGAATTGTACGACGTAACCAAAGACCCCGACTGCCTGATTAACCTCATCAACCAACCGAAGCATCAGGCTGAATTGAAGGAACTTCGAGCCAAGCTTGATGCCTGGATGGTTCGCTCAAAGGACCCCATGCTTGAGGCATTTCGTAAACGCGAGAATGCCGGATTTGTCGAGGCATAC
>Ga0208411_1001816_pt1 | contig 13829 bp, 15 predicted proteins | sample ETN01SmetaG_4_FD_185793 | JGI IMG/M metagenome (GOLD analysis project Ga0208411, IMG submission 185793) | Marine microbial and viral communities from oxygen minimum zone, Eastern Pacific Ocean - ETNP2014F12-01SV261 (SPAdes) (version 2) | ecosystem: Environmental > Aquatic > Marine > Oceanic ...
GTGCAGGTTTAGTAAAGACTCCTTCGTCTTTAATATTTTCTTCTGCAGATTTGTCTTCTTTAGTTTCGTCAACTGCTTCTTCTTTAGCTTCTTCTTTTTTGTCTTCTACTTTTTCGTCAGCTTTTTCAGTTTCCTTAACTTCTTCTTTGTTGTCTTCTTTAGCTTCGTCTTTAGCTTCTGCTTTTACTTCTCCATCTGCTAAATTTTCGTAGATATCTCTTGATTTTTCTACTACTATTTCGTGGAAAAGAGCTTCAGCTTTTTCGTTTTCTTCGTTAATTAGTAATTCTAATAACGATTCAAATTTATTCGACATTACACGTGCTCCTTTTATGTGATTTGTACTTATAAGTGTTATTATTTAAGATAAAGTTGCAAAAACGGGGGTATAACTGATGTAAAAAGGCGGTTTTGACTATATTTTAATTTCTAAATTAAATTTTGACAATAGTTGTTCTGTAGTCATATGATGCATGTTGTCATTCCAATCTAAATCTTTAGGTTTGAACCATCCTTCAGGTATTACTCTATGAAATTTAATATCTTTGAAATCTTGTAAGCAACGTTTGGTTTGGTTCATCCAGTTACCGTAAAAAGTTGCTTCATCTGTACTTTTTTTGTAGTTACGAGTATCTTTAAAGAGGTTATTAAATCTATGTCTGTTGGAACTTTTGGGATTAGGATATCCAGTATAGTCAAACCCAAGCATATAAATCTCAGTGAACTTACGATCACATGCCAATCTTAATGCTGTTGGTCCAGAACTCCATCCTAAACTAGGCTGAAACCATTTTACATTATCTAATATTTTTTGATTTTTATTATATTGTGCATTGAAGTTTGACCATACTTCATGTTTAACAATATAATCTGTTTCTGCAAGTTCTAACATCATTTTAGGATCGACAGCAACTAAAAAATCTGGAGTATCAGTTCTATAAACACCATTGCAGGCAAACACTGTACCGTGTTTTTTTAAATCTTCTATTTGGATTCCTTTTCGAGATTCCCCATTACCTAATACAAATGCTACTTCACTCATAATTTATATTAATTATTCTGTTTTACTAAAGGATATAATAAATTAGATTGCTAAATCGTCTGCTTGTGGTTGAGCATACATTTTTTGAACAAATTCTGCTTCTTCTTTTTGTTGTTCGTCATGGTCTTCAGATGCTAATCGCATTGAATTAATATCACTGAGTGTAAGACGTGTTTTTCTAGTATCGTCTTTATCTAATATTGAAATATCTTGTTCAGGATCATAGGTTTTATCCTGTTCAAAACCGTCTTGCGTATAATTAAAAAATTCACGTAGTTGCATACTCGTATTTAATCCTATATAGTTGTTCCGCCACCTGTTCCACCTGGTATTGTTCCGCCTCCGCCTGGTGTTTGTCCTGGTGTAGTTTGACCTGGTTGTCCTGGTTGTGGTGCTTCTGGCTCTGCAGTTGGTTCTTCAAATTGATCTAAATCAGATGTAATACCTGCTTTTGATACTCCACTTGATCTTAATTGTGCATTTTTACTTTGTTTTCTTTGTGGAATATTATTTTCTTCTGCCCATAAGTCAGCATTTCTTGCCATTTCTTCTTCACTTAATCCTAAATATCTGCTTAATGCAAATCTTTTAGACATATAAGGAAGTTCAGCAACTTGTGTAAATGTTTGTACTCTACTTTGATCCATTTCAGTTTGTCTATATGCCGCAAAGTTTTGTGGTGGATTAAGTTTAAGTTCAAACATTCCATTATCAATGTTGTAACCTTTTGATTTAATCCATAATTTAAATTCTTCATCAAATGTTACGTTCAACATACTTTGTAATCTCATACAATATTTGTTAAATCTTAATTCTTGGATATATGCAGTACCTACTCTACCATCATTGTATTGTTGTTGTCCATCATCAGGACCGGTTGGCAAATATGAACTTGGAATTCTTAATCCTCTAAACAATTTGTTTGTAAAGAATTTAAGATCATCTATTTCACCTAAGTTGGTACCACCTGGCAGTGTATCAACTTTAGATCCTCTTCCTTCAGCGGTTTGCGGAAAGAAATAATCCTCATTAATTGACATTGGATTATATGTAGCATCAATATAGTTGACACCACCCGATGTGCTTGGAATTCTTCTTTGATTAATTTCGTTTTTAACTCTCTCAACAAATTGCATAGCCAAGTGTGTTGGCATATTACCTACGTCAATATAAAATACTCTTCTTTCAGGAGCTCTTTGAACTCTGTAAATTATAATTGCGTCTTCTAATAATTCTTTTTGTTTGTAAACTTTGAAAATTTGTTCTAATACTGATTGTCCAAATGGGAATAAGTTATCTAATCCATCTGACATTGACATATGTACAACGTGTTCTGCATTAATGTTGTATGCATTCATTGTTCTGTAGAAACGTCCACCAGTTGCTCCAGCAAATCCTGTCATGTTAGCAGTTGCTCCTGCGTTTGCATAACTTTGACCGTATGCCGCAGTACCGCCACCTGTTGTTCCACCTCCACCATATGTTTGGTTAGGTGTAATTTGTGTTGCTGATAATCTTTGTAAGTTTGGATTAATATCTCTTATAACATATTGTTCAGGTTTTTTACCTTCTGATTCGTTAACAACTATTCTATCAACTTTTGCATTGTCAATATACAACCATTTGTAAGTTTCTGGATCTCTTACAAAGAAACAGTCTCCATATTTTAACGCATTTCTAAATATTCTAAAAATTCTTTTAGTAAGTTTGTTTGCTTTTGTCCATTGTTGAAGTGCTTTCTTTAAAAGTTTTACTTCGTGTTCAGTTGTTTCGTCTTTAAACACAATATCAAATGGTGTTTCGTTTTCTTTATTTTGTTGTGTTGAAAATTCTGCTAGGATATCTAGTGCCGCATTGATTTCTGAGTCTGAATCCATTTGATCATACTGAAAATACCTTTGAATTCTGTTTGGATGTCCTGTATAAACATCAGGCAAATAAGAACTGTAATTTCTTTTTGCGAAGTTAGGTACTTTTTCTCCAGAAATTGGAGATAAATTTGCGTCTTTAAAATATTTTTTCCAAGCCATACTATATATTACAAGTTTTTCATCCTTTTAGCAACCTAAACTAGCCCTACCTGATTACGATCTTTTCTAGCTGTTATTTCAACTGCTTTTAGAGCTCGTCCTTCAACTGCTACAAGTGTATTTACGCTAGAAAGTGTTGTTGCTAACGTCTTATTTGCGTTGGTTAGTTCTGTTACCATAGTTGTCATTTTATTTTCTAATTCTACCGTGCTGAAATTATTAACTGCTCGTGTTTCTGCTTGGTTTAGTACTCTTTCACCTTTTTCTACCTGTAATATGCTTGTTGCTGGCTCAAAAAGTTGTCCTGTGGCCCCGGAAGTACCTAATGCTCTTTTGTTTTGTGATGCCGCGAACAGAGCCGAACCACCGCCAATTAGTCCACCTACTGCGGCTCCAATGGCTGTTCCTACAATAGGTATCATTGATCCTATCATTGCACCTGTTAGTGCACCGCCTGCCGCTCCTTGTGCTACACCTAATGCTTTTCCGCCAGTTGTTTCTGCAGATCCTGCCTGTGCTACACCGCCTATTCCTAATCCTAATCCAGCCGCGGCTCCAATACCTTTACCTGCGAACTTCGCTCCACCTTTAGCCAATGCTCCTGCGGTGCCACCACCAGGAAGAATATGTGCTGTACCAAGTCTAGTACCTGCGGCAATTATACCAATTTGTGCGGCCTTGTTGAATAAAAATTTACCTGTGAGTGCACCTGCAAATAAAGTTGCTGTTAGTACTGGTGCTTTTGCTAAAGTAGTTGCTATACTTCCTGCTCCGCCAAACAATGATTGTACTGAATTAATAATTCCACCTAAAGCAGGTCCAAATGCTTGAAGTAATCCTGTTTCTATTTGTTGGAATTGACTTGATAAAACTTTTGATGCTTGTTCAAATGTTGTAAGACCTTTTACTAAATCTGTTCCAGTTTTTGCCTGTTCTTCAAATACTGAACCAGTGTCAGTTATTCTTCTTCCTAATTCAATAATGCCACCTTGTAGTCTTAAGAATTCAACTTGTCCTGTTACAGTTGCTTTTCTAAATCTGTCTACACTACCAGCAGATAGATCTCTAATTCTAACTAATGCATTTTCACTGGTCACCACTCCAGATATTAAATCATTTACAACTTGTCTTGCTCCCGGAATGTTTTGCACTAGTGCTAATGCTGATTCTGTTACTGGAACACCTGCGTTAGCAATTAAGTCTTGAAAACCTTCTGCTAGGTCAGGTGATATACCTGCAATCGTTCCTGCAAATGCTTGAAGTCTTTGACGTGTTTCGTCTGTTGCACCTTGCAAGAATGCTTGAAATCTTTCATTTGCTCTTTGCTGTTCAATTTGTCTTCTTAATTCTTCTCTTTGTTGTCCTGTAAGTTTTGCCAATCTATCTAATTGTTCAGCAAAATTTATTGCACTATCTCTTCTTTGTGTATCAGTTAGATTATTAAGGATACCTGTTCTTCTTTGTGAGTCTAAGTTTAATAATAAAACTTCGTTTATCTCATCAATTGTAAATCCTAGTGGTGCTAATCTATTAATTCCAACTTCTCTGACTTGTCTACCAAGTTCAGCAATACCTCTTGCACCTTGTGTGGTTGATCCAAACAACGCCGCTAATGATTCTGAATTTTGTCCAATTAATTTTGCAAAATCATCTATAGGAAGTGCCGCTTCTGCCGCCGCTAATCTAAGATCAACAATCGATTGTCCAAAGTTAGCACCTACTGCCGAAAGTTGTCTGAATGTTTCTATGTTAGTGTCAAATACTCTACCAACAGTTTGTAGACCGTAAATGTTATCTGTGAAATCACTGATTGATCCTGATCCTCTATACGCCGCTTTGCCTAATCCAACAAAAGCAGACCCGACTTTTCGTATAGTTTCAACATACTCTTCGTTCTGTTTGATTAATTTGTCGTTTGATCTAATTCTATCATCAATTTTTGATTTAAGCACTACATCTTTTTTAACCAATTCTCTAGCCGCCAACAGTGCTTTGTTTCTGTTTTTGATTTCTTCTGTGGTTAATTTGTTAGATGTTCGTATATTTGCAAGTTCTTTTTTAGCGGCATCAATCCGTGCTTTGTTCCCACCGCCTTTTAGTGCTTTATCCAGTGCCGCTTGTAATTCTTCTATTAATTTTTCTACGTCCATATGGTAATAATTCTGCCCTTTTTATACGCATATAAATATTGACTATATACGCAAGTTAATGTATATTTATAGAACATAAAAATGGTAGAAAACACAAACCCACTACAGAAGTATTTTAGACAACCTAGCATCTATGTGACGTTGCCATCAGGTACAAATTATCCGCCACAAGTGATTACACCGGCAGAATCAGGTGAAATTGGTGTGATGCCCATGACAGCAAAAGACGAAATACGTTTTAAAACACCAGATGCACTAATGAATGGTGAGGGAGTGGTAGACGTAATACAAAGTTGTGTGCCACAAGTAAAAGATGCATGGCAAATTAAGAGTTATGATCTAGATACTATCTTGATTGCAATTAGGATTGCCACATATGGTGAAACAATGGATATCAATTTTACAGTGCCTGTAACAAATGAACAAACATCACACACAGTGAATCTCCCTGCATTATTAGATCAAATTAAAACTGTAACAATCAAAGAAAGTTTTCAATTAGAAGATGGTTTAAAAATTACTGTGAGACCATTAACATACAAAGATATGACATCAGCATCACAACAAACTTTTACACAACAAAAAATGTATTCAGCAATACAAGATGCACAAATGCCTGAAGCAGACAAAGTTAAAAAGTTCAACGAAAGTTTTAAAGCATTAACAGATTTAAATTCTAGTATAATGTTAAAAAATATTTCTAGTATCACTCTACAAGACGGAACAGAAATTGCAGATAGCGATCAAATCAAAGAATTTGTAGAAAAAGCAAATGCAAAATTAATTAAAGAAATTGAAAATAAAATTATTGAAATGAGATCACAAGGTGCAGTGAAACCTCTTAAACTTAAAGCAACAGAAGACCAAATCAAACAAGGTGTGCCTGCAACATACGAGGTACCCGTAACTTTCGATACCGCAAATTTTTTCGTATAACATTACTTTCACAAACGGATTCTGACATTGTTAAGACATTAAAAGATATGGAAAATGACGGCAAGAACATCAAAATGGATCTACTTAAAATATGTTGGTATATGCGTGGCGGAGTTACTTACGATGAAGCACACAGTATGGCACCACAAGAACGTGAAATAGTAGGTGGACTGGTAAAAGAAAACCTCGAAACTACTAAAAAAACAGGTCAACCTTTCTTCTAGAATATTATATTATATTATACTTTAATGGTACCTAAAAAATTGGATAATTATAACTTGTATGTCTGATCGAGACCTCGTTCAAGAACTTAAATCCAACATCGTAGATCTAACTCATGATCGTGATGACGCTTTAGCTAAGGTTAAAAGCAAAGAAGCACGTTTAAAACAAGTTATGATTAAGTTAGAACACGCCACAAGTGATGTGCAGAGTGTTGGTCATAGAATTGCGGAAAGAGACAAAGAGATCACCACACTGAAAGCTAAACTCGAGACCAAAGACAAGTTGTTAACAGAAGCCTTAAATAAGTTAAAAGACATACACAATGACAGCACAGAAAACAAATCCGACGAAAATCGAAGCTACTAGTCAAGCAACAAACTGGACCTCAGCTGAAGCAGAAGAAAAAGTAGAAGAATTAAAACACTGGATTAGAACTTTTATAGTAAAAGAATTTCCAGAGTTGGATAATTTACCAGTATGTCCATATGCTCCACCTGCATTAAAAAATAACACTGTACGAATAAAAGTTGTTAACGATAATCTTTTAGAAAAATTAACAGAGTTTGTTGACAATTGGACAGATAAAGATGAGCAAGGTAAGGTTGAGGTGTTGGCTATTATAACACCTACAAATCGATATTCTGTTAAAGAATATCAAGACATATCTGATAAGATTAATGATTATGCTAATCCATTAAATCTAGCAGTACTTGACGATCACCCAAAACATGTAGAACAAATAGGTACGTTAGTGTTTAATTTTGGCAAATCTGCATTAATGTTATTAGCACGGTTAGATGCATTAAACAGTGGAGCATCAAGTTTGGCTAAGAATACAAACTATTATAAAAATTGGCCAAAGAATTATTTAGAGTGGGTTACTTTGTGGCGATTTAAGAAAATACCTGAAGAATTTAAAAAATATATTGATTAACTTTTATCTTTCACTAGTGAAAGATTTCCAAGAGAAGAAAAATTAGTAAGTTGAGAATCTCTTTTACACAATCTACGATATTGTTTTTTATTAGTACTCCATTCAGTACCAGTCCACCATTCGAATCCTTTGTAGTTTGCTTTGTATTCTGAACTTTTTTCGTAACCAGATCCCAAATAGTAATTTTCTACCATGTTGTCTTGTGCCCACATTAGTTCTAAGTCTAATGTAATGTCGCTAATAGGTACAATGTTTGCATGGATAAGAGACTCCAGTCCTGCTAAATCCGGAGCACCAATGTCATCAATAGTAGGATAGTCTTCGTGATAAGCATATTTTTTCTGTTTAGTAAATCCTATAATGTTATTAGGCTTGCCTGTGTAAAATATCATAAACTGATCACGTTTGTGATAATGTGCAAATGGATTATAATCCATTTTAAATTTTTTACGTTTCATATATTGTTTATAAATGTGTGGTAATCCTAACAACTTAACCAGCTCAGAAGCGTCAATAATTTTAATGCCTATGTTTTCATCTTGCCATTTGTGTGATTTATACCGGGGTTTATATTTTTGTAAATTTATTCGTGTACTACGTGATTGGTAAAATACTTCTTTGTTCATTACAGGATGATCTAACGCTAACCAACCGGTATCCAACGCTTCCATTTCTTCTCCTTCTTCAACAAATGCTAATGGTTTACATATAACTAGGTCTTGATTTTCTTGTTTACCGAGAATATGATCAAAGATTAATTCCATATGCAATACTTAATGTCAATATAAAGATGGCTTACAGCCATCTGAAACTTCGCTACGCTTGTTTCTTTTTAATTTACACTACGCTCTAAAAACTGATGCAAGTTGCGTCCTATGTGCTAGATGTTAGTCATAGTTCTGCTATTTCTAGCAGAACGACTTACCCATGTGCTGAGTTTTATAGTCACCGTATATTGCTGTCGTAACTGGGCGGTTGTGCTGTACCCATTCGCTAGTTCTATCCAACGCGAGCCTACCAAATCCTTATACGATAATCTTTGGTAAACCTGGGGGTGCTTTTTCATCAGAGCCCCATCATTGCCTTTTTCTACAAGCAAGATCTGATCGCATATGCGACCTCAATGCTGTTTTATATAAAGTAGATATGTTTTGCCTGATTGTGTTTGCCTGGTGGAAGGATGCTGTTGCCCTTCACTTATATATAACACGGAATAAATTTATAGTCAACGGAATTGAGTTTAAATATTGCAATATGTGGTTATATGAGAATAAAGAAGTAAAAGAACTACCAGAAGACTGTGTTGGATTCGTTTATCAAATAACAAATACAACTAATGGTAGGATGTACATAGGCAAAAAATTAGCAAAGTTTAAAAGATCTCGCCCGCCGTTAAAAGGTAGAAGAAATAAACGTAGATACAAAGTTAATAGTGATTGGGAAGATTACTATGGTAGTAGTGATAATTTAACTATTGATATTAAAAGAATTGGTAAAGATAATTTTAAAAGAGAAATACTTTTTTATTGTAAATCAAAAGCAGAACTTTCATACATAGAAGCCAGAGAACAATTTGCACGTAAAGTTTTAGAATCAGATGATTACTATAATGGTCATATTCGTGTAAGAATACACGGGTCGCTGATTATTAACGAGAACATACGATAATGAAAACAGTGTTGCCTGAAACTTATATAAAATACGGCTACAAGATGTTTGACTGTTCGTTAGAGGAAATTCGTCAATATATTGACAATTGTTATGCCTTAAAAAAAAGTCCAAACCCCTCTGAAAAATTCAATTATGTTACCTTTGCAGATGTTGAAACTGCGGTTAAAAAAATCAACAGTATTTTTATACCCGCAGAACACGGAGATCTTCCAAAAGTACAATGGAGTCTACAGGAATCCGCTCAATTATTAATCAAAGAGATTTGGTTTTATACCTATAAAGATCCACAGCTCTATCAGAGTGCTGTGGAACGAGCCTGGGCACTGGGAGGACATTTAGATCTTCGAACGGAACAGCACTACTATGATTAAACGACAGAACATATTTTTTGATAATTCGTTAGATTTTAATGTTAAAGGTGGTGGCATAATAGAGCACGATACCAAAATACTTACTTTGTTCCTTAACGGCACTCGTAACAGCAATTCACTATGCTTAATTGGGGAGCGTTTGGAATGGATACCTTGGATATGGATGGAGTTTGAAAAAGAAAAATTAGAGAAATTAAATGAAATTAATATTGTGTGTTTAATAGGAGATCTCACAGAGTTTTTTCGCCGTTGTCAAAAAAAATTTATTAATGTAAAGATAAATTATTATCAGTATAACCTGTACCAGCAGATAGACTTTATAAAAAATTCATTAATTAATAAAACATCATTACCTGCTCAATGTGAAAGAAAAAATAACATTTATTCATCTATAGGAACTATGAGATTGAACAGATATATCCTAATCAAAGAAAGTCTTGAAAAAGGATATGATTTTTATTATCCGGCAATCTCGTACAATATCAGCAAATACTATGAATACCAGATTGGTCAATGTCTCGGTACAACAATGCAATCACCCAACAGGTTTGAGGCACGAAGAATATTTAAAAATAATATGCAACAGCCCGAGTTTAATAAAAAGCAAATACAGTTTTTAAGTGACTCTTACATAAATTTTGTAACAACCATTCCAAACACAGATTGGTTAAAAGACCAAGAAGATGAAAAATATTTTGATTCAATACTGTGTAAAACTGTTCCGTTTATGCTGTGTGAAAAAAACAGCAATAGCACCGGGCCAGAGCTATTAGGATTCTTGCCCTATATAGGATTTGATTTGAAGAGTGACAGTATTGATAATCCTGTGCTACGATGGAAATCTCTGTTGGAAGACAATGAGCATATTTTCAAAGACAAGGAAAGAGTAAAAGAGTTATATGATAAGAATCGACACGTGATAGATCACAATTATAACAGATTGGTCAACACTGATTGGGAGGCCGAGAGATTGGCACAATTTGATAGATTGCCAACGTTTATCAAAGAAAATTTAAATTCGTTAAAATAAAAACCCCCGCCTATCGCTAGCCAGGGGCATTAGGTTTTGCAAAATCCAATGATCGATTACGCCGCTTTTTTTGCCGCGTTCTTTGCTTCTTGAATTTCTTTTCTTCTTAGTTTGATCAATTTCGAAAGATTCGCTAGTGCTTTTCTGGCTCTTGTAGCTGAAGCCTTAACACCTTTTTCTGTGAACTTTCCGTTCTCTTCAGAATAGTTTTGAATCTCTGTCATGATCGATTCATGTGTTTGTGACATAATTTAGTCCTTCTTTGTATAGTTAATTAACATATTAGTAATTAAAGCATATAAGAAGTGGTAAGTCAAGCAATAAAATTGGTAAAGTAATATTAAAAATCTATTTTGTTTTTAATAGATAGCAAATAACTGATTGCATCTGTTTCATACAGGTCAAATATTAGAAATCCGTTTGTATAAATTGAAGTTGAAATTTTTTTTGGTAATTTATCTATAGCATCTATTGATAAGTTATTAGGATTAGGACAAAATTTAAAAACTTCTTTAAAATTTTTTGGTTCTATTTTAATTTTATCTATTAATACCTCATCAACAGATATAGTTTGGGTTACATTTTTAAATTCAATATATAAAAGTTCAGGCACTGTAACTTTAATTTTTAAATTTTGTTTTAGTTTATCTAAATTATGTTCAAGTGGAACCAATTGTTTTGATTGAGCACGTACTACCGGTGTAAGAATTTTATCATCTTTATATGATAAATTTATGTTTAAAAAAATGTCACTACTTGGAAACCACATTCTTTAGCCTTCTGTTTTAGTTTTTCGCCATGTACTTTACATGCTTCATGTCCCTTTTCAAATTCTTCCTTGTTGACTCTTCTTGATAGCCTGGTGCCCGCCAATAATGCTGGCAAAGTCATTTGCACCTCCATGATTGTATTATTTGCATAGCTTTTGTTATCCTCAAACCACTGCAAAGCCTTTTTGTAGTCTTCTGTTGTCTCGGTTGGATATGCGGCAATGATCAACAAATTTACAGGAATCTGGAACTGCTTACATTTTTGCAAATGGTCTTCAAGATCATTATTATCAAAGTTTTTTCCAAGTTTTATTCTCGGGCCTGAGAGTAAACTTTCTACTCCGCAATTTAAATGTCCATTACTTGTTTTAATATTCTTATATAGTTTGTCACTATGTCTGCCTTTTTTTCGAATTATAAAATTTCCGTTCCAATGGATTTGTTTATTAACATATTTGCCTTCATTATAATCTGCAATCATTTGCATTAATTTTGTAAATTCAACCATATTTCCATTTGAAATACTGCTTGTAAAATCAAATCTGTATACGTTATATTTTTTAATAAGAGTCATCATTTGTTGAAAAATTGCTTTTGCAGGCAAATATTGATAGTGTTTCCAAAATTCGATAACGTCACAGAACTCGCACTTTTGTACACAACCTCTACTGTCAACAATAGATAATCTCACATGTTCATAGTCCAAAAAATTGTAATCATCAAAATCAGGGGTGGTACCTAATATAAAATCTTCGTCCTTTTTTGGGGTCATATTATTAATAGCAGAATTAGTGTCGCCATTAATAAAGTAATCTACAAAAGTCTTAGATGAGTCACCTACTAAAAAAGCATCAATATATTTTTTATTCATAAGGCTTTCAGGAAAACTAACTTTTCTTTCAGATAATGTTTCAAGTCCGGGTCCGCCGATTAATATTTTTAATTCAGGTTTAATTTTTTTTAATAGGTAAGTTAACCATGCAGTAAAAACTTGACTATCTCTTGTGAAAAGACTTAAAGCTAAATGCGTTGGACTGTATTGCAATATCCTTTTTACATAATGATAAAGCATTGCGGTTAAATGTTTTGCAATTTTTGGATGTATTTTTTGTTTGTAGAAAAAATCTAAATATAGACTTCGGTTAGGATCATTTTTAATTTTATTATATATTTCAATATTAAGGTCCAATCCAACACAATCTATATTTCTTTTTTTAAGTATTGCTTTAAGATATCCGGGAGTTACTAAAGGAGTATGCCAATCCACAAATGGCACAGTTGTTATTATAACTTTTATATTTTTACCCATGCTGTAATTATATTACTATTTCAACATCATTAGCATAACTGGTAAAACCATTTTCTTTTACCACTTTTAGCACAGAATCTACTCTAGAAACTAGTTCATCTTTGTGAGAAATTAGGAAAATATTCTTTTGTTGAGTTCTACTCATGTCTTTTAGTACTGCCATAGCAGATTCAACGCCAGAAATATCCATACCAGCATCTACCAACTCATCAATAAACAATAAGTTGATCTGTTGATAAAGTGATTCCCATACATCTCTAAATGCCCAACTTAAACTTAAGATTAACCTGTTTCTTTCACCTCTACTTAAATTGTCAAAGTCTAATTCTCTACCTAGTTCTTCAATTTGGACAGTTAAATCGCTTTGGAAAGTAACTGTATGTGGTAGTCTTACTTGTCCTAAATAAAATGCTAAACGTTGGTTTAAGTATGTTAAGTTTTGTTCGATAATTCTTGTTCTAATAAAAGAATCTTTTGCTGTTAATAGTTTGTATAAAAATTCTTGGTGTCTATGTAAGTCTTCCTTCTCATTTATTTTTACATAGCTAATTTTTTGAATAGCACTTTTGTTTAACTCAACAATTTGTTCTTCATATGGATCATGTTTAGTTTCTGTTTGTTTTAATTGTCTTTTTAAATCTGCAAGTGATCCTTTGTGATTATATGCCTCGTCCATATTATCATAATAAGTGTCAGGTGTATTACCCAAGTCTCCTATGCCATCAATGCTTTGTTGTATTTTTACAAGATCATTTTTTACTTTTTCTACGTCTGTTTTACTTTCAGTTAATGTAGTTGTTAGTTTATCAGTTAGTTGTTTGTGTTTTTCGTCATGTAATGGTTGCTCACAAGTAGGACACTTGGCTTGTTGTGCATAATCTAAATCGTTTTCAGTTTTTTCTACTGTGCTTTTTGCTTTAGTAAATGAATCTTCATGATATGCTTTTTCTTTTTGTAAACTTAAAAGTTTTATATAATTTTCATTATGTTTTTGTAAGCGTTTGTGTGTATCTAACTCTTTTGTAATATCAACCTTTTCAAGATCTGCAATAGCATTGTTAAAGTTTTTTGTATCTTCGTCTTTTTGTGTTTGCCATGCACTACTTCTTATTTTTAAACTCTCAATTGATTCTTGTATTCTTTCATTTGATGCTAGTTGTGAATCTAGTCTTATTTTTTCTTCAGCTATTCCTGTTTTATTTGTTTTTTGTTGTTCTTTAAGCAAGTCTGCTTTTTGACTTAATAGTGTTATACCTAATAACTGTTCTATAATTTCTCTTTGTTCTGCTTGTTTAGTTGCAAGAAATGGTTGTGTATATGTGTTTAACGCAATTATGTTTTTAAACATAGCATGGGTCATA
>Ga0208411_1001818_pt1 | contig 13823 bp, 11 predicted proteins | sample ETN01SmetaG_4_FD_185793 | JGI IMG/M metagenome (GOLD analysis project Ga0208411, IMG submission 185793) | Marine microbial and viral communities from oxygen minimum zone, Eastern Pacific Ocean - ETNP2014F12-01SV261 (SPAdes) (version 2) | ecosystem: Environmental > Aquatic > Marine > Oceanic ...
CTCGCCGCGGCAACCACCTTCCTCGTACCACCGGCCCGCGCCCCCTCGAGCACCCGCAGGGTGCCGAGGACGTTGACCATGGCGTCGTTGACCGGATTCGCCACTGAGGCCCGCACGTCGGCCTGTGCGGCGAGGTGGTAGACGACCTCCGCCCCGGCCCCTGCGATGAGTTCGATGCTTCGGTCCTCGCGCAGGTCGACCAACTCGAACAACAGGCGGTCGCCGGCCGTCGAACGGGCGTCGGCGAGGTTCGCCTCGCTGCCGGTGGAGAGGTCGTCCAGTACGACGACCTCGTGTCCGTCGGCCAGGAGTCGGTCGACGAGCGTCGAGCCGATGAACCCCGCTCCCCCGGTGACGACTGCCCTCACGCCGGTCTCCTCAGTCCTGTTCCGGCCGGCAATCGCCGGCGAGGTGTTCGCCGGCGACCACCTCGGCCCCGTGGCCGACGACCGAGAGACCGAGCACCTGGGCGTCACGACCAACGGTTGCGTTGCGACCCACGAGGGAGCCGTCGACGACCGCCCCCTCCCCGATGTTCGATCCGGCCATGACCACAGAGTCGCAGACCCGTGCCCCCTCGGCCACCACGGCTCCCGGTCCGATCACCGAACGGCGAACCACCGCTCCGGTGTGAACCTCGGCGGCATCGTCGACGCTGGACCGGGCCGGCCCACGGACGCCGTCCATGAGGTCGAGTTGCACGTCCAGGTAGGTCTCGGGGGTGCCCGTGTCGACCCAGTAGCACTCGGAGCGGAAGCCGAAGAGGGTTCCGGAATCGGCCATGGCCGGGAAGACCTCACGTTCCACCGACACGCGTCGACCGGGTGGGATGCGTTGGAGCACCGACGGCTCGAGGACGTATGTGCCGGCGTTGATCCAGTTGCAGGGGGCCTCGTCGGCCGGCGGTTTCTCGATGAAGCCGGTGACCCGTCCGTCGGCGTCGGTGGGTACGACGCCGTAGCGCGAGGGATCGTCGACCGGCGTCAGCGAGACCGTTGCCTCGGCCCCCGACGCCCGATGGAACAGGACCAACTCGTCGACGGCGAGGTCGGTGAGCACGTCGCCGTTGAGGACCAGGAACGTCTCTTCGATTCCTGCGTCCTCGGCGGCGAATCGGATGGCCCCGGCGGTGTCGAGGGGTTCGGGTTCCACGGCGTAGGTGAGCGGGACGCCGGCGCATCGGCCGTCGGGATAGGCATCGAGAAAGGCGCCCGGCAGGAAGCCGAGCGAGAGCACCACCTCGTCGATGCCGTGGGTGGCGAGGTGCCCGACGACGTGTTCGATCATCGGCCGATCCAGGATCGGCAGCATCTGCTTCGGGAGATCGGTGGTGAGAGGGCGAAGCCTCGTCCCGAGGCCTCCTACCAGAACCACGGCGCGCACGGCGCTCGTCCTATCCGGCGGTGGTCGTCGGTGCTTCGGAGTTTCCCGACGAGATCGCCCGCGGATCCACCGTTTCGAGGAACGTGAAACGTTCGGCACGGGGCAGCGGTGGCTCGACGCCCTCGGGCACGAAGGCGACGGTGATCGCCTCGAGGTTCTTGAAGTAGCGGACGGCGTCAAGGCCCTCCGTGATGACCTGGGGGGCACGGAAGCGGTCCTGGGCGTCGAAGCGGGCCACCTTGAGCACGGTCGGCTCGCCACCGCAGTCGAAACCCTCGGTGATCGTCTCGCCCGTGTCGAGCCGGATCGAGGTGTCGTCGATCATCCCACCGAACGACCTGAAGAACTCGCCGATCGTGGCGTTCTTCCCGGAGGCGAGGGAGTTGAACGGATGTATGTGCATGAGGCCGTCGCCGTGGGTGTGGATGCCGTTGGGGTCATTCTCGTTGACGATCTTGCCCCGATAGGTGTCGCAGACGTAGATGTCGTAGGCCGTGTGCCAGTGGTCTCCCAGCCGCGGCGCAGCCGTCGCCTCACGTCCGGAGCGGGCAAAGGCCACGAGGGAAACACCGAGGACGACGACGAGGGCGAGGGCGAGGGGAAAGCCCAGTGCCCGCCGTTCTCCGGTGCCGCCTGAGGCTCCCGCCTGTGCGGCGCGGGCAACCTTCCTGCCTGAATCTCCACGTGCCATCGGGCGGACACGCTAGCGGCACCCGTCCCGGTTCAGCGGGCAGATCCCGTCATCGCGACAGGAGTTCCCCCATGAGTTGCATGTGGGCTTCGGCAACGGATCGCGGCGATGCCCACTGCTCTGCCCATGCACGTCCCGAGGCCCCCATGGACCACCGTTCCTCGGCATCGGAGGCCAGCCGCTCGACCGCTGCGATGAACGCTTCGGCGTCCTCAGGCGGTACCGCCACCCCGGCGCCCGCCTCTCCGACCACCCGGGCGACCTCGCTTCCCTCGTCGACGCTGGCGATCAGCGGACGCCCCGCAGCCAGGATCGAGTACATCTTGGACGGGACGCTGCTGGCCGCAAGGCCGCGGCGCAGTGCCACGACGTGCATGTCGGCGGTTGCCAGAACCTCGGGGACCCGTTCGGCCGGTTGGTAGCCGACGACGGTGAGGTTCGGCAGTTCCTCGGCCGCACGGCCGAGTTCCCCTGCGGCCACGCCTCCGCCGTTGATGACGTAGGCGATGTCGTCGCGGTCGCGGTGTCGCCGTGCCGCCTCGACGATGATCCAGAGGGACTGCGAATGGCCGAGGTTGCCGGCGTACATCACGACCGTTCGCTCGCCGAGGCCGAGTTCGGACCGGTAGGTGGTGTCGCGGTCAAGTGGCCGGATGGCGGTGGTGTCGACGAAGTTGGGGATGACCCGGACGAGCGGGTCGCTCGATGAGCCCGGGAGCTTGCCCACCACGTTCGCCGCCAGGTCGTCTGACAGGACCGTGACGGCGTCGGACCTCCGGTAGCTGAAGCGTTCGAGGGACCGGAACAGCCGGATGGCAAGGGGCGATGTGATCGCCTCGACCTCGATGGCGACATCGGGAAAGACGTCCTGGACGTTGAGCACCAGCGGGCACCGGTGGCGGCGGGCGGCGATCCATCCTGCGGGGGCCAGGGTCAGGGGCGGCGACAGGGCCATCACCGCGTCGAACGGGCCCCGGGCGGCAACGGCGACCAGCGCCGCTGTGCCCGAGAACGCTGCGAAGCCGAGCGCCCTGCCGACGAGCCGTTCCTTGCGGCCGGCGAAGGGCTGCAGTCGGACGACCGATGCCGATCCCTGGGAACCCCTGCGGACGAGACGCCCGCTCCACCCGTCCTCGACCCGGTGCTCCCGATACCAGGGCAGGGAGGTCACCACGTGCACGTCATGGCCGGCCGCTCCCATCTCATCGACGATGCGGGACACGACGACCCCGGTCGGTGCGGTGTCCGGAGACAGGTGGGGGGTGATGACCAGCAGGCGCATGGCCGATCAGCCCGGGGCGTCGAGTGCCAGACGCCAGGCCCGTTCGAGTTGCTCGGCCGAGGCCTCCCACGAGAACTCGGCGGCCCGGCGCAGACCGGCCTCGGCCGCGACACGGCGGGCCCCGGCGTCACCGAGCGCCCGGTCGAGCGCCTCGGCCCAACCTGTGACGTCGTCGGGGTCGACAGACCAACCGGCTCCCCCGGCCACGTCGTCCGCCGGCGTGCCGCTGGCCACGACGATCGGAACGCCTACCGCCATCGCCTCCAGGACCGGGATCCCGAAGCCCTCGTACAGTGACGGGAAGGCCATGAGGGATGCGGCGGCGAGTCGCTGCGCGTACTCGGCATCGGGAATCCGCCCGGTGCGCTCGATCCGGTCCCCCAGCCCGGAACGCTCGATGGAGAGGATCACCGCTCCTTCGGAGCGGCCCGAGCCCCCGGTGAGCACGAGGCGCGCCTCCGGATGGAGGTCGGCGATCCGCCCGAAGGCCTCGATGAGCAGTTCGTGGTTCTTGTGCGGGTGGCTGACGGCCGGGTAGATGACGACCGGTGGCGAGGGCGGCTCCACCGGGCGGTCCGCAACGCGGTCCACCCCGGACGACACGGTCACGACCCGTACGGGATCGACGCCGAAGTGCCGGACGACCTGTTCGCCGACGGCGCCACTGACGGTCACCACGACGTCGGCGCGTCGCAGAGACCGGGGAACCGACCACGAGAGGAAGCCCTCCTTGAGCACGGAGAAGTGTTCCGGATGGTCGAAGGGCTGCAGGTCGTGGACGGTGACCACGACCGGCCGGGAGGAGCGCATGGGGATGCGACCACCGACGTGGTGTACGGCATCGAAGCCAACGGTCCGCCGGGCAAGCCATGTCGACTCGCTGGCGATCCGCCGGATCCGGCTGCGACCATCGCCCGGGGAGGCGACCACCTCGAACTCGTCGCAGAGGTCCGGATGTGCCTCCCGCAGGGACTCCTGCAGGAACAGGACGGGTCGGATGTCGCTGGGGCCGTGCCGGGCGAATGCCTGCAGCGTCCGGACCGCGTACTCCTCGGAACCGCCGACGTCGCCTGGAACAAGGAAGAGCAGGTTGACGGCGATGCGCTTCGTGGCGGTCATGGGACCATCATGCTGCCAGTACCGCCCGGTAGACGGTGACCGTCCGTTCAGCCACGGCATCCCAGGTGAAGGACTCGGCGCGTGCCCTGCCTGCGGCCGCGAATCGTGCGGCCTCGGTGGCGTCGTCGAGAAGGTGGCGGATTCCCTCCGCCAGCGACACGGAGTCGGTGGGATCCACGAGGACGCCGGCTGAGCCGACGACCTCCGCCGTTGCCGTACCCACCGAGGTCACGACCGGGGTCCCCTGGGCCATGGCCTCGAGGACCGGGAGGCCGAAGCCCTCTAGCAGGCTGGGAAAGGCGAACACGTCCGCCAGGGCGTACCACGCCCGCTTCTCGTCCGCGGTGACCGGGCCCACGACCCGGACCCGGTCGCCAAGCGGGTCCACAAGGCGCTGGACGTCAACCCCCCAGCCGGGCGGGCCCACCAGGACCAGCACCGCATCGGGGACCGTCGCCATGGCCTCGACGAGCCCCGCCAGGTTCTTGCGCGGTTCCGCCACACCCACCCAGAGGACGACGCTCCCCTGGAGCCCGTACCGCGACCGGAGGGCCTCGACGCCCACGGGCTCGGCGGCCCGCAGGTCGACGCCCAGTGGCACGACGCAGATTCGCTCCGTCGGGATGCCCGCATCCACCAGGTCGGCAGCGGTCGCCGCCGACGGGCACAGCACGCAGCGGGCACGACCGGCTGCCTCGAGCCACGCCTCGAACATCCGGCGGCCCCGGTTGGTGAAGTGGTCTGGTCGGTGGCGCCACGCAAGGTCGTGGACTGTGGCGACGAGGGGCGCCCTGGTGGCGGGCACAGCACCGCCGGTGGCATGGACGAGGTCGGGCCTGCCACACCGTCGATCGACACCTGGACGGCCCAGCCGGGCCCAGGACTCGTAGAGGAGGGGGCGGGGAAGGCGCAGGTGGGCGATCTCGATTCCGTCCGGCGGAGAGACGACGGGCCCTCCACTATGCGACGCTGCAATGCCGACGACCTCGACATCGGTGCGTTGTGCGATGGCCCGGGCCAACTCGACGGCGGCGACCGCGGTTCCGCCGGGAACCCGGTGCCAGCACTGCTCCAGCAACAACGCTGCACGGATCAGACCTCCGGTCACGGACAGGACTCCCCCTCCGGGGGCCGACCGTCCACGTCGACCGTGATGCGCGACAGCGACCACCAACCCCGGCCGACGGCTGCGGCATCCTCGCCCTCGAGCAGGATCCCCGGCAGGTGTGCCCTCGCCTCGGCTTCGACCACCAGTCGGTCGCGTGGCGCCAGGAGGAGGACGTCGAAGTCGTCGCCGAGGGTGAGTTCGACCGAATCGCCCTGGCCGTCGACGACCTCGACGAGGGGCGTCCGGCTGAGGCTCTGGGCGAGGAGCACGGCAGCATCGAACCGGTGGGGGGCCACGCGGATCACCGTCTGCGATGTCCGCTCCCCCCGGCTCCCCTCGACCGGGAACCCTCGACTGGCCAGATGGTCGGCCACCGTGACCTCCTCGGCATCTGCGATCTCAGGAGCGCGGCCATCGACGAGCACCACCGCCACCTGCTCGGGACGCAGCTGTACGCCGCGGAACACGTCGAACGCCACCTCAGCCTCGTCTCCGTCGCGCAACCTCAACACCATCGACCCGCCGACCAGGTCGTCGAAGACCGGCAACGAGTAACGCTCGAGGTCGGTCGGCTCGAAGTCTCCGAACGCCCTGCCGATGTCGAGAAGGGTTCGAAGCGTGAGGCGTTCGTCGAGGACCACAGCATCGGTGCCCGCCTCGATGAGGTCGTTGCGGACGAGGACCGACCGTGCTCCACGGTCCACAAGGCGTTCGAGGGCGAGGACGATGAAGTCCTGCTGCCGGTCGTTGCGTTCGAGGTCATTCGACACCCCGACCCTGCGCCACCGTCCGCCGACGAACGCCTCTAGCTTCCGGCTGCGCACGAAGGCCAGCGAGGACGAGCCGTCGAGCACCGTGCACCCGGGCTCCGGGATCGAGAGGCCGGATGCCACATCGCGTATCGGTTGGTCGAACCACATCGGAATACCGTCGAGTTCGTCGACGACCTGCACGAAGCCGGTGAAGTCGACCAGCACGAAGTCGTGGATCGGAACGCCGAAGTTGCGGCTGACAGTCTCGACGAGCGTCGGGGCTCCCCGACTGATGCCACCGACGATCAGCGCCGATGCCAACTTCTCCTCCCGGACTGCCACTCCGTCCACGTAGATGGGCAGGTACAGGTCCCGGGGGATCGACAGGACCGCTGCCCGTCGGAGCCCCGGGTCGATGCGGACGAGCATGATGACGTCGGCAAGTGCCACTCCGCTGGTGGTGTCGCGCTGTGCAGCGGGATCGTCCGGGTCCATGCCGACCGCACTGTCGGTTCCGATGAGAAGCAGGGTCCGTGGCGGACCGGCGGGGCCGTAGACCGGTGTGGCGTCGGGTTCCCTCTGGCCGTCACCGGCCACGTCGCCCGGGACCCCTGCCCCGCCGCTGTCACCTGTTTCGGCGCCCGGATTGTTCGAGCCACCCACTCCCGACGCGCCCTGGCCGCCCGACGCCGTGCTCTCCGTTCCGGGCAGGTCGGCCAACACGCCGGCGGGCACGTCGATTCGGATGATGCTGCTGACCGACTCCTCGAACTGGTCGAGGCGGGCGGTCACGTAGAGCAGCGAGACGGCGAACACCACGCTGAACGCGAGCAGCAATCGCTGCGGCCAGGTGCGTCGCAGTCCCGCCTCCGTTGCCGACGTCACGTCCGGAGGGTACCAGCGCACCCCCCGGTCGACCGTCGCGGCCTAGCCTGCCCGGATGCCGCAACCGCCCACCCCTGAGTCGCCCCGCGTGGTCTGGGTCGACGGTCGGCTGCTGGCCGATGGCGACAGTTCTGCGATCTCGGCCAACGACCACGCCATCGTGGTCGGTGACGGGGTGTTCGAGACCATGAAGGTGGTCGACGGAACAGCCTTCGCCCTCACCCGGCACCTCCGCCGCCTCTGCTTCTCCGCCGACGGCATGGGGATGCTCCCGCCTGACGAAGACCGGATCTGCGATGCCGTGGCCGCAGTCCTCGACGCCGATCCCACCGCCGGAAAGCTGCGAATCACCTGGTCGAGCGGCGTCGGGCCGCTCGGTTCGTCACGTGGCGACGGCCCGGGCACGCTCATCGTGGCAACCGGACCGGGGTCGGCCTGGCCCCCTGCCGAGGCCGTTCACCTCTGCCGGTGGGCCCGCAACGAACACGGCGCCCTGGTCGGCCTCAAGACCACGTCCTACGCCGAAAACGTTGTCGCCCTCGAGGCCGCCCATGACCGCGGGTGTTCGGAGGCATTGTTCCTCAATACTGCCGGCGACCTGTGCGAGGGCACGGGTACCAACGTGTTCCTGGTGGTCGACGGCGAACTCGTGACGCCTCCCCTTTCATCGGGTTGCCTCGCCGGGATCACCCGGGCACTCCTGCTCGAGGAGATGGCCGTGACCGAGCGGCCGGTCGACCCGGGAGAATTCGCCCGGACATCCGAGGCATTCCTCACCTCGTCCACTCGGGACGTGAACGCCATCGCCCGGATCGACGACCTGGTTCTTCCAGAGGCGCCGGGACCGGTCACCATGGCGACACGGGCGGCATTCGCCTACCTGTGCGCCCGTTCGCTGGACCCCTGATTCAATCCCGGTCCAGGGACCGGAGGTGGACGATGTCGCCTGCGCGAAACTCCCGATGGGTCCCGTCGACCTCGACGACCAGGGCGCCATCGGTCGTGAGGTCGACGGCGGTCCCCTCGACTGCACCGGACGGTGACTCGATCCACACCTCCTGTCCCATGGTTGCCGACCGCGCCAGGTGTTCGAGCCGCATCGCCTCGACGCCCCCCGAGGCCTCGAGGGCGCCGAGCCAGCGCCCGAAGGACGAGAGGACGGGATCCCACAGGCTCCTCGGCTCGATTCCGAGGCCTGCCGCTGCCAAGGACGTGGCGCCAGGTGGGCCCTCGTCGTCCGGTCCCGGCCAACCGACGTTGAGGCCCATGCCCACGACGACCGCCGGTGGGTCGCCGTCGACGAGTTCGGCGAGGATGCCGGCCACCTTGCCCGGCCGGGCGCCGTCCAAGAGGAGGACGTCGTTGGGCCACTTGATCCGGACGGTCGGCCCCTGCCCGCCGAACAGGTCGTCCAGGGCGTCGACGACCGCCACCGCCAGCGTGGAGGTGACGAGCGGGAGCCGGTCGGGCCCGCCGAACGGTCGGAGCAGGACCGACATCAGCAGGTTGGCGTCCGGCGGGGCGTCCCAACTGCGATCCAACCGTCCACGGCCGGCGGTCTGGTGGCCGGCGACGAGCACCATGCCTTCCCCGGCGGTGTCAGCAATCGCTGCCAGGTCGGCGTTCGTGGATCCCGTCTCCTCCACGTAGTGGACCGGTCCGATGCGGCCCCCGGCGGGACCTGGAATGGGATTCTCGGAAGGTTTGTACGGAATGCCCGTCATTCGGGTAACCATATGTCCGTGTTCGACAAGGTTCTGATCGCAAACCGGGGCGAGATCGCCGTACGGATCATCCGGGCGTGCCGCGACCTCGGCGTCGGCACCGTCGCCGTCTACTCGGAGCTCGACCACGATGCCCTCCACGTGCGCCTCGCCGACGAGGCCTACGCACTGGGTGGACGGACAGCGGCCGAGAGCTATCTCGACACCGACGCCATCCTCGACGCCATCGGGCGCAGCGGGGCCGACGCCGTCCATCCCGGCTACGGGTTCTTCTCGGAGAATGCTGACTTCGCCCGTGCCATCACCGAAAGGGGGGTCACCTTCATCGGCCCGCCGCCGGAGGCCATCGAGGTCATGGGCGACAAGATCAGTGCCCGCATCGCCGCCGAGCAGGTCGGTGTCCTCGGGGTGCCGGGAACAACCGACCTCATCACCGACCCGGACCAGGTCCGGGCCTTCGGCGCCGAGCACGGCTACCCCATCGCCATCAAGGCCGCCTACGGAGGCGGTGGTCGCGGCATGAAGGTCGTCGCCGACGAGGCATCGATAGCGGAGTCCATCGACTCGGCCCGACGTGAGTCGACCGCCTACTTCGGTCGCGACGAGATCTACATGGAGCGCTACCTGATGGCACCGCGCCACGTCGAGGTCCAGGTCCTCGCCGACGGCCACGGCAACGCCGTCTACCTCGGTGACCGGGACTGTTCTGCCCAGCGTCGCCACCAGAAGCTGATCGAGGAGGCGCCGGCACCGGGGCTCTCCGACGACCTCCGGCGGGCGATGGGCGAGGCGGCTCTGAAGGTCGCCCTCGGTTGCGGCTACACGAACGCCGGCACGGTCGAGTTCCTCGTGGAGGGCGACGACTACTTCTACCTCGAGATGAACACCCGCCTGCAGGTCGAGCACCCGGTCACCGAACTCGTGACCGGCATCGACCTCGTCGAGCAGCAACTCCTGGTGGCCTCGGGCGAGTCGCTCTCCTTCGCCCAGGACGACATCGAGGTCAGCGGCCACGCCATCGAGGTCCGCATCAACGCCGAAGACCCCGCCGAAGGCGCCTTCCTGCCCTCACCGGGCAGGATCGAACGGCTCAAGGTCCCCGATGGCTACGGCATCCGCTTCGACGCCGGCTACGAGAGCGGTGACGAGGTCAGCCAGTTCTACGACAACCTGATCGGCAAGCTCGTCGTCTGGGGCCGCGACCGCGACACGGCGATCCAGCGCACAGTCCGGGCGCTTGACGAAATGGTGGTCGAGGGGGTCGCCACCACGATCCCCGCTGACCGGGCGATCCTCGAACACGCCGACTTCCGGGCAGTCGCCCACTCCACGAAATGGGTCGAGGAGACGCTCGACCTGACCGGAGTCCGGAGCCCATCGACCGCGACTGGCGACGAACAACCAACGATCCGTCGGGACCTGGGTGTCGAGGTCGACGGCCGCCGCTTCTCGGTGAGCATGTGGGTGCCCGACCAGGCCGCAGCAGTTGCCCGGCGACGCTCTTCGCGCTCCGGCGGTCGGGGCGGTTCCGGGGACGGCAACGTGACGGTTCCCATGCAGGGCACGATCGTGAAGGTGCTGGTGGTGGCCGGCGACACGGTCGCAGTCGGCGACACGGTCTGCGTGCTGGAGGCGATGAAGATGGAGAACAACATCACCGCCGAGGCCTCGGGCACGGTCATCGAGGTCCGGGTAGAGCCGGGCGACTCGGTAGGCAGCGGCGACATTGTCGCTGTTGTCGAGTAGGCGCACCAGCCACCGCCCCTCAAGGGGCCTGCACGACTACGTTCACCGGTCATGGATGCTCCGCTTCGCGTCGCCCTCGACGTTACGCCGCTTGCCGGCGAACCGACGGGGATCGCCCGGGCCGTCGACGGCGTGCTCCACGCTCTCTGGACCGACCAGAGCCTCGCCATCTCCGGGTGGATGCTCTCGGGCCGACGCCGAGCCCGGCCAGATGGGGTGCCTGCCGGCATGTCGGTCCACCACTGTCCCGTGCCGGCACGACTGCTACACCCCGGGTGGGCACGGTTATCGCTGCCCCGGGGACGGCTTGTCCACGGTCCCGCCGACGTCGTCCACGGGATGAACTACGTCGTTCCCCCCTCGAGCGTGCCCACGGTCCTGACGATCCAGGACGCCGACCTGTTCGAGAACCCTGAGTGGTACGACCCGAACGTCCAGCGCTTCGCCACCCTCATCCGGCGGGCGATCGACAGGGGGTGCTGGGTGCACGTATCGACCCGCGCGGTTGCCGATGCCCTGTCGAGGCACTGTCCGGTCCCGGAGGAACGCCTCGCCGTCATCGGGTACGGCGTCCCCGATATCCCACCGGGAGACGCCGAACTCGGCAAACAGACAGCCGGGACTTCGAAGTACGTCCTTGCACTCGGCTCCGTGAACCGGAGGAAGGGGATTCCCGAACTCGTCGAGGCCTTCGACCGGATGCCGCACCGACCCCCGGACCTGCGGCTCGTCATCGCAGGAAGTCCCGGCCTCGATGAGGAAAGGCTCGAACGAACCGTCGCAGGACTCGCCGATCCGTCGGCGATCGTTCGGATCAGCAGCATCGACGAGGCGCAGCGTTCGAACCTCCTCTACGGGGCCTCGGTCCTGGCCTATCCCTCGTTCGACGAGGGATTCGGCTTCCCACCGCTCGAGGCGATGACCGCGGGGGTCCCGGTCGTGGCGTCCACCGGTGGCTCGATCCCGGAGGTCGTCGGCGATGCAGCGATCCTCACCCCGCCCGGCGACGTCGAGGCACTCGCCGAGGCCCTGGCCGACGCCCTGGAGGAACCCCTGCGGACGGACCTGGCGGAACGTGGACGGCGCAGGCTCGCCGCCCACTCCTGGGAGGCAACGGCCGCCGGCCTCGCCGACCTCTACCGGCGGGCCGCCGGCCGTAGCTGAGCAGGCATCCGTGACCGCTCTGCCCCGGGAGCCCGGGCGGCCGTTGGTAGGCTCCTGCGCTCTAGAGCGGAGCGCCCGATGAACAGAGTGCGGACAACGAACGAGGCCCGTAGGCGCGAAGGCGCCTTCAGGCGGTGCCGAACCGTCTTCGCCTACCGCGAACTGCTGGTCAACCTGACGCGAACCGAACTGCGGATCAAGTACAAGAACAGCGTCCTCGGCTTCCTGTGGTCGCTGCTCAACCCGGTGCTCTACCTCGTCGTGTTCTCGCTGGTGTTCCAGGAGATCCTCAGGGCACAGATCCCCCGCTTCGCCATCTTCCTCCTGTCCGGACTCCTGGTCTGGAACTTCTTCTCGACCAGCCTGGGCGGTGGCGCCGGATCGATCATCGGCAATGCGTCGATCGTGCAGAAGGTCTGGTTCCCGAGGGAGGTCCTCCCGCTGGCTTCCGTCGGAGCGGCCATGGTCCACTTCCTCCTGCAGGCCCTGGTGCTCGCCGGGGCGCTGCTCCTGTTCCGGCACGAGCCCGACTGGGCCGCGCTGGTGCTGCTGCCACTGGCACTGTTGGCCCTGATGCTGCTGGCCGCCGCCGCAGCACTGGCGCTTGCCGTACTCAACGTGCACTACCGGGACACCCAGCACCTGCTCGAGTTGGTCCTGATGGCGTGGTTCTGGATGACGCCGATCGTCTACAACCACCAGTTGATCGCCGACCGCCTCGGCAGCAACGACTGGGTGGCCATGCTGAATCCGATCACATCGGTGGTGCTGGCCTTCCAACGCGCGCTCCACAATCCCCCTCCGGGCTACATCCCCGATGTCTCGCTGTGGATGTACGCACGGAACACGGCGTTGTTGACCGTCGTCGCCTTTCTGCTCCTCGCCGGTTCGCTCCGGCTGTTCGGGCGCCTCGAGGGTGACCTCGCCGAGAACATCTGAGTCCGCCGTGAACCTCCCCGTCGGCGCCCTCGAGGTCGGCCACGTCACCAAGACGTTCCGCCTCTACCAGGAGCAGTTCCGGACCCTCAAGGAGCGCGCCCTGCACCTGGGACGCATCCCGTTCCACGAGTTCGACGCCGTCCACGACGTGGACTTCGAGGTCAAGCCGGGCCGGATGGTGGGCCTCCTCGGACACAACGGCTCGGGCAAGTCGACGCTGCTCAAGTGCATCGCCGGCACGATGCAGCCGACCGCCGGGAGCATTCGGCTGAACGGCCGCATGGCGGCCCTTCTGGAGTTGGGCGCCGGCTTCCACCCTGACCTGACGGGCCGGGAGAACGTCTTCCTCGCCGGTTCGATCATGGGCTATTCGAAGCGCGACATCGGAGCCGTGTTCGACGAGATCGTCGCCTTCGCCGAACTCGAGGAGTTCATCGACAATCAGGTCAAGCACTACTCGTCGGGCATGTTCGCCCGCCTCGGCTTCGCCCTAGCCGTCAACGTCGACCCGGAGATCCTGCTGATCGACGAGATCCTGGCCGTGGGCGACGAGGCCTTCCAGCAGAAGTGCCTCGACCGGTTCCGAACCTTCCGCGAGCAGGGCGTGACGATGCTGTTCGTCACCCACGACACCGACCTGGCCGCAACGATCTGCGATGAACTGGTGGTCCTCGACCGGGGGCGCATGATCGCCCACGGCGACCCGGTGGAAGCTGCCACCACCTACCGACGTCACCTGTATGGCGAGGATCCGCACCTCTATGTCGATGAACTACTGCCTGATGCCGAACCGACGTCCGTTGCGGACCCGGCGACGCCGGTCGGCAGTACCAGGTTCAATAGCCTCAAGTTACATGTCAACGGTCACCCCACCACGACGGTTCGACCCGACGACGTCGTCACCTTCCAAGTCGAAGTCGTGACCACTCAGCCCGTTGACGACCTGGTCGTTGCGTATGCGATCCGCGATCCAGCGAGAAACCTGATCAACTCGTCCAATACGCAGGTACTGGATGTCGACCTCGGGGGC
>Ga0208411_1001820_pt1 | contig 13807 bp, 11 predicted proteins | sample ETN01SmetaG_4_FD_185793 | JGI IMG/M metagenome (GOLD analysis project Ga0208411, IMG submission 185793) | Marine microbial and viral communities from oxygen minimum zone, Eastern Pacific Ocean - ETNP2014F12-01SV261 (SPAdes) (version 2) | ecosystem: Environmental > Aquatic > Marine > Oceanic ...
ACGAATTAATATTTGATTTAGACTTTAGACTAGAAATGAAAGCTTATGACACTGCATTTCAGTACAATACACTTACAGATTATCAAGCTTCTATAAAGGCTTTTGATAATTTTATATTGGATTTTCCTGGATCAAGATTACGAGAGAAAGCAATGTATTACAGATTTGATTCATCCTACAGGCTTGCTATTAATAGTGTTTCTTGGAGAATTCAGGAAAGAATTGATAAGGCTATTAGTCACTACAATAGTTTTAAAAAGCATTATGAATCATCTGAATTTATCAATGAAGCTAATTTTAAATTAAACGAATTAAACAAATTAAAAACAATATAACAATAAGAGAATCATGGATTTAAAAAAGACCAACGCTGCTCAGACTACTGAAACTTACAATAAAGAAGTTATTGAAGAAAAAACAAATAACATATATGAAGCAATATCTATAATTGCTAAAAGAGCTGAGCAAATTAAAGGTGATGTCAAAAAAGAATTAATTGATAAACTTGAAGAATTTGCCACCTATAACGATAGTTTGGAAGAAATTTTTGAAAATAAGGAGCAAATTGAAGTTTCAAAATTTTACGAAAGACTCCCTAAGGCACATGCAATTGCTATACAAGAATGGTTAGAAGAAAAAATATACCACAGAGATAGTAATGAAGAAATAGAAGAATAATAACATGTCAATTTTAAGCGGAAAAAAAATTCTACTAGGTATATCAGGTGGTATTGCCGCTTATAAAACAGCAATACTTGTTAGGTTATTTATTAAAAATGGTGCTGAGGTAAAAGTTGTTATGACTCCAGATGCTAAAGAGTTTGTTACACCTTTAACGCTATCAACATTATCTAAAAATCCCGTTTATTCTAGTTTTACTTCTGATGATGAAGATCAGACATGGAATAACCATGTAGAGCTTGGAATGTGGGCTGATTTTATTCTAATCTGCCCTGCAACTGCCAATACGCTCTCAAAAATGGCTAATGGAAATTGCGACAATCTTCTTATAGCAGTGTACTTATCAGCAAAATGTCCTATTTATTTTGCTCCTGCTATGGATTTAGACATGTACAAACATCAATCAACCAAAGATTCTATAACTAAACTTTTAGAAAACGGAAATATTCTGATTCCAGCTGAAACTGGTGAATTAGCAAGTGGTTTGATAGGCAAGGGGAGATTGGCTGAACCAAATTCTATATTAAGTTTTATTGAGTCAGATATTTTAAAATTATTGCCTTTAAGAAATAAGAAAATATTAGTTACAGCAGGACCCACTTATGAAGCTATAGATCCTGTAAGATATATCTCAAATCATTCAAGTGGGAGAATGGGATTTGAAATTGCTAAAAAAGCATCAGACTTAGGGGGTGAGGTGTTTTTAATAAGCGGTCCTTCAAATCAAAAAATAGCTACAAAATCTATTAATTTGGTGAATGTTGTATCTTCTAATGAAATGCATAAGCAAGTAATGAAACATTATGCTAAAGCAGATATCGTTATAATGGCAGCTGCAGTCTCAGACTTTAGGCCTAAAGATTTTTCAAACAAAAAAATCAAAAAAGACAATATTCAACCTAAAATTGAGTTAGAAAAAACAAAGGATATTTTATTTGAACTTGGAAAACTTAAGGAGAATCAATTTTTAGTTGGTTTTGCTCTGGAAAATGAAAATGAAATTGAAAATTCTTTGAAAAAGCTTAAAAATAAAAATCTTGATTTAATTATATTAAATTCTCTAAATGACAAGGGTGCTGGTTTTGGAACAAAAACTAATAAGATTACAATTATTAATAAAAAAGAAGAGAAAACTGATTTTGATTTAAAACATAAATCTGAAGTTGCAGTTGATATACTTAACACTATAATGAACCAAATAAATGTTTAGATTAACTTTAATTTTATCTCTATTAGTAACAACTCTAACATTTTCTCAAGAGTTAGCATGCACGGTTACTGTTGATGCTAGACAAACTGGCAATGAAAACTTACAGATTTTTAAATCCCTTCAAACTCAATTAACTGATTTTATCAATAATACTAAATGGTCTAATAGGAACATCAAGAATAATGAAAGAATTGACTGTAGCATGTTTATTAATATTTCAAGCTATGATAATGATTTTTTCCAAGCTACTCTACAAGTACAATCGTCAAGACCTATATACAACTCTTCATATAATTCTCCAGTATATAATTTTAATGATAAGAACTTCACTTTTAGGTACCAGGAGTTTCAAAATTTAACATTTAATCCGGATGTTTTTGAATCAAATCTTGTTTCTGTAATGGCCTTTCATATTTATATGATCTTGGGCATAGACGCAGATACATTTGATATTAATAGTGGTGGTGTATTTTACAACCAAGCAAGAAAAATACTAGATTTTTCTCAGCAGAATGGATTTAAAGGTTGGGCACCTAATGATGGATTGCAGTCGCGGTATTATTTAATTGACAATATTCTTTCTCCAACATATAAAGAGTACAGAATGGTTCTGTTTAATTATCATTTTAAGGGATTGGATTTTATGACTACTGATTTAAAGCAAGCTAAAAGTGGTATTTCAAAATCTCTTACCTTGTTGGATCAAATGAACAAAAGAAGACCTAATTCATTTATCCTAAGAGTATTTTTCGATACTAAATCTAATGAGATACAAGATATTTTTAGTGGCGGCCCGAGTATTCCTATAACAAATTTAATATCAACCTTATCTAAATTAGCTCCTAATCATTCTGATAAATGGAGAAAAATTAGTTTTTAAATAAAAACACTAGTATTTTTAATACCCTAATTTAATGTCAGTTGTTAAAGAGCTTATCAATAAAGAATTATGCTTTAATTGATGACCTATCAGTTAGTTTCAATAATGGATTATCAATAATTACAGGGGAAACTGGTGCAGGAAAATCTATTCTAGTTGGTGGTTTATCACTTATTCTTGGAAAAAGAGCAGATATTTCTGTAGTAAAAGATGTATCAAAAAAATGTATTATTGAGGCAGTTTTTGATGTTGGAAATTATAATTTGAAATCAATTTTTAATAAAAATGAAATTGACTATGAAACTGAAACTATCATTAGAAGAGAAATATTACCATCAGGTAAATCAAGAGCATTTATTAATGACTCTCCTGTAAACTTAAACCAACTATCAGTAGTAAGTAGTGCAATTATTGATATTCACTCTCAGCATCAGACATTAGAATTAACACAAAATAATTTCCAATTTGAAGTTATTGACTCAATTTCAGATAATACAAAACTTATTAAAGATTATAGAGACTATCTAGACCTATATAATAGTAAAGAAAAAGAATTAGATGAGCTCATAGAAAACAAAGACCAGTTAATTAAGACATTGGATTATAATTTATTTTTGAAAAATGAAATAGAATCCTCTAGTATTTTGTCTGAAAGCCTAGAGGCATTAGAAGAAGATCAGAGGAATTTAGCAAATTTTAGCTCCATTAAGGATGAGTTAGTTTATAGTCAGCAACTACTTTCAGATGAAAAATATGGACTAATTATTACCATGACTAATTTAAAAAACTCACTTAAAAAATTAAGTGAGAATTCCGATTCATATTCTAGCCTTCTTGAGAGATTCTCTTCGATTCTAATTGAAGCAGATGATATATATAATGAAATTGAAAATAATCTAGAAATTTTGGAAGAAAATCCTGGCAAATTAGAGGAGATTAATAGTAAGCTAAGCAGTATTCATAATTTGTTTAGAAAACATTCTATTTCTACAATTAAAGAACTTGAAGAAATTTACAATAAGTTAAGAAAGAGTATTTCGTCTTCTGAAAATATTGACAAAAAAATTGAAGATGTTAAGGGTGAGTGCAAGGAGTTGATGAACAAAGTAAATAACAAAGCTGAAATTATTCATAACAATAGAAAGGCTGTCATTCCAGCATTTATTTCTGAAATCCAACAAATAATTCATGATTTAGGAATGAAAAATGCAAAATTTAAAATAGAGATTAATAAGCAAGACACTTTCTTTTCTAACGGAAAAGATATGATAGAATTTTTATTCACCGCTAATACAGGCTCAGAGTATAAACTATTAAAGCAGTCAGCATCAGGTGGCGAGTTGTCTAGAATTATGCTAGCAATTAAATCAATTTTAGCAAATTACCGCCAGCTTCCTACCCTTATGTTTGATGAAATTGATACAGGGGTTTCTGGTGAAATATCTCAAAAAATGGGAGATATAATGAAGCAAATGAGTAAAAAAATGCAGGTGTTTACTATTACTCACCTGCCACAAATAGCGGCTAAAGGGGAGTCACACTATAAAGTCTTAAAGTCACAAGACAATGGTAATACTATAACCGACATGGTAAAATTAAATAATGATGAGCGAGTAGTTGAGATAGCAACAATGTTGGAAGGAGATAAGATTTCAGCTTCAGCTGTAGCTCATGCAAAGCAGCTTTTGAATTAGTAATTAAATTTTTATAACTTACATTGATATATAAAAACATGTCAAATAATTTATTAAAAGGGAAAAGGGGTATTATTTTTGGCGCATTGGATGAGAATTCAATTGCTTGGATAACTGCAGAGAGAGTTCATGAGGAAGGCGGTACATTTGTTCTATCAAATGCACCGGTTGCAATGAGAATGGGACAAATCAATGAGCTAGCAAAAAAAACCAATTCACAGGTTATTGCAGCAGACGCTACCTCATTAGAAGATCTTGAAAATCTAGTAGCTGAATCTATGAAGATTTTAGGAGGAAAGCTGGATTTTGTCCTGCATTCAATAGGAATGTCTATAAATGTCAGAAAAGGTAGAGAGTATACTGATCAAAAGTATGAGTGGACTCAAAAAGGTGCTGATATCTCCGCTATGTCATTTCATAAAGTAATGCAGACTCTTTATAAGCAGGATGCTATGAATAAGTGGGGGAGTATAGTGGCTTTAACCTATATGGCTGCTCAACGTGTTTTTCCAGACTATAATGATATGGCAGATAATAAAGCATACTTAGAAAGTATTGCAAGAAGTTTTGGCTATTTCTTTGGAAAAGACAAAAAAGTTAGAGTAAATACAATTTCACAATCACCAACGCCTACAACTGCATCAAATGGGGTTAAAGGTTTTGATGGTTTTATTGCCTATGCAGAGAAAATGTCTCCGCTAGGTAATGCTACTGCACTTGATTGTGCAAACTACACAATTACTCTTTTTAGTGATCTTACAAAAAGGGTTACCTTACAAAACCTCTATAATGATGGAGGTTTTAGTAATATGGGAGTAAGTGATGCTATAATCGATGATATATCGGAATAAAAAATTAAAAATATTGAATTATGAAAAAAAATTACATTTTAACACTATTATTATCATTTCTATTTACTCTTAGCTTCCAAGCACAAGTGGTTGTTGGTGAGGGGACAGTTGTAAATGAAGAAATGCCTATAGAGCCTTTTTATAAATTCTCGTATACTCAGGTAATCTATCTAGCCAATGAGATTAATGCATCTGGAAGTATTACAGGATTAAAGTATAATGCAACCGCTGAAACGGATCTAGCCAATAGTGATTATTGGGATATTTGGATAGGACATACTACACTTGAAGCACATCCATCTGCTGATGGCTTTAATGGTGATCAATGGGTTGATATTTCAGAATTAACACAGGTCTATAGCGGAAATGTAACTATTTCAGACGGAGTTGTAAGTATTACACTCGATACACCATTTGATTACAATGGAACGGATAATCTTATGGTAGCAGTTAATGAAACATCTAATACGAATAATGCATATGATGCAGCAACTCATGATTTTTATTGCAGCGCAACAACTGGTGTTTATCGTGGACTTATAAGTTTTTCTGACACAGGCACAGGTGACTTTACTAATCCAGCTCCATTTGACCCAAGTACACCACCCGAAAACTCACAAATAAGAGAGTCTTATGCTAATATAACTTTTGAGGGAATAACACAATCTTGTTCAAACCCACAAACTGTTACCGTTACTAATATTACGGATGCTACAGCTGATGTGAGCTGGACATCTCCAAATGGTGACTCTTGGGAATATATTGTATTAGAGGCAGGAGAATCTGCTCCCGGAGAATCAGATACCGGGACTAGCGTAAGTACTACCTCTACAACACTTACAGGCTTAAATGATGTTACAAGTTATATGGTTTATGTAAGAACTGTTTGTAGTGGTGAGGTGAGTGGTTGGATAGGAGCAGTCTTTACTACAGATTGTGCTCAACCTATGGCTATCCCATTTCATGAAGGATTTAATGGAGACAATGCAGATCCAGCTAATACCACCATGCCTGCACCTTCAAATAGCGCAGATTGCTGGACAATTATTGATAATTCACCCGAAACAGCTCCTAATAATCAAGGTTGGCTTGTAAATTATTTATATGGAACATATGAAGGTGATCAAATGGCTCGACTGTATACAAATTTTAATGAGGGTAACAATGATGATTGGTTGATTTCACCTCAGTTAAATTTAACAGGTCAGGAAAGATTAAAATTTAGAGTAACCTCAGCAGATGCTAATGATCTTAATCATATGGAAGTTTTATTATCACAAAACACTAATGATCCAGCTGATTTTACAGAAGTAATATTAGAAAACTCACAATTTGCTGCTGAATGGTCACAAATGATAGTTGATCTATCGGCTTACTCTAGTGCTAGTTATATTGCATTTCATGTACCGGGGTCAGGACAAGATGGATCTAGTATAGCCATTGATGAGATTATAGTTGAACTTACCCCTACATGCCCTGAACCAACCAATGTTACAATATCTAATTTAACATCTTCATCAGCTGATGCTTCTTGGGTAGCAGGATCAGGCGGTGAAACAGCATGGGAATATGTAGTTCAAGATGCTAGTTTAGATGCGCCAACAGGCAGTGGCACTGCAGTTAACACAAATTCTGTAACCTTGTCAGGTCTAAGTCAAGGGGGTGAATATGATTTTTATGTTAGAGCAGATTGTGGAGGAGGTGATTATAGTCCTTATGTTCCAATAAGTGGAGTGTATTTTATGATTCCACCAGTTGGAGGAGTATGTACAGATCCAATTATAGTAACCTCTTTGCCATATAACACCACAGATAGTACAGTAAATTATCAAGATGATTATACTGGAAGTGCTGGCGAAAATTGTGGTCAGTCAGCTGATTATTATCTAAATGGTGATGATGTGGTTTATGCTTACTCACCTACAAGTGATACATCTATTAATATTTCTATGACTCCAGATGCTACTTATTCTGGAATATTTGTTTATGATTCATGTGATGATATAGGAGTAGAATGTGTTGCTGGAATAGGAGACTACGGTACTGATGAAAGAACATTTGATTTGAATGTTTATGCAGGAACTACATATTATGTAGTAATTTCTACTTGGGCATCTCCGCAGAGTGTTGGATATGACCTTTCGATAGTTGAAAATACATGTACCGATCATGTTATTGAAGTTACTAATGTAGCTTGTACTGACGATCAATATTCTGTAGAGTTTAATGTTACTGATATGGGCTCATCTACATTATTAACAATGACAGATGATTTAGGAAATGTGCAGTATGCTCAAACTACAGGAGTAGTTACTTTTGGTCCATATACAGGAGCTGATGCTCATGTAATTACTGTAGAGGGCGATGATCCAAACTGTAATCAGACATATGTTGTAACTAATATATGTAATGATGAGTGTTCAGGAGCAATAGCTGTAGAACCAGGTCAAGAAATATCGGGTGATACTACTATTGCCACAGATTCTGGCAATAATGCTTCTAATGATCTATGGTATTCTTATACTGGAAATGGAGCGAGTGATCAAATAACAATTTCTTTATGCGGCTCTTCATATGATACGTATATTCGAATATTTGACGCATGCACCGGTAATGAAATTGCTTATAATGACGATTCATGTGGTTTACAGTCAGAAGTCACATTTACATCTGATGGAACAACAACATACTATATAATGATTGAAGGATATTCAGCAAATAATGGAGCATTTGTATTCACATTAAGTAGTACACTAGGAATTGATGAGATTGATTTATCAAATCTAAGAATATATCCAAATCCAGTAGATGGTAATTATGTAACAATCAAATCTCCGATTAGCGGAGATATGCAGATTGAATTATTTGATATAAATGGAAGGAGAGTATTAGACACTACTATATCAGGAGATATGTTAGATGTTTCATCTATTAATAGCGGTTTCTATATGCTTAAAACGACTGTAAATGGATACACCAATGTTTCTAAATTAATTATTAAATAACACTTTAGAAATAAAGCTAAAAAAGACCTGGTTTTTAAGCCAGGTCTTTTTTTTTATCTACTTGTTTGACTAAATTTGATCTATGACTGAAAACAACATTTCTTTTATTATTCCAGTATTTAATAGACAAGATGAGATAAAAGAACTTTTAGGGAGTTTCACTAAGCTTTCTTCAAGAAAAAATTTTGAAATTGTAATAATTGAGGATGGATCAACTAATGATTGTAAAGAGGTTATAAATGATTTTAAGAATCAATTAAATATCTCTTACTATATGAAAAGCAATACTGGTCCTGGAGATTCAAGAAATTATGGGATGAGAAAAGCAAAAGGAAATTATTTCATAATATTAGACTCAGATTGTTTATTGCCAGAAGATTACATGCAGCATGTCATTTATAACCTCAATAACAATTATGTTGATTGTTTTGGAGGAGTAGATGGATCTCATGAGAGTTTTACTGATTACCAAAAGGCTGTTAGTTTTTCAATGACTTCTTTTTTGACTACTGGAGGAATAAGAGGAGGGAAGTATAAGAAAAAATTATTTCAGCCAAGGAGTTTTAATATGGGAATATCTAAAGATGCTTTTTTAAGATCAAATGGTTTTGGCAATATACATCCAGGAGAAGACCCAGATTTATCTATTAGACTCAATAAATTAGGGTTTAAAACGGCATTATATAGTGATGTTCTGGTTTTTCATAAAAGAAGAATTACTGTTAGTAGCTTCTTTAAGCAAGTATATAAGTTTGGGCTGGTTAGGCCAATATTAAACCATTGGCACCCAAAATCATCTAGATTGATTTATTATTTCCCGACATTTGCTTTTATATTCCTAATTTTCTCAATTATTGAATTAATTAGGGGGAATCAGACCCCATTATATCTAATATTAATATATATGATACTAGTTTTCATTTCATCAACATACACTAATAGAAGTCTGAAGATAGGGTTACTGTCAATTATTACTAGTGCCATCCAAATTTTAGGATATGGTTATGGATATTTAAAGTCAAGTATTGTGTTAATTTTTAACAAAAAAAACATACAAAAGGTTTTCCCTGAAGTTTTTTTTAGTAAATAAGAAGATGTTTAAAAAGATAAGATCAGTATATAAGACTAGGAAATTTAACGTTTTCCTGTTTTTTGTGCTATTAGCGCTAGTATATTCCATGCTGTCTAAAATAACATCTAATTACACTAAAACTATAGTTTTTGCTGTAAAACCGGTGGATATTCCATCAGATCAAGTTGTATTAGATCAGTCTATTGACAGTATAAGACTTGAATTAAATGGTTATGGTTATAATTTAGCTAAGTATTATATAGATCAACCTATAGTTGAGATATCACTTAATGATTTAGATAAAGTTAAATCAAAATATCAATGGACTAAACAAAGGAATTTTTCAGATTTACAGGAAAAGTTTAATGAATCGGTAAGTTTAATCTCAACTTCAGTTAATCAAATAGATTTTATTATTGAACAATATGAATCAAAGAATGTTCCCGTAGAATTGCAATTAGAACTAAACTATAAATCTGGATTTGACTCCTTTCAAGAATATAAATTGTCAAAGGATTCAATCACTGTGACTGGCCCAAATTCATTAATTGATACAATTAATGTAATTGAAACACAAAAATTAGTATTAAATCAGATTGATTCAGATATTAATTCAGCTATTTGGTTAAAACCTTCAGAAAACCAGAATGTTATATATTCAGAAGAAAGTATAGGTTTTCAGCTAAAAGTTGAGAAATTTACAGAAGAATCTATAAAAGTTCCTATAACTATTGTAAATATTGATGATAATATGAAAATTAACTATTACCCTAAAGTGGTTTCTGTTTTATATAGGGTTAGTATAAAGGATTATAAGGCTGTAAATCCAATGGACTTTAGGGTAGAATGTGATTTAAATACAATTAATAAAGATAATTCAGTGCTAATTTCAAGTATTACAAAAAAACCAAGCAATGTTAAAAAATCTAGAATAGAAAACAATCAAATTCAATACGTAATAATAGAATGATAAAAGTTGCTATAACAGGAGGAATTGGTACAGGGAAAACAACTATTTCAAGTATGTTTGCTGATAAGGGTATTCCTGTGTTTAATTCTGATGAGATTGCAAAAGAGATAATGAATACTAATTCCTTATTAAAGAATAAAATTATAACAGTTTTTGGAGATAAGGCATATGATAAAAATAGACTAAACAAAGAGTATTTGTCAGATGCTATTTTTAATAATGAGACTTTATTAAAAAAAATAAACTCTATAGTTCATCCTTGTGTTGCTGAAGAATTCAATTTTTGGATTAAAGAACAGGATTCTAAATATATAATTTATGAGTCTGCAATTATTTTTGAAAACCAAGTAGAAGATTCTTTCGATAAAATCATATGTGTAACTGCTACTGAAGAAGATATAATTTCTAGAATAATGAAAAGAAACAACTTTTCAGTTGATAAGATTAAGTCAATAATTAATAAGCAATTATCCAATGATATAAAGATCCAAAAATCAGATTATGTTATAGAAAATATAGATATTTCAAACCTACCTGCTAGGGTACTAGAAATTCATAATAATATCATAAATTCATGCTGATCCTTCTTAAATCATATGTTAACGATAGGTTAAATTAATTAATCTACTATAATTTTACATTAAATTTGATTTATGAGTAAAAGGACGCTTATTCTTTTAATTACATTAATGAGTATATCATTAATTGGTATTATTATCATCCAAGGCTTTTTTATTGTAGAAATTTACAAAGATGCTGAGAGGAAATTTAATAAAGATTCTAATATCGCATTATCTGAAGGAGTTGAATGGTTAGAAAAAAGAGAATTTAGACGTTATGTTGTAAAATTTAGAGATTTAATAAGTAGTGGAGGGGTGATAGATACTACTGCTATAAATAGTTTATACATTCTAAAAGAGGATAGCGAAAATAATGAAGTAATGATGTATAGAAATGCATCTGTTGAAGAAAACCTTAAAGTACCTCAATTTTGGAATGTTTTAGAAGATAGCTTTAACCTAAAGAGGATCTCTAATGAAAGAGAAACAAAAATTCTTAAAATTCAAAAAGACAGAGAATATACAGGATGGGGCTCTGAAGAATTTCTTTCAAAGATTGGTGAAATATCAAAAAGTAAAGAAATTCTATTTGAAACAGCATATCATGATCTTGCAAAAAGAAATCCAATTGAAAGAAGAGTTGGAAATGTACATTCTCTCAGTAATTTCTTAAAATATAGATTTAAGAGATTTAATATTGACATTCCTTTTGAATTTGCAATATTCAATAAAGATTCGATAACTAGTATTAAATCTGAAAAATTCATCTTAGATAAAAATACTTTTGAGTCAGCTCTTTTTAAAGATGAGAATGACGAGAGTAAATACCTTATAAAAGTATATTTTCCTGGAAGAACCCCATTTTTAGTTACACCCATAATTTCAGTTGCTTTGGTTTCAATTATTTTTACCTTTATTATAATAATTGTATATATATACACTGTGGTTATTCTCTTGAGGCAAAGACAAATTTCTCAAATCAAAACAGATTTTATTAACAACATGACTCATGAATTTAAAACACCAATAGCTACTATTAACCTTGCTTTAGATTCCATAAAAAACCCTAAAACAATTAATAATCATGGTTTAGTAAAGAAGTATTTAGAAATGATTAAAGATGAGAATGAAAGAATGCATGATCAGGTTGAAAATGTTTTAAGAATATCTCAGTTAGAAAAGAAAGAACTAAATATTAAGAAAACTACTTTAGATATAAATGAGTTAATTAAGATTGCAGTTTCTCATGTTAGATTATTGCTAGAGAATAAAAAAGGTTCTATAGATTTGAATCTAAATGCAGTTAAGTCAGAGATTAATGGAAATGAAACTCATTTAATAAATGTTATAGTGAATATAATAGATAATGCAATTAAATACTGTGATAAAAAACCGGAGATACAAGTTTCTACTGAAAATATTGATGATAAAATTGTATTAAAAATTAGGGACAATGGAGTTGGTATGTCTAAAAAAGTGCAGAATAAGATTTTTGAAAAATTTTATAGAGAACATACAGGGGATTTACACAATATAAAAGGCCATGGTCTGGGTTTATCATATGTAAGGAAGATAATAGATTATCATAATGGCAGTATAACCTTAGATAGTGCACTAAGCAAGGGGACGTTGTTTTCAATTGAATTGTTTATCAATAAATAATATATAATGAATGATAAAAAGAAAATATTATTAGTAGAGGATGATCCAAATTTCGGTATTATTCTTCGAGATTTTTTAAAAATGAATGATTATGACGTTATTTTAGCAAAAAATGGAATGGAGGGGTTTGAAAAATTTAAGAAATATGATTTCCATATATGTATTCTTGATGTAATGATGCCTTATAAAGATGGATTTACTTTGGCTGGTGAGATAAAAGAAATCAATCAAGATATTCCATTAATTTTTCTAACAGCAAAATCCTTGAAAGAAGATGTATTAAAAGGTTATAAAATTGGTGCTGACGATTATCTTAAGAAACCTTTTGATAGCGATGTGCTGTTGTATAAAATTAAAGCGATTTTAAAAAGAAATAAACTAAGTGCAATTTTAGATACAGACGAGCATGAATTTAAGTTTAGTTCTTTCGAATTTAATTCTAAACTAAGACACCTTAAGTTTAAGGATAATAAACATGTTAAACTTTCTCCTAAAGAAAATATGTTATTAAAGATGCTTTTGTTACATAAAAATGATCTAATGCCAAGAGAATTAGCTTTAACAAGAATTTGGAGAGATGACAACTATTTTACTTCTCGAAGTATGGATGTATATATTGCAAAATTAAGGAAGCAGTTAGAGATAGATCCAAATGTTAAAATAAACAATATTCATGGTGAAGGTTTTAGGCTAGTTTCCGATTAGATTATTTATGTGTTCTATAATTTTTTCAAAATTATAGTCTGGAGCAAACCACTCAACTCTATCAATTGATTTAAACCAAGTTAATTGTCTTTTAGCATATCTCCTTGTATTCTTTTTAATTTCATTTACACACTCATCTAAAGAGCATTTTTCTTCTATATAATTAAAGACTTCACTATATCCAATGGTATTTAATGCATTTAAACTTTTTAGGTTGTAAAGTTTTTTTACTTCATTAATTAAACCCGATTCAATCATATTATCAACACGTTTATTGATTTTATTATATAGCTCAGATCGTTCTTGATTTATTCCTAATACAATTATATTAAAATCTCTTTTTTTCTTTTTCTTTTTTAGAAAACTTGAATATGATTTTCCTGTTGATATAGTAACTTCTAACGCCCTAATTAATCTTCTAGGATTATTTACATCTATAGTGATATATGATGAAGGATCTAATTTTTTTAATTGTTTTTGTAACTTTTTTATTCCTTTTAATTCTAAATCTAAATAA
>Ga0208411_1001821_pt1 | contig 13805 bp, 7 predicted proteins | sample ETN01SmetaG_4_FD_185793 | JGI IMG/M metagenome (GOLD analysis project Ga0208411, IMG submission 185793) | Marine microbial and viral communities from oxygen minimum zone, Eastern Pacific Ocean - ETNP2014F12-01SV261 (SPAdes) (version 2) | ecosystem: Environmental > Aquatic > Marine > Oceanic ...
TGAAGTTTAAAGACAACCATAACTTTTCTGCAGAAAGTCTATCGATACCATTAGGAGTTATTGGTTTTGTTTTACTTTCTTCATTTGCCCACTCACCCTTATGATCTCCATAAACACTAGTTGCTGACAAATAAGTTATCCATTTAACATTACAATTTTCAATTATATTAGAGAAATTTTTAATAACTAAATCAGTTCCTTCTCGTGGCGGAATAGATACTAAAATATGGTCTGATTTTTTAAGATTTTTTATCAATTCGATATCATAATCATCGCCTTCAAATTGAAAATTGGTATAATTAATATTGTCAAATTTTAGTGTATGTGTTTTTTTTCTAGAAGTTGTAGATAAATTAATATTAAAATTTTCTAATTTAAGTTTCTGTATAAAAGTTTTTGCTACTTGACCAAACCCAAAACAAAAAATATTTATATTAGTCATTTTAACTTACTTCTTTAGTTATAAAATTGGTGGTAATTGGATTCTCTAATTTATCTAGCATTTCTTTTGGACAAACTTGAAAAAAATTCTTAATTTCATTATCAAAATTATCAATTATCTTTTTGGAGAGATTGGAACTTGTTTCATTATAATGTTCTTTTATTAAACTTTTTAGATAATTAATCCAATATTGAGTCTCAAGTTTTTGCCAAACAACAGTTTCTGGATTAGCTCTTTTTTCGAATTGGTTATTTAAATCATAAATAAAAGCCATACCACCTGTCATTCCAGCAGCAAAATTGTCTCCTACTTCTCCTAGAATAACAACTGTACCACCTGTCATATATTCACAACCATTAGAATCGCATCCTTCAATAACTGAAATTGCCCCTGAATTTCTAACTGCAAATCTCTCACCGGCTTGTCCAGCAGCAAAAAGTTTTCCGGATGTTGCTCCATACAAGACTGTATTTCCAATAATTGTATTTTCATTTGATATTAAATTACTTTCTTCAGGTAATTTAATTGAGATTGATGCTCCAGATAAACCTTTTGCCACATAGTCATTAGCATCACCCTTAAGTAAAAGTTTTAAACCTTTTGTTCCAAATGCTCCAAATGATTGCCCAGCTGAGCCCTTAAATTGCAAAGTTAAAAAATCTTCTTCTAATTTGTTATAACCATACTTTTTATATAAGTAATAAGATATTCTAGAACCAACTGCCCTATGAGTATTTTTTATAATAAATTCTTTTTCAATTATTTTGTTTTTACCAATTTTATCTTCAATTTCATAAAATATTTTTTGGTCTAAAGTATCTGGAACTTTATTAATTTCTTTTTTTTCACAATATCTTTTATGATCTCCAGGATCTGCTTGAACAAAAAGAGGGTGTAAATCTAAATCATCTAAATTTGATGATCCAGTGCTAACTTGTCTTAGTAAATCGGTTCTTCCAATAATTTCATCTAACGTTTTAAAACCTAATTCAGCTAGAATTTCTCTTACTTCTTGAGCAATAAATGTGAATAAATTTACAACTTTTTCAGGAGTTCCGCTAAATTTTTCTCTTAATTTTTCATCTTGAGTGCAGACACCGACTGGACAAGTATTAGAATGACACTGTCTAACCATGATGCATCCCATGGCAACAAGAGCTGTTGTTGCTACCCCATATTCTTCAGCTCCCATCATTGCTGCAATAACAACATCTCTTCCAGTTTTTATTCCACCATCTGTTCTTAAAGTAACTTTATGTCTCAAGTTATTTAAAGTTAAGACTTGGTTAACTTCTGTTAATCCCATTTCCCAGGGAATTCCTACATACTTAACGCTAGTTTGTGGAGTAGCTCCCGTTCCTCCACTATGTCCTGATATTAATATTATGTCTGCTTTAGCTTTTGCAACACCTGCTGCTATAGTTCCAATTCCTGATGATGCAACTAATTTAACTCCTATTCGAGCTTTTGGATTAATTTGTTTTAAATCATAAATTAATTGGGCTAAATCCTCTATAGAATAAATATCGTGATGTGGAGGAGGGGATATTAATGTAACTCCAGGGGTTGAATGTCTCAGTTTTGCAATTTCATCGGTAACTTTAAAACCAGGTAACTGTCCACCTTCACCTGGTTTAGCTCCTTGAGCAATTTTAATTTCTATCTCATTACAATTATTTAAATAATTAATAGTTACACCAAACCTTGCTGAAGCAATTTGTTTCACTCTTGAATTTGCGTTATCTTGATTTTTCATTAAGGTAAATCTTTTCTCATCTTCACCTCCTTCACCGCTACATGAAGCACCTTTAATTCTATTCATTCCTATTGCTAAAGTTTCGTGAGCTTCCTTAGATAATGCTCCGTGGGACATGCTACCACTTCCAAATCTTTTTAAAATTTCTGATATAGGTTCAATCTCTGAAATATCTAAAGAAGATTTTAAATATCTTTTTCTAAAATCAATTAAATCTCTTAAGTTTATAGGGGGAAGATCATAAATTCCTTTTGCATATTTTTTATAAGCATCAAATGAATTATTTGTTACTGCACTTTGAAGTAAATGAATTAATTTACCTTGGTATTGATGAGTTTCACCATTTTTTCTATACTTATAAATCCCCCCAATAGGCAAAATACTATCGTTATTTTGGAACGCCTCTTTGTGTATATGTTTTATTTTCTTTTCTATTCCTGTCAAACCAATTCCAGATATTTTTGAAGTCACACTTTGAAAATATTCAGAAACTATTGTTCGACTTAGTCCAACTGCTTCAAAATTACAACCACCTCTATAGGAGCTTAAAACTGATATTCCCATTTTAGACATGATCTTTAAAAGTCCAAAATTTACTGATTTAATATATCTTTCAATACATTCTTCATATCTAAACTTGCCAAAAAGTTTTTTCTCATATCTTTGATACAAACTATCGAGTGCTAAATAAGGATTAACAGTTGTTGCTCCTACTCCTAAAAGGACAGCAAATGAATGTGTGTCTAAAACTTCTCCAGTTTGAGCATTTATGGAAGCATAGCTTCTTAATTTGTTTTTAATTAAATGATTATTAATTGCTCCTACACTCAAAAGCATCGGTATCGCTATATTTTTTTCAGATACTTTTTTATCTGATAAAATTAGTTGCGTAGTACCTTGTCGTACAGCAACTTCAGACTCTTTAATAATTCTATCTAAAGATTCTTGAAGTGAATGTTCATGTGTAAAAGTACAATCAATAATTTTATAATTCTTGCCAAAAAAATTTATAAATTTTTCAAATTGTGAATTTGATAAAACAGGACTTTCTAAAACATAAATATTCTCTTTAGTTAAAGTATCAAAATCTAATATATTGCCCAAATTTCCAAATCTTGTCTTAAGACTCATTACTTTATTTTCTCTTAATGAATCAATAGGTGGATTTGTAACCTGGCTAAAGTTCTGTCTAAAAAAATGATATAAAGGTCTATAACGATCAGAAAGAACAGCAAGAGGTGTATCATCTCCCATTGAGCCAGTTGCTTCTTTAGCATCTTCTGCCATAGGATGAAGAATTAATTCAAGATCTTCAATACTTATTCCAAATGCATGTTGTCTCTTTCTTAATTCAGATCCTGTAAAAACAAATTTTTCCTTATTAATTATAACTTTTTTATCTAAATCAACTATTTGATTATTAAAATGCTTAAACTCTTTAGCTAAATAGTTTTTGATTTCAATATTATTAAAAACTTTGCCTTTATTAATTCTTATTCCAATAATCTCTCCAGGCCCTAATCTTCCTTTTGAAATAATTTTTTTTTCATCTAATTCAATCATTCCTGTTTCAGATCCTGCAAAAAAGAATTTATCTTTTGTTATAGTATATCTTAAAGGACGTAATCCATTTCTATCATTAGCTACTATTGCCCATTCATTATCTGTAGCAGCAATTGCTGCTGGGCCATCCCATGGTTCCATTGTGCTATTTAAAAAATTAAATAATTTTTGATGTTCTTTTGGTAATATTTTACTTTTTTTAGACCAAGCGTCTGGAATTAACATTAATTTTGCTAAAGGCGCAGGTTGTCCTGAAATATTTAATAATTCAAAAACATTATCTAAAGCAGCAGAATCTGATGCACCTGGTTGTATTACAGGTTTTAAATTTTCTATATCATCAAATAAAGGGCTTTTCATTTCTTGCTCATGAACTTTCATCCAATTACAATTTCCTTTAAAAGTATTTATTTCTCCATTATGTGCGACAGCTCTAAAAGGTTGTGCTAAATCCCAACTTGGGAAAGTATTTGTAGAAAATCTTTGGTGAAATATTGCATATCTTGAAATAAATCTTTCATCATTTAAGTCTGTATAGAAATCAGATAATGCTTCAGCTAAAAACATGCCTTTATAAATAATTGATTTTGAACTTAAAGAACAAATGTAAAAACCTTCTAGGTGATTATTGATTACTTCTTTTTCTATTTTTCTTCTAGTTTCATAGAGTTTTCTTTCTAAATCTTTATCAATTAAGTTCTTATTATTATGTTTAAACAATATTTGAGTTATTTCAGGTCTATTACTATTTGCTTTTTCACCTAAAACTTTTGTATTAACTGGTACTTGTCTCCATCCATAAATTTTAAAATTTGCTTTAGTAAGCTCAGTTTCAACTATAATTTTACAGTTTTCTTGGACATTAAAATTATTTCTTGGTAGGAAAACCATCCCAACACATATTTCAGAATTATCGTGTTTATGTCCTTTAGTTTCTATCTTTTCTGCAAAAAAATCAGACGGAATTTCAATATGTATACCTGCTCCATCTCCTGTTTTTCCATCAGCATCAACAGCTCCTCTATGCCATACAGCTTTTAACGCTTTAATACCATATTCTACAATCTTTCTTGATTTTTTCCCTTCTGTAGAGGCAACCAACCCAACGCCACATGCATCATGTTCCATGCTTTTTGAATAAACATGATTTTTTTCTAAAATTTTTAAGTTTTTTTTATAATTTTTCATTAGGCTACCTTTGCTTTTTTAGACTCTTTAGCCTCTAAAAATTTTTTAATAGATGTTGCTGCGTCTCTTCCATCTCTAATAGCCCAAACAACTAATGAAGCTCCTCTTACAATATCTCCTGCTGCAAATACACCAGATAAATTAGTTTCCATTGTATCAAAATCTGTTTTTAATGTTCCCCATTTGGTAATCTGCAAATCTTTTGAATTAAATAATTTTGGAATATTTTCTGGATCAAATCCTAAAGCTTTAATAATAATATCTGAATTAAGTTTAAATTCTGAGTCTTCTTGTATCTCTGGTTTTCTTCTACCGCTATCATCTGGTTCGCCCAATTTAATTTTGTTAATAACTAAACTTTCGACTTTATTTTTTCCTAAAAATTCTTTTGGACTCGACAACCAAACAAATTCTACTCCTTCTTCTTCAGCATTGGCTACTTCTCTAGCTGATCCTGGCATATTTTCTTTATCTCTTCTATAAAGACACTTAACTGATTTTGCATTTTGTCTTACTGCTGTTCTTACACAATCCATTGCTGTGTCACCTCCTCCTATTACAACAACATTTCTTCCTTCTGCATTTAATATGCCTTTATCAAATAATTCTACTTGATCACCTAAGCCTTTTTTATTTGAAGCAGTTAAAAATTCCATTGCAGGAAAAATATTTGCTAAATTATTTCCTGGTACTTCTATTTCTCTAGCTTTATAGACTCCAGTGGCAACTAGTATTGCATCATGTTTTTCTCTTAACTGATCTAAAGTTAAATCTCTTCCAACTTCAAAGTTTTGTAAAAATTTTATTCCGCTTTCTTTTAATAATCTTGTTCTTCTTTCCACGATAAACTTGTCTAATTTAAAATTTGGAATTCCATAAATTAATAAGCCTCCTGGCCTATCATATCGATCATATATCGTAATTTGGTATCCTATTTTTCTAAGTTGTTCTGCGGCTGCCAACCCTGCTGGTCCAGCTCCGATAATTCCAACACTTTGATTTTTTTCATTCTTAACTTTAATAGGATTTATCCACCCTTGTTCCCATGCGTTATCTGTAATATATTTTTCTACAGATCCTATAGTTACAGTTCCATGACCTGACTGTTCAATTACACAATTACCTTCACATAATCTATCTTGAGGACAAATTCTCCCACAAACTTCAGGCATATTGTTTGTGCTCTGGGCTAGTTCGTACGCCTCTTGTAATCTTCCTTCTGCAGTTAATTTTAACCAGTCTGGAATGTTGTTATTTAAAGGACAATGAACTTGACAAAAAGGAACTCCACATTGTGAACATCTACTTGATTGTTCTTTTGCCTTATCATTAATAAATTCCTTATAGATTTCATTAAAATCTTCTTTTCTGGATAAAACCTCTCTTTTGGGTGGGTTTTGCTGATCTATATTCACAAATTTTAACATTTTGTCAGACATAATTGATGCAATTTACATCATGATTTTATTCGAATAAAGGATAACAAGGTCAGTATATATGACCTTTTTTTTAAAAAAACTAGCATTATCAGTACTTTTTACCTTATTTGCATACCTGTTATGCATTTAATTATATTAAGAATTAGACACAATTTTAGGTTAATTATAAATAATCTAAATGATCTCTAATTTTTTTGAAATTTTTTTACTATCGATGATTCAAGGAGTTTCAGAATTTTTACCTATTAGCTCTGCTGCTCACTTAATTTTAGTTTCAAACATTTATGAATTTAAAAATCAATCTTTGCTAATTGATATTAGTTTACACTTAGGATCTTTGCTAGCAATATTATTCTATTTTAGAAAAGATGTTTTTAATTTTAATAAAAATTTAAATTTATTTTATAAAATAGGGATTTCTACAATCCCATTAGTAATAGTAGGTTACTTTTTATATAACACCGAAATAATTTATCAACTAAGAAATATTAAAGTTATCGCCTGGTCAACTTTGTTTTTTGGAATTTTAATTTATTTAGTTGATAAAAATAAACTTTTAAAAAATATAGAAACTGATTTTAATGTTAAATCTGCTTTAGTAATCGGATTTTTTCAAGTTTTAGCTTTAATACCTGGAGTGAGTAGGGCTGGAATAACAATAACTGCTGGAAGAATATTAGGATTTAATAGAGTTGACTCAACAAAAATTTCCTTTTATCTATCTATTCCTGCTCTAATTGGAGCAAGTGTACTAAGTGTAAAAGATTTATTTAAAGAAAATATTGAGTTTAATTTTTTAGTTTTAATTGGAATTGTGTTATCTTTTTTCTTTTCACTAATTACAATTAAATTTTTTTTAAAATATATTAAAACATTTTCATTTAATATTTTTGTTACATATAGAATATTTTTAGCATTGATAATATTCTATATTATATACTTTTAGTTTTTGATTCATAAATAGGTAAAAGTTGAGAAAAAATAACTCCAATTAAAATAAAAGCACAACCGATTAAATTATTTATACCTAAAACTTGATTTAAAATTATCCACGCAGCAATAGTTGCAAAAACACCTTCTAAAGAAAATATAATTCCTGCTGGAGCTGGAGAAATATTCTTTTGTGCATAAATTTGTAAAGTAAATGCAATACCTCCAGATAAAACTCCTGCATAAATTATTGAGATTGATTCGTTAAATATATTTGCGATTGTTATTGTTTCAAAGAAAATTGCAAAAATAAAAGATAAAAAAGAAACTGCTAAAGCTTGAAGTGCTCCAAAAAATAATGGCAAATTAAAAGATTTAGCAAAATTGCCAATAAAAATTATATGCAAAGCCCAAAAAAGTGCACATAAGATTACAAGGCCATCTCCTAATCTAATTGTAGCATCTGAAAAATCACTTAATAAATAAACTCCAAAAACACAAAATAGTACTGAAGGCCAAATACTCCAGTGTATTGATTTAGAATAAATAAAAAAAAGAATTATGGGAACCATTGGAACATAAAAAACTGTAAAAAAGGCTGCATTTGCAACATCTGTATAAAGTAAAGCAGCCTGTTGGAGAAAAGTTCCTAAGAACAAGAATAAACCTACCCAAAAAAGTAGTTTAAAAAATAATTTCTTATTATTGCTTATCTCTTTTGAGATTTTGTTTTTTTCTATTAATAGAGCAAAAGGTATGATTGATAAAAATCCAACAAAAAATCTTGTTGCATTAAATGTTAAAGGTCCTATTTTATCCATGCCAGTATCTTGAGCTATAAAAGTTGTTCCCCAAATAAAAGTACAAAAAAGCGCGCTGAATAAAGACATTGATTTAGACATTTTTTAGACTGCCAGCTTATAAGCAAAATTTTTACCGAGATTTTCTTTTAATTCGTTGCAAAACTTTGCTGCTTCAGCACCATCAATAATTCTATGATCATAAGATAAAGATAACGGTAGCATAATTCGACCTTGGTATTTATTTTCAAAATAAATGTTCTTTTTTGAAGATCTTCCAACACCTAAAATTGCAACTTCAGGATAATTAATTATTGGTGTAAAAAATGAACCACCTATTCCTCCTAAACTAGTTATTGTCATTGAACCACCAAAAAATTCTTTTTTATCTATTTTTAAATTACGACATTTTTCACTTATTGTTTTCAATTCTTCACTAATAAAATTAATATTTTTATTGTTTACATTTCTTAATTTTGGAACCATTAATCCATGAGGTGTATCAACTGCAATTCCTATATGATAATATTTTTTTACTGTCATTTTGCCTTTTTTAATGTCTTCTATTGATGAGTTAAAAGTTGAAAATTTTTTTAAAGTTGAAACTAGTGCTTTTATTATAAAAGCTAGAGGAGTTATTTTTTTTCTTTCGCCTGTAAATGTATCTGTAAGTGAATTTCTAAATTCTTCCATTTCAGTTATATCCGCTTCATCATGGTGAGTAACATGTGGAATAGTTTTCCATGAATTTACTAAATGTGGTGCCGCTAGTTTTTTTACTCTTGGAATATCTTTAATTTCTATTTCTCCAAAGTCTGAATGATTAAATTCACTTTTAATTTTATTTGAAGGTTGTTCATTTTCTGTAAAATTTTTTGTTTCATTTAATTGATTGCTTATAAAATTTTTTATATCCTCTTCAGTAATTCTTCCTTTCCTTTCAGTTCCTTTAATTTGAGAAACATTTGCTCCTAATTCTCTAGCAAATTTTCTAACTTTTGGACTTGCTAATATTTTTTTATCTTCAGACATTTATTTATTACAATTTTGTTGGTATAGGTTTTTCTGGATTAATTTTGTATTTTTTTATAGCTTCTTTTGCATATTTTGAAGGAATCAATTGCTCTTTCGCTAAAACACTCAGAGAATATGTTACTAAATGTTCTTTATCTACTTCAAAAAAATTTCTTAAATTTTTTCTAGTATCACTTCTCCCATAACCATCTGTGCCAAATGAATAAAAGCTTTTATTTGTAAAAGGTCTTATCTGATCTGAATTTAAACGTATATAATCTGATGCAGCAACGATGGGACCTTCTGTAGACGAAAAACATTCTTCAATATATGTTTTTTTTGGTCTCTTATCTGGATTTAAGAGATTATATCTTTCTACCTCTATAGCTTCTTTTCTTAGTTCATTGTAACTTGTAACGCTCCATAGATTACTATCAATATGATATTCATTTTGAAGAATTTCAGCTGCTTTAATCATTTCTCTTAAAATAGCTCCTGATCCAAGTAATTGAATTTTAGTTTTTTTATGTTTGTTATACTCTTTAAATAAATACATCCCTTTTAATATTCCTTTTTCAACAGATTTATCTTTTGGAATTTTAGGATGGGTATAATTCTCGTTCATTGTAGTTATGTAGTAAAAAATATTTTCCTGTTTATCATGCATTCTTCTCAGTCCTTCTCTAAAAATTGTTGCTAATTCATACGCAAATGTAGGATCATATGATTTACAATTTGGAATAACTGAAGATAGGATGTGACTATGTCCATCTCCATGTTGAAGTCCCTCTCCTGCAAGAGTAGTTCTGCCTGCTGTAGCTCCAATTAAAAAACCTCTAGTTTGATTATCTCCTGCTGCCCAAGCAAAATCTCCTGTTCTTTGAAAACCAAACATTGAATAAAATAAATAAATTGGGATCATTGAAATATCGTGATTAGTATAAGAAGTGCCTGCAGCAATCCAGGATGACATGGCTCCTGCCTCAGTTAATCCCTCTTCTAACACTTGTCCTTTTATATCTTCTCTATAAGAACTTAGTTGTTCCGAATCTACGGGTTCATATTTCTGTCCTTCGTGTGCATAAATTCCAATTTTTTGAAAAAAACCTTCCATTCCAAATGTTCTTGCTTCGTCAGGAATAATAGGAACAAGTCTTGGTGCCACATTTTTATCTCTCAACAAACTGGTCAACATTCTAACTAAAACCATTGTTGTTGACATTTCTTTTTCTCCTGTAGATTCTTTCATTGCTTTAAATATATCTTCTGAAGGTGTTTTAATTGGTTTTGCAAAAGAAGATCTTTCTGGAAGATTTCCGCCTAGTTTTAATCTACATTCTTTTAGATATTTTATTTCTGGCGAATTATCTGGTGGCTTATAATATTCTATATTTTTTACTTGTTGATTGGTTAAAGGAACATCAAATCTATCTCTGTAGTATAATAAGTCTTTTTCATCTAACTTTTTCTGTTGGTGCGTAGTATTAATACTTTCTCCAGATTTACCCATCCCATATCCCTTAATTGTTTTAGCCAAAATTACTGTCGGAGTTCCAGTATTTTGCATTGCAGAATGATATGCGGCATAGACCTTGTGTGGATCATGGCCTCCTCTATTTAATCTCCATATATCTTTATCTGTCATTTGAGAAACCAAATTTAATAGCTCAGGATATTTTCCAAAAAATTTTTCTCTAACAAATGCTCCTCCTTTAGCTTTAAAAGCTTGATATTCTCCATCTACTGCTTCGTTCATTCTTTTAATCAATAATCCTGTTTTATCTTTTGCTAATAAAGTATCCCAATAAGATCCCCATATAACCTTTATTACATTCCATCCTGCTCCTCTAAAAATTCCTTCTAATTCTTGAATAATTTTACCGTTACCTCTTACTGGACCATCTAGTCTTTGTAAGTTGCAATTCACAACAAAAATTAAATTATCTAATTTTTCTCTAGCTGCTAAACCTATTGCACCTAATGACTCTGGTTCGTCTGTTTCTCCATCACCTAGAAAACACCAAATTTTTCTACCTTCGTCTTTTAGCAGTCCTCTGTTAATTAAATATTTAGTAAATCTTGCTTGATAAATTGACATTATTGGTCCTAATCCCATTGAAACAGTTGGAAATTGCCAAAATTTTGGCATCAACCAAGGATGGGGATAAGAAGACAATCCGCCAGGTTTAACTTCTTGCCTAAAATTGTCTAATTCTTTAGATGTAATTCTTCCCTCAAGATATGCTCTTGCATACATCCCAGGAGCACTATGTCCTTGAAAATAAATTAGATCACCGCCAAATTTATTATTTTTTGCTCTCCAAAAATGATTCATGCCAACATCATAAAGTGTAGCTGCCGATGCAAATGTTCCTATATGACCTCCAAGTTCTGGATTTTTTTTATTTGCCCTAACAACCATCGCTGCAGAGTTCCATCTAATTAAAGATCTTATTTTCCTCTCCATATTTTGATCGCCAGAAGATTTTTTTTCTTCTTCAGGAGATATTGTGTTTATGTAGGGTGTATTTCTAGATAAAACTAAATCTGAACCCTCCTTGTAAGAATGTTCAATTAATTGTTTTATTAAAAATTGTGCCCTATTTTTTCCATCGTTTTCAAGAACAGCTGAAAGAGATTCTAACCATTCTTTTGTTTCTATTGGGTCAATATCTCCATTTTTAACAATTTCAATTTTTTCATTTTTATTTTTTTTCTGAGATAAAATTTTTGGTTCTTTTAATTCTTTTTTTAATACTAAAGTATCTTCAGCTTCTTTAATAATGTTCTCAGTATCAGTAGGTAATTTTTCTTCGATATTTTTTTTTGGTATTTCTTGTGTTTGGGTTTCGTTATTTAAAGTCACCAATAAATGTCCTTTAGAAACTTTATCTCCCACTTTAACATTAACACTTTCCACTGTTCCTTCAAAAGTTGAAGGAACTTCAACACTTGACTTATCGCTTTCTAAAGTGACGATAGGATCATTTTTTTTTATTTTATCTGAAACTTTTACTAAAACCTCAATAACCTCAACTTCATCAAAATCTCCTATATCAGGTACTAATAATTGTTGGTTCATTAATAAGCTAATTATATATGTAAAATATTATATTGGATATATTTCTAACACATTTGTAGCCTTTTTTGGACACGCTTAATGTCCATTGTTCATTATGTTTAAAAATATGTTTAAAAAAATTTTTCATCTTAGTAATAAACAAGAATTAGATGCTAGATTTTGGATACAAAAAATTTTGCTAAATAAAAATTTGAGAAAAAACTATTATTAGTTTCTCTCAATACACATTGAAATACCCATACCTCCACCAATACACAAAGTAGCACAGCCCTTGTTCTTATTTTGTTTAATCATCTCATGAATTAAGGTTACTAATATTCTGGCGCCTGATGCACCAATAGGATGACCTAATGCGATTGCACCACCATTTACATTAATAGTTTCTTTTGGAATTTTTAAATCTTTAATAACTGCAATGCTTTGAGCTGCAAAAGCTTCATTAATTTCAAATAAATCAACGTCATTTATTTCCCAACCTGCTTTTTTCAAAGCTAGATTAGTTGCTGGAATTGGACCAAGACCCATTAATGATGGTTTTACACCACATGTTGCCCAAGAAACAATTTTAACTAAAGGTTTAATGCTTCTTAATTCTGCTTCTTCTCTGCTCATTAAAACTAAAGCCGCAGCTCCATCATTTAGTCCAGAAGAGTTTCCTGCGGTAACAGTTCCATTGTCTTTAAAAACTGTTTTTAAAGATTCAAGTTTCTCAATACTCAAATTTTCTTTTGGATATTCATCTTTATTGAAAGTTTCAATTTTATCGTTTTTTTTTATTTCAAAAGTTATCAATTCATCTTTAAATCTATTTTCCTTAATTGTTTTTTCTGTTTTCTTCTGAGAATCTAATGAAAAAAGATCTTGTTCTTTTCTAGTAATTTTATATTTTTCAGCAACATTTTCTGCTGTTACACCCATGTGATAATTATTAAATATATCTGTAAGTCCGTCATGAATCATAGTGTCAACTAATTGTTCTTTTGATAATTTTCGTTCTTCTCTATAGAATATTGCATGCGGTGCCTTTGACATACTTTCTTGTCCTCCTGCAATAACAATTTTATTTTCTTTTAATTTTACAGATTGGTAAGCTGAGGCTACTGCCCTTAAACCAGATCCACACAATTGATTAACAATATGTGCAGGTTTTGAAACTGGTATGCCAGCATTAACTAAAGCTTGTCTTGCTGGATTTTGTCCTGCAGCAGCAGTCAAGACTTGTCCCATAACTACTTGTTCTATGTCGTCAGCTTTTAATTTAGAGTTTTTTATAACTTCTTTAATACAAATAGAACCTAGTTTATCTGCACTTATCTCTTTTAAACTACCTCTATAAGTTCCTATTGGTGTTCTTAATGCTGAAGTTATAACTACATCATCCAATTCTTTTGTCATGTTAATTTAACATATTCTTTTATTCGAAAAATTACATTATAAATCAATCATATAAGATATGATATTTTGACATAGGATGTATAAATAATGTTTTGCGCCTGTAGCTCAATTGGATAGAGCGCTTGGCTACGGACCAGGAGGTTCTGGGTTCAACTCCTAGCAGGCGCACCAAAAATGAAATTAAATAAAATGATAA
>Ga0208411_1001823_pt1 | contig 13792 bp, 15 predicted proteins | sample ETN01SmetaG_4_FD_185793 | JGI IMG/M metagenome (GOLD analysis project Ga0208411, IMG submission 185793) | Marine microbial and viral communities from oxygen minimum zone, Eastern Pacific Ocean - ETNP2014F12-01SV261 (SPAdes) (version 2) | ecosystem: Environmental > Aquatic > Marine > Oceanic ...
CAAAAGTCCAACCACCCAATTGCAAAAAGTATATTGCTTGAAGCAGAAAATAAAAATATACCCCTATTTGAAGTAGAGAATTTCATCGAAAAAGAAGGAATTGGTGTTGAAGGAAAAGTAAATGAGAAAAAAGTATCTATAAAAAAAGCTTCGGTAAATGAGGGCACTTTAACTGTCTTGGATGTCAAAATAAATGAAAATATGTTTTCTATAGAACTAGAAGAAGAAGTCAGAATTAATTCTCAATTTATAGATACTCTTTCAGATAGTTATGAAGTATCAATCTTATCAGGAGATAATAGTAAAAAAGTTCACGATTTTGGAAGATCTCTAGGAGTTTCTGAATCTATTGGAAGCCAGACCCCTGAAGATAAAGTTAAATATGTAAAAGAAAAACAAACAAACAATACGGTTGCTTTTGTGGGAGATGGAATTAATGATTCGCCTGCTTTAAAACAAGCTGATGTAGGAATAGCAAGTTCCCATAGTACCCAAATAGCACAGAGTGCTGGAGACATAATTATTCATAAAGGTGATATATCTAAAATTATTGACATAATCGACCTAGCAAAGAAGTCTCAAAAAAGAATAAATCAGAATCTATTCTTAGCATTTATTTATAACACAGCAATGATACCAATTGCTATAGCAGGAAATATATCACCGAATATGGCTGCATTAGCAATGGCTGCATCTAGTATTTCAGTTGTGTTTAACTCCTCAAGAAATCTGTAAAAATATTTTCTTATTAAAACCTCACAAAGGTTAATCTTTGGATATGGATGATGTAATTTGGTATAGAAAACCATTGCTATCAGAGCCTGTTGCTGTTCTGGCTTTTGAAGGATGGAGTGATGCAGGTAATACAGCTAGTGGATGCGTAGAGAATTTATCAGGAACTTTTGATATTGAACCATTTGCTGAATTAAATTCTGAAGGATTCTACAACTATCAAATGAGAAGACCGATAGTAGAAGTAAAAGATGTTGGTCAAAGAGAATTTCACTGGCCACAAACTTCATTTTATTCAATTGAAGATTACAAATTAACAAATGATTTAATTTTAGTTTTTGGAGAAGAACCTTCAATGAAATGGAAAAACTACGCTGAAAATATCTCAAATACTTTATTAGATCTAGGAGTAAAGAGAGCAGTTACACTCGGTGCTTTTTTTGGCCAAGTTGCCCATACTCTTCCTGTCCCAATATTTGGAGTTAGTGATGATCCAACTTTTCATGCAAGATTTAATGTGCTATCTACAAATTATTCTGGACCAACTGGAATAACAAGCGTAGTGGGCCATGATTTAAGAAAAAATGGTATTGAAACTTCTGGTTTGTGGGCTGCTGTTCCTCATTACTTAAGCTCAGGAGGATACCCAAAAGGAATAAGTGCTTTATTAAATAAAACAGCTGAAATATTAGATATAGAAGTTGATGATACGGGGATACAAAGTGAAGGTCAACAATTTGAAGTCAGAATTAATAAAGCAATGGAAAGTTCTAAAGATCTCGCAGAGTATGTATCTAAATTAGAAGAAGCAGAAGTTAATATTGAAGATAGTTTCTCAGAAGAGAACCTAGTTCAACAGATTGAAGATTTTTTAAATAACGAAGGAAAAGAAAGCTAAACGCTCTTCTTCTTATGTCTATTTGATTTACGACGTTTTCTGTACTTATGTTTCGACATTTTTTTACGTCGTTTTTTTATCAAAGATCCCATAAATCGTTTTTTATTCCTTTTTTTTCCAGACTGAAGAAGTGTAGTCGATATTTAAAATTTAAGTGAAAGATGTTTTTCAAAATTTTCAGTATTAACAGCCTCATATACGGATTTAATCTTATTTTTTCCAAGATTCAAATAATCTTTATCTGTTTCCTCATCTAAAACTCCTTTTCTTGTAGCCCATAATCCCCAAGTTAGAGAGCTTAGATGTCTATATAAATTCCATAAAATTTGATCATCTCCCCCTTCTTTAAGTTTTAGTTCAGCAAATATCTCTTTTCTTTCTTTTTCTTCTATATTTTGTTGCAAGCATAAATCTCCGTAATCAAAAAATCTGCTTTCCATTCCTGAATATTCCCAATCAATTAAATACATATTGTTTCCTAAAAGAACAAAATTTGGTCCATAAATATCTTTATGACAAGGAACTAATACTTGATGAATTTCTTTTATTTTATCAAGTAAATAGGTTCCTATTTCTGCCATTTCTTTATATTCTTCTTCTTTATGAATCTCATTAAAGAATGCGTAGTGATCAAAACATTGTTCAAGAATAATGTCGCTTTGGTGAAGCTCTGTAAGTGTGTCTAAAGCTCTATTAATATATTCTTTACTTTTTAATTGTTCCGGCTCAAGAGCAACTAAATTGCTTTCAAAATCTGAAATTTTTATTCCAGTTTTTTCGTCAAAATATAAAAAGGGTAATGTTAACCCTGCTTCTGCAGCTATAGATTGATTAATCTTTTCTGCTTTCCTATTAATTAGATCTGGATTTTTACCTGGAAGCCTTAGTACAAAAAACCTATCAGAGACTCCCACTTTAAAACTATTGTTGGTTATACCTCCTAGCTTTGATATCAAATAACTCTCTGGATCAGAAATATTAGTTATTTCAGATTTTAAAAATATATCTACTATTTCTTTTGTATTTGTCATCTTATTAACATAACACATGAAGCTATGAATGACCCTTTTGCATTAAATTTAACAATAAACTTACTCCTCCTTGGAGTTGGTTCAGCAATGTTTTTTGGAAACTTGTTTGCCTATGTAAATAAAGATAGAGAGGGTAAAGAAATTTATTTGGGAAGAACTATTTTTCTTGGAACTATAGGTTTTGTTATAACTTTATGGTCTACTCTATCTATCCTAAATGGATAAAAAAAAGAGAATGTTGACTATCATATTCAAAGGAAAGAAGGAATTATGCTTTCAGATGTAGATATAAAAATAGCTCTTGGTGAAAAAGCAATTCAAGTAAGTCCTCTTGATGAAAATTATATACAACCCTCAAGTATTGACTTAAGAATTGGTTCGGAATTTAGAGTTTTTGAAAATCATAAATATAGCCATATAGACCCAAAAGCTGAACAAGATGATTTAACAACATTGGTTACAGCTACAATTGAAGAGCCTTTTGTTCTGCACCCTGGTGAATTTGTTCTCGGCACTACGTTCGAAAGAGTAACTTTATCAAATAAAGTTGTCGCAAGGCTTGAAGGAAAATCTTCTTTAGGAAGAATTGGCTTACTAATACATTCTACTGCTGGGTTTGTTGATCCAGGTTTTGCTGGTTATTTGACTTTGGAGCTTTCTAATGTTGCGAATCTACCAATAAAAATATATCCCGAAATGAAAATAGGTCAAATCTCTTTCTATTATTTAAACTCTCCATCAGAGTCTGAATATGGATCTGAATCCTATGGAAGTAAATATCAAGGGCAAGAAGGGCCTACTCCAAGTAAAAGCCATTCAGATTTTAATAAAAAATGATTCCTGGAATTGGGACAATCGTTAATGGGGTAAGTGTATTATTTGTAGGCATTTTATCTCGTATAATATTCAAAAAAGAGTTGAAAAATTTTGAAGAGAACTTACTTCCTTTAGGTTTACTTGTATTAGCTCTAGGTTTAAGAGAGTCATTAAAAAGCCCTGATTATGTTTTCTTCATAAACTTTGAAATCTCAGGTTTTATATTTACTATTTTGGCAGTAATCTTGGGTGCTCTGCTTGGAAACCTATTAAAAATTGAAGAGAGAATCAAAAATTTTGGCGATTATCTTTATAGAAAATTTGAAAAATCTGACCCTGATCAAAGTAAGTTTATTGAAAGCTACTTAACTACAACCTTGATAGTTATAACTGGACCTTTAGCAATTATTGGTCCTTTTTTTGATGTTGTTGAATCAAATTTAGAGCTACTTCTAATAAAAACTGTACTTGACTGTTTTTTGGTTATATTCATAACATCTAGTGGTGGCAAAGGGGCTGTATATTCAGGAATTTCAATATTAATTTATCAAGGATTTTTTACTCTATGCGCTTTATTAATAAATTCAAATATTGATCCATTGATTTCTGATGCAATAGCTGGAATTGGTGGGATTTTATTAATTGGTGTTGGAATAAATCTTTTAGGAATAAAAAAAATCCCAGTTGGGAATTACATGCTCAGTCTTTTTATTCCTTTTATTTTGACATTGTAAAAACTCTTGTTGCTCCCTCTACTCCGTCAAATATTTGTATTACTTTTTTAGATTCTTCTTCAAAGTTAGAACTCACTTTTTCTGGTTCTCTGATATTGAATGCTCTATTTTTAAAATCTATCTCAACAGGAACATAGGGTATATCTAATTCTTTTGCTAAATAATAGAATCCACTTCTAAATTTGTTAGCAATTTCTGTTCCTGCTTCTGGAGCTATTAATAAAAGGTAGTTATCAATCTTGGAAAACTCTTCAATCGCTCCTTTTATAGTCCCTCTTGAGTTAACTCTATAAACTGGTACCCCACCTAGTCTCATTAATATTATTTTTTGCAACCAACCTAAAGGCCAAGGAATGCCTAATTTATCCAAGTTCTTTGAAAAGGTTATAAAACTTGGCAATCTAGTAAATATCCAGCGTGCACCAAAAAAAGTAACTTTTAGATCTAAAGCTAAAACTGCTAATAATCCATACCATGCATCTCTCATAGCTGAATGAGGTGCTCCAATTAAAATCATTTTTTTTAAATTTGGGATAGTTCCAGTAATATCCCATTTAAATAGTTTTAATAGAAACCTACCTAAAGGACCTAAAATTATCCTTTTTCTTTGAGGGATATTCTCAGGAACTTGAATCATTTTTAACTATATAGCTAGCAATCTGAACAGCATTTAAAGCGGCTCCCTTTAATAAATTGTCAGAAACAACCCAAAAGTTCAAGATTCTATTATCAGATAAGCCTTTTCTCATGCGTCCAACTAAAACTTTTTTATTTCCCTCAGCATCTAATGGTGTTGGTAGTTTATCTTTCCAGTACTCAACGCCCTCAAAACTATCTATTAAGTCAATTGCTTCATTAACTTCTGCTTCTTTTTCAAAAGTTGCTGAGCAAAAAATTCCATGTCCAGTTTTTACCCCTACTCTGGCATTTGAAGGTTCAACAATCAATTCAGGTATATTTAATATTTTTCTAGATTCGTTTACAAACTTCATCTCTTCGTCTGAGTAACCATTTTCAGTTAAATTACCAGCTAAAGGTATTACATTCCTTGCTATGGGTCTTTGATAAAACCCTTGGTCATAATTTGAATCTAATTTTTCTCCTAAGTTTTCTTCTTTTCCTAGTGAATTTAGGGCTTCGCTGCCTGATCCTGAAACAGCTTGATATGCAACTGGCACAATATTTAATAAGTTGTATTTATCATGCAAAGGTTTTAATGCCATTACCAAACCCATTGTCGTACAGTTGGGATTTGATATTAATTTTGTTTCTTCTGTAATTGTGTTTTGATTTATTCCATAAACAACTAATGGAACTTCTTTTTCCATCCGGAAAGCAGAGGAGTTATCAACAACATAAGAACCTTTTGAAGTAAAGATCTGAGCAAAGTTTTTTGATCTTTCGCCACCTGCTGAAAATAAAGAGATATCATAAGATTCTATATTGTCTTCAGTAAGCTCTTTGACTTTGTAATCATTACCATTGACCTTTAAATTTTTTCCTGCTGAGTTGCTAGAAGCAAATAAAGTATAACTTGCATCTTTTGGTAAAAACTCTTCACATAAGTTTATAATCTCTCTACCAACTAATCCTGTTGCTCCAACTATTGCTATATTCATTTACTCGGAAATAAATTCTTCATGAAGTGCTTCTATTGCTTTATTCATGTCATTTTTAGGAATAACACAAGAAATCCTTATAGGAGAAGTTGAAATCATACCTATATTTATCTTATTCTTACCTAGTATTGAAAACATCTTTGAAGCTATCCCAGATTCCGCCTTCATGCCTGCGCCAATAATGGAAACTCTTGCAACATTTTCATCTGAATCTGTCCCTTCAGCATCTAAATCGCTTGAAAGTTTAGAAAGAATTTCTGTTACATTATCACGTTGATCAGTAGGGGCTGTAAAACTAATGTCTGTTTTTGAATCCTTAGAAACATTTTGAACTATCATATCTACAATTATTCCACCTTCAGATAGGGGGCCAAAAACTTTTCCAGCAATACCAGGCTGATCAGGAACACCAAAAAGAGTAAACTTCATTTCTTTATCGTTGTGAGTAACTCCTCTTACTATTGCTTCTTCCATTATTTTTTCCTTTACTAATGTTCCATCCCCATTACTAAATGTTGATTTAACAATTATTGGTACATTATACCTTCTACCAAATTCTACTGACCTAGCCATTAACACTCTGGCTCCTGATGAAGCCATCTCTAACATCTCGTCATAAGTTATTTCTTTTATAAGTTTTGCTTTTTTAATTATTCTTGGATCAGCTGTAAATACTCCTTCAACATCTGTATAAATCTCACACCTTTCAGCGTTTAATGAAGCTGCTAAAGCAACTGCTGTTGCATCTGACCCTCCTCTACCTAGGGTTGTTATTTCTCTAGTCTCTTTATTTACTCCCTGGAAACCTGCAACAATAACGATGTTTCCGCTCTCAATTCCCTCCCTGACTCTTTCTCCACTGATGTTTTCAATTTCTGCCATGCCGTGTCTCGAGGTGGTTGTAATACCAGCTTGTGAACCAGTTAATGAAAAAGACTCATATCCTAAATTGTTTAAATGAATTGCAAGAAGAGACATTGTTATTCTCTCTCCAGCTGACAAAAGCATGTCCATCTCTCTAGGTGAAGGGGTTTCAGAAAGTTCACCTGCTAAATCAATTAATTCATCAGTGCTTGAACCCATTGCTGAAACAACAACTACTACTTCATTCCCTTCTTCTTTACATTCTATAATTTTATTCGCGACAGTTTTAAGCGATTCAGGGTTTGAAACACTTGTCCCACCAAATTTTTGTATTATTAAACTCACCTGAAACATTCTAATGAACTTATTAAAGATTTAACAGACCTAGTACTCTAGTTTGTAATGGCTATTGATTTACATATACATTCAATTAATTCGGATGGTACAGATGAGGTTGAGGAAATAGTAGATAAAGCTTTAGAAATGGAGTTAGAAGCTATTTCCATTACAGACCATGAATATTTAACAATCCCTAATAAAAGTACTGAAATTGAAATAATTAAAGGAATTGAAGTTAGTGCCTCTTGGGATGATCTTGAAAATTTTAATAACTTTGCAGGAATACATTTATTAATTTACTTTTTAGAGGAAGATAGCTCTATAACAAAGCATTTGGAGAAAATTCGAAATCTGAAAATTGAAAGAAATAAAGAAATATTAAAAAAACTTAGTCAAGAAAATATAAAAATAGACGAATCGGAACTCAATGAATTCAAAACAAAAGTTCCAGGGAGACCTCATATTGCAAAAATAATGTACAAAAAAGGATATGTTAATTCTATAAACGAAGCTTTTGTAAAATACTTAGGAAATGGAAAAGTAGGTGACTCTAGAATTCACCAAGAACCTATAGAGAAATTGATTAAATTATCAAAAGAATCAAAATGTTTAATATTTTTAGCACACCCACATACTCTTATGAGTAATAAGAATTATTCAAATAATCAAAAATGGATAAACGATGACTTTGTTAACTACATAGAAAAACTTACTGCATTAGGGATTGATGGATTGGAAACAAATTATTCTAGCTACAATTCAGAAATTTCATCAAGCTTGTCTATGATTGCAAAAAAATTTAATCTTCTAGAATCTGGTGGTACTGATTACCATGGTGAAAATAAACCAAATATAAATATTGGATTTGGCTATGAAAACAAACCGTTAAGAACTCCTTATGAATTTTTATTTAAAATGAAAGAAAAGCATGCATCAATATAAAAAACTTATAGGACCTATTTCTATTATCTCTATAGCTTACTTAAGTAGTAGGTTGTTAGGTTTCTTAAGAGAAATTCTCCTTGCAAAATGGACTGGTGTATCTTCTGCATCAGATACTCTTGACTTAGCTTTCATAATTCCAGATTTTTTATTTTATTTATCTGCAGGAGGATACTTAGCAATAACTTTAATCCCTATTCTTTCAGATATAAAACAAAAGAATAATGAAAGTTTAAATGATTACTTTCTTTCTCTTCTCTATGGCCTTTCAATTATTTTTATTTTTATATCAACTATCTTCTTTCTTTTCAAAAATCAGATAGGTTTAATTCTAGAGGTGCAAAACTTGGATCTCTTTTTAAAGCTTTTCACACCAATAGTATTCAGCCAGGCTTTCTTTTTTATTGGTGCAATTCTTATGTCGTATCAATATTTTCATAATGACTTTAAATATGCTGCTTTAGCTCCTGTAATCTACAATTTTTCAATAATCATTTTTGGGTGGTTAAATTCATCAACCCCTGAATCAACAGTTTATGGCTTTGGAATAGGCGGTTTAATTGGTTCGATCATTGGACATTTTTTTATTCAACTAATTGGAGTTCAAAAAAGTGGCTTAACTTTCAAATTTGTCTCACCAAAGATTAAATATATTAAAGAGTACCTAACTGTTTCTCTGCCTTTAATTGTGGGTCAATCAATTGCTGTAATGGATGAGCAACTATTTAGGATATTTGGATCATTTTTAGGTGCTGGATCTGTTGCTTCTTTTAGATATGCAAGAAGAATTGCACTACTCCCAGTAGGAATAGTAGCTCAAGCAGTAGGTGTTGCGACCTATCCAACCTTATCAAAATTATTTGTAGAAAATAAGTTTGATGAACTTAAAAGACTAATTAGAACTCAGATCTCTTCATTATTTCTATTTAATGCTGTCATGGTATTGATTCTTATAACAAATTCACAAGAAATCATAAGTATTGTTTATGAAAGAGGAAGATTTTCTAGTGATGACGTAATAAGAGTTTCATCAATAATGAGTGTTGTGGCATTGGGAATAATTCCTTGGTCTATTAATCAAATTGTTAATAGGTCTTATTATGTTCAAAAGCGTTATTGGTTCCCTGTTGGGGTTGGAACTTTGGGAACTCTAGCTACAACTATTACCCTGATGCTTAGTAATAGTGCTAGTGAAATTAACTATTCAATAATAATTATTTCTTTTTTGTGGGCTTATTCAACATTTATGTTATTTTCATTGAAAATAGAAGAAGAACCAATACTTAATGGTGATCTAATTTATGATATATTTTTAAGCTTATTATTTTCAGGAATTATTTATACGCTCTTAATAAATCTAAATCTAGATTTTGGAAATATTTTTTATAACTTAGTTATAACTTCAATTATTGTTGTTATTTTGTTTTTAGTGTCTATCAGTATCATTAGAATGAAATATGTCGAATTTAAAAGGAGAAAATAGTGCAGAAATTTCCACTTAAAAAAGGATTGTCTGATGCTAAAAACCTTCATCAGGAAATAGATGAATATATAGACGTTCTTATGGGTCATATAAATCCACCTATTGCAGATGGAGTTGATACATTATTTGAAGTTAGTAGTACATACTTAGCTAGAGCTAAAGAGATAGAAATTAAACTACTAGAAAGAGAGAGAAATGGCTCGATCCCAACAGGTGATGAACTCAAAAAATTTAGAACAGGGGAACTAAGAAGTTTTATAGAATTGTGTAAAAGTGCACAAAATCAAGGCTCAAGAAGAATTACTATGGCTTTAAGTGAATTGAGTCTAAAGGATAGTTAGTTTAGGTCTTCTACGTCGAATACTTCTTGCGCCGCATCTAATCCTTTTGACTCTCCTAACTTGGATTCTTCACTCAATACTATCTTTATATTTATTTGTATTCCCATTTTATTTGCAACTTCAGAAATTACTAAATCAAGCACTTCTTCTGATTTTTGAAGCTCCTGTAAAAGAAACTCGTTGTCTTTATCAACAAATAAACTGATTGTATCATTGCTTTGTACTTCAGGTTTTACAGCAGTTAGATAAGAAAATTTTCTTGATGATAGCTTGTCTCTTAACTCTTCTAAAATCTTTGGCCAATATACATCAAAATTTTCTAATGATTCTTTATTTGCCTTTTTTACATTTTTTTTTGGTTTTTCTACCTCTATTTTTTCTTCTTTAACTTCTAATTCAGGCTTTTCTTCTTTTTTAGTTTCTACAGATCCTGTTAGCTTACCTTCCAGTAGGTCCACTCTGTAGCCTATAGATTTAACATCTGAACCTAATTCTGGTTTTATTATTTTCATCATAAATAATTCCAACTTTAGGTGAGCTGATGAAGTTGTCAAAATAACACTATTTATGTCGTCTATCAAATCAAGTATTCTTACTAATTGTTTTGCAGATATTTTCTTGTTTGCCTCTTCAAGAAGATTTTTTAAATTTGGTGTAAGTGAGCTTAGCTTGTTGTCATCTGGCAAATATTTAAGATAAAAAAGATTCCTAAAAAATTCTGATACTGAATCAACAATGTCATTTGGTTGTAATCCTTTTGCATAGCATTCTCTTATTACGCTAAGAACTGCTCCAGTATCTTGTGTCTCTACTGCATTAATTATCACTTCAAAGTCTTTACTGCTTAAGTGTCCTAACAAACTAAATAAATCATCAACAGAGGCTTTTTCACCAAATGTATTATGCGTTTGTTCAAAAAGATTTATTGCGTCTCTCAGCGAACCATCCGATGAGTTTGCAATCATTTTTAATATTTCAGCATCTAAGTTTATATTTTCTTTTTTCCCTATTTTTTTTAGAGTTTTAATAATTTCATCTTCTGTTATTTTTTTAAAAACAATCTGCGTTGTTCTGCTTTTTATTGTTTCTAAAACTCTTTCTGGTTCAGTAGTAGCAAGTATAAAAATGATATGTTCTGGTGGTTCTTCTAACGTTTTAAGAAAAGCATTTGAGGCTGCATTAGAAAGCATGTGAACTTCATCTAAAATGAAAACTCTTTTTTTTCCTGGACTGCTTGCAATAAAATTTACACTTTCATTCATTTCGCGTATGTCATCGACTTTATTATGTGATGCAGCATCAATCTCTGATATATCAAAAATTGGATCGCACCCTAACTGCAAAGCAATTATTCTTGCTAAAGATGTTTTACCTACCCCTCTAGGCCCTGAAAAAAGATATGCATGTCCTAAGTTTTCTTTCTCGATTTGATTACCAATTAAAGAGACTGCTTCTTCTTGACCAACTAGTTCTGATAGTTTTGTAGGTCTATATTTTCTATAAAGCGCTTGTTTCATATTATTAAATGGTAATAGGTTCCTTCTCTATAGTGCACCTAAGAATTAAACTTAGTCAAATGAGAATAGGAGTAGATTTAGACGGTGTTGTTGCAAACTTCACTAAAGGCTGGACCGAATATTACGAAGAAGAGTTTGGCAAAAAAATATTAGAAGAGGATATCACAAGTTGGGGTCTATCAGAACCGTTAACTCACTTTAAAGAAGATATGGATTTTTGGAAATGGGCAAAAGATATTAATGGTTCATCCATTTTTAGAAACTTAGAAGTTTATGAAGATTCTGTAGAAACATTAAATGAGCTCTCTAAATCAGGACATGAAATTGTTATACTTTCCTCTAAGCCCTGGTGGTCAATTCATGATACTTTAATCTGGCTTGGAGAAAATAAAATCCCAACTAAAGAAATACATTTTATTGAAGACAAGTGGACTATCGAGTGTGAAGTATATATAGATGATGCGCCTTATCAGTTAGAAAATTTTAAAGAAAAAGTGCCTGACAAAAAAATAATTAGATACGTTAGGACTTACAATAAGCCAATTGATGGTGTTCTTGATATACATAGTTGGAATGAATTAATCCCTTTATTAAATAGCTTTTAATGTTTAAGGTAAAAATATGAATGATTCATTTATATTAAGAGATCGTAACTGGAGAGAAGCCAATGAAAGGGTTACTTTATCTTCCAATGCAACATTTTCAAATAACTCAAAAGGTAGAGAAGTGGATGAAGAACCTGATTTATTTAGAACTATCTTCGAAAGAGACAGGGATAGAATTATTCACTCAAAAGCATTTCGTAGACTGAAACACAAAACTCAAGTATTTATTAATCCTGATGGAGATCATTTTATTACAAGAATGTCACATACGTTACAGGTAACTCAAATTGGAAGATCTATAGCAAAAACCCTTGGTCTAAATCCTGATCTTACAGAAGCAATATGTTTAGGACATGATGTAGGGCACTCTCCTTTTGGCCACACAGGGGAAGACGCATTAGCCGAAATGTTTAAAGATGGTTGGAGTCACTCTGAAAATTCAGTAAAAATATTTAAACAAATAGAGCCTTTAAATCTTTCTTATGAAACTTTAAATGGAATAAAATTTCACCCATGGAAATATGAAGAGTCACCAGAAACACCAGAAGCCATGGTTTGTCGATTCTCTGATAGGATTGCATATTTAACACATGATGTAGAAGATGCAATTAGAGCAGATATTTTAAAAGAAAATGATATACCTGAAAAAATAATTAAGCTTCTTGGTTCTCCTGGAAAACAGTGGATAAATAATTTAATTTCTGGAGTTTTTAAAGCGTCAACAAATAAAGGAATAGCTATGGATAATGAAATTTTAGAGTGCATGAATGAGTTAAGAGATTTTATGTTTGAAAAGGTTTACCTACGAGAAGAAACAATGGAAGAGAGAATTAAAGCTAAAGAAGTTGTTGAAAAACTTGTATTAAATTTTGAAAAAAATCCAGCTTTACTTCCTGAACAATATAAAGCAAATCAAACAGACTTAGAAAATGCTGTAGATTATGTCGCAGGCATGACTGACAGATTTGCTCTAAAAGAATTTAACAAATTATAGTTACTTGCCTTTAAATTTAGGATCCCTTTTCTCCATCATGGCAAAGATACCTTCTTTTAAGTCTTCGGAAGTTAAGAATGAGGTGCTCCACATTCTTACTAAATCTAATGATTGATCTGCAGTTAATTCTTCTCCTTTATCAAGAATCATTTTTACTCCTTTTATAACTAGTGGTGAGTTGGAAACTATCTCTTTAGCGAGATCCATTGCTCCATTTATTAACTCTTCATGTGTGTCATAAATATGATTTACAAAACCAATTTCTTTTGCATACTCTGCATCAAAAGTCTTTCCAGTATAAGCAAGTTCTCTAAGCAGACCTTTAGATATAATTTTTGGCATTCTTTGCAAAGCCCCTACATCTGCAACTAAACCAAGCTTCGATTCTCCAATTGAAAATTTTGCATCTTTTGTTGAGAGCCTTATGTCACAAGATGCAACCAAGTTCGTCGCACCACCAATACTAAAACCCTGAATAGCAGCAATTGTAGGCTTTGTAGTTTTTGCAATAGTGGTAAATGCATCTTGGAACTTTTTTGTTATTTCCATTATTTCTAGTCTTTCTTCTGCATTAGTCCTTAAGTCTTCATTTAAGTCAAAGGCCTCTACAAGTAAATTTATGTCTATACCAGCAGAAAAGGTGTCTCCTTTTGCTGCCAAAATAATTACCCTCACATCCTCGTTGTCATCTAATTCTTTAACTAACTCTGGTAAACCAAACCATAATTCATCATTTAAAGCATTTTTTTTCTCTGGACGATTTAGCCAAATTATTCCAATATTGTCTTTTACTTCTGAAAATATTTTTTTATTCATGATTACCTAAATTCTATCTTACTAAAATAACAAAATGGATGTTTTTGAAGCTCTTTATACA
>Ga0208411_1001825_pt1 | contig 13771 bp, 11 predicted proteins | sample ETN01SmetaG_4_FD_185793 | JGI IMG/M metagenome (GOLD analysis project Ga0208411, IMG submission 185793) | Marine microbial and viral communities from oxygen minimum zone, Eastern Pacific Ocean - ETNP2014F12-01SV261 (SPAdes) (version 2) | ecosystem: Environmental > Aquatic > Marine > Oceanic ...
ACAAAATCAATATTTTTTTTATAACTAATCGTAAATTGTAGACCTGCTTGATATTGATTTTCTTCTGGAGACATATCATGTCCCCAATGCAAGTATCCTGTTTCCATTCTCATTGTATCCATAGCAAGCATACCACAATGGGAAAGATTAAATTCTTTTCCATTTTCAACTATTAAATTATAAATTTCTTTAGATTCATTCATATTTATATAAAGTTCAAAACCAAATTCACCCACATAAGATAATCTTTGTGCCCAAATTTCTTTACCATTTATTGTAATTTTTTTACCATTACCAAATTTAAAATTTTCATTAGATAAATCATCTTTTGATAATTTTGACATTAAAGTTCCACTTTTAGGTCCAAATACACCAAGACAAGCTATGTCATCAGTTACATCTTTCAAATCAACTTCATTAGATAGATGTTTTAAAATATGAAATTTATCATGTTCTCTATTTGCGGCTGAACTTATTATTCTAAAAAAATTTTTGTCTAAACAAACAACTGTTAGGTCTGTTTCTATACCTCCGTCTTTATTTAACATTTGTGTGTAAGTAGTTTTTCCTATCTTATCTTTTATATTTGCTGTACAAATTTTTTGTAATTCTTTGTGAACATCTTGTCCTTTCAAGTCATATTTTGAAAAAGCAGTAAGATCAAAAAGTCCAACATTTTCTCTTGCGTTTTTTGTTTCAAATTCTACAGCTGGATAACAATTCTGATAATTATAACTGTATTTAAATTCAGGTTTTTCATTATTTAAAGCAAACCACATTGGCCTTTCATAGCCTGATGAAACTCCAAAACACGCTCCAGCTTTTTTTAATTCTTCATGGTAAGGAAATAATTTTTGATCTCTTGAAGTTTTATGTTGTTTATATGGCCAATGCATACCATAAAGATCTCCTAATGTTTCTGTTATTCTTTCTTTAATGAAATTTGTGTTTGAGTGAAACTTTTGAAATCTTTTAATGTCATAAATAAATAAATCTTCATTTATATGACCAGTCATCATCCATTCAGCCGTAGCTTTGCCAACTCCTCCTCCACTTCCAATTCCAATGCTATTCAAGCCACAGCAGACAAAAAGATTTCTAATCTCAGGAACTTCACCTAATAAGGTATTTGTATCTGGTGTAAATGATTCTGGTCCTGAAAAAAACTTTCTTATCCCTGCTTTTTCTAAAATTGGCACCCTATTCATTGCGGCTGCTAGATATGGTTCAAAGTGATCAAAGTTTTCAGGAAACTCACCAAATGAAAAATCTTCAGGTACTCTATTTGTTTTGTTAAAAGCAGGTATTGATTTACCTTCAAAAATGCCAACCAACATTTTACCTGCATCTTCTTTTAAATATAAACTATCATCAAAATCTCTTAGTACCGGAATATCTTTAGGTAAATCATTCATTGGTTCTGTTATGATATAAAAATGTTCAGCTGGATATAATGGAACACTAAACCCAGTATCCTCACCAATTTGTCTGGACCACATTCCGGTTGCAAGCACTACATATTCACATTCAATAGTTTGGTTGTTAACAACAACACCACAGACTCTTCCATTTTTTTTTATAATTTTTTTAACTGGAGATTTTTCAAATATTTTAACTCCCTCATTTCTTGCAGCTTTTGCAAGTAAATTTGTAACTCCCACAGGGTCTGCTTGCCCATCCTCTGGCATATAAATTCCACCCAAAATATTTTGTTCGTTAATTATTGGATAGATTTTTTTAATTTGATCAATATTTAATACTTCTACATTTACACCGTATAGTTGTGCTGTAGTTGCTTGTCTTAAAAGTTCTTGCCATCTACTTTTTGTTGTTGCAATCGATAGTGCTCCATTAAGTTTAAGACCGCTTGCAAAATCTATTTCTTTTTCTAAGTTTTTATAAAGTTCTAATGAATATTTTCTAATCTTTGTAATTGCTGCTGATGGACCTAATTGACTAACCAATCCAGCTGCATGCCATGTTGTTCCTGAAGCTAACTGATCTCTCTCTAGTAAAATTGTATCCTTCCATCCAAACTTTGCTAAATGATAAGCTGTTGAACAACCAATAACTCCGCCCCAATTACAACAACTTTTGTGTTTTTTGGAATTTCTTTCATAAAATCAAAAGAAAGTAATCATAATAGTAACTATGAAATTGCTTCTAAGGGATCAACATATTGATGATTAAAAGCATCTGCCACAGCTTTACAAGTAACATCACCTTTGTGTAGATTTAATCCTGCTAAAAAATTCTTATCTTCTTTTAATGTTTTTTGGTACCCATTATCAGCTAACTTGCTTAGAAAAGGAATTGTTGCTTTATTTAGTGCAAGTGTTGAAGTTCTAGGTACTCCACCAGGCATATTGGCCACACAATAATGAACCACGTTATCAACAATATAAGTTGGATCTGCATGTGTAGTGGGTTTGCTAGTTTCAACACACCCCCCTTGATCAATCGCCACATCAACTATTACTGATCCTCTTTTCATAAATTTAAGCATATCTTTAGTAATTAATTTTGGCGCTTCTGCGCCTGGTATTAGTACGCCACCTATTAATAAATCACAATTTGATATAAGTTTTTTTAGATCAGTTTTATCGCTTAACAAAGGAATAATTTTATCTCCAAAAATACCTTTGAGTTGTTCTAACCTTTCTTTAGATTTATCGACAATATGAACTTTAGCTTGCATACCTGTTGCAATTAAAGCAGCATTTTCTCCTACTACTCCACCTCCAAGAATAACAACATTAGCAGGTTCAACACCTGGTGCACCTCCTAATAATAGTCCTCTACCCTTCTGATTTTTTTCTAAAGAATGTGCGCCAGCTTGAATTGACATTCGGCCGGCTACAGCACTCATGGGTGCTAATAAAGGCAATCTTCCATTGTCATCAGTAACTGTTTCATAAGCTATACAAATTGATTTTGAATCAATTAGGCCTTGAGTTAATTCTTTCGCCGCAGCTAAATGAAGATAAGTAAAAACTATTTGATTTTCTCTAATCATTTTTACTTCATTGGCTAAAGGTTCTTTAACTTTAACTATAATTTCTGAGTCATAAAAAATATCTTCAGCTTTATCAATTATTTTAGCACCAACACCTAGATACTGTTCATTATAAAACCCAGCTTCAAATCCTCCATTGTTTTCAATTAAAACTTCATGACCATTAGATGTTAAAATTTTTACGCTACCCGGTGTTAAGCCAATACGATTTTCTTGTGGTTTAATTTCCTTTGGAACTCCTATTTTCATAAATATTATTCTAACTAAGAACTAATTTTTTTGATTCTTTTGATAATTAGAAATACCAGTTCTTAGTTTATCAATAATTTCATCAATATGTTTTTTCTCACAAATAAACTGCGGTGCTATAATTAAACAATCACCCGTTGCTTTAAAATTAACTCCGGCTTCATAGCATGCTTTAAAAGTTTCAAAGCCAGCTCTTCCAGGTTTTGTGTTTAATTTCATATCAATTCCAGCCATCAAACCTTGTCCTCTAATATTAGCTACTGAGTCAAGATCCTTAAGTGAAAATATACTTTCTTGAAAATATGACACCATTCCTTTAACTCTATTAAATATATCTTCTTTTTCAAAAATATCTTGTACTGCTAAAGCTGCTGCAACTGAAATCGGTATTCCAGAATATGTGTAGCCATGAAATAATTCGACTGCACCCGTTGGAGATGCATCCATAACTGCATCATACATTTCATCTTTACACGCAACAACACCCATAGGAACAACTCCATTAGTTGTAGCTTTTGCCATAGTCATCATATCGGGGACTACACCAAACTCTTGTGAAGCAAATACCGAACCCATTCTTCCCCATCCACATATTACTTCATCAAAAATTAATAGTATTCCATGTTTGTCACAAATTTCTCTAAGTTTTTGCAAATATCCTTTTGGCGGCACTAAACAACCAGTTGACCCAGCAACTGGCTCAACAATACAAGCTGCTATATTTTCTCCACCAAAATTTTCACAAATTCTTTCTAAATCATTAGCAATCTCAGCTCCAGTTTCTGGTTGACCACTTATAAACTTATGTTCAGGTAAATGAGTATGTCTCATATGAAGAACTCCTGGCATTAATACACTAGCAAATGTTTTTACATTATTAATCATTCCTCCAACTGATGTAGCTCCAATGTTCATTCCATGGTAGGCTCTTTCTCGACCAACAAATCTAAATCTTTTACCATCACCTTTTGCTCTATGATAGGCGATTGCAATTTTAATAGCAGTCTCTACTGCAGTAGATCCACAGATCGTATAAAAAATCTTGTTTAAATTACCTGGGGTATGTTTTGCTATTCTTGTTGCTAAATCAAATGATCCACCAAAACCTTGTTGGAATGGTTGCGCATAATCTAAAGTTTCTAATTGTTTTGTTACAGCTTCAGTGATTTCCTGTCTTCCATGACCTAATGGATTACAAAATAATCCTGAACTTCCATCTATTTGTGTTTTGCCATGGTGTGTTTTTAAATAAACTCCTTTAGCTTCTGTAATTAATCTTGGGTTTGATTTAAAATCTTTATTGGATGTAAACGGCATCCAATGTTCATTTAATGAATTTGGTACTGAAGTTCTATTTTCTGAACTCATTATTATTTCCCTTGTGTTAGAAATTGATTTTTAGACTAAAAAAACTTAATAACAAAGTAATATTTTATATTTCAATTTCAAGTTGTAAACACTCTTTATGCATACATCATTTAAATAAGTCATTTACTTCTCTTTGAAATTGAATTTAAATAAGTACTTTATTAATTAATAATAATGACAAGGGGAATAAATGAAAAAAATAATTAGTTTTATTCTTGGAAGTGTTGTTGCTCTATGCTTAAGTATGTCAGTAGCTTTTTCAGCTGCTAACGAAGTTAGAGTGGCATTCTTCTTAGAATGGGCAACTCCAAACCAAGAAGATAAAGTTAAACAAACTTTTGATAAAGCTTTGGGTGTGCCAGTTAAATGGACTAACTTTGCAACTGGTGGTGAGATGACAGAAGCTATGTTGTCTGGAGATATTGATATCTCTTACTCACAAGGTTTAACGCCTTTTGTAAACGCTGTTAATGCTAAAGCTGCGATTAAGCTTGTAGATATTGCAGTTATATATGGAATGGGCGGAACTACTTGTGTTGCGGCTAAAGGTATAGATAAAGGAAATGCTTCTACTAAATTAGATGGTCAGAAAGTTGCTGTTCCTTTAGGAACTATGGCTGACTATGTTTTCAAAGAAACAATGAGAGTTGTAGGAGCTGACATTTCTAAAATGAAAGTAGTTGATATGAATCCAGAAGACGGATCTGCAGCACTAGTTAACGGTGACGTTGCTATGGCATGTTTATTCGGTGGTACATCTATCAAAAAAGCTCAAGAAGCTGGTTCATCAGTACTAACTGTTGCAGAAGCTCAAGAAGCTGGAATTGCTGGTATTGATATTACTTCGGTAACTAACAAATTCTTAAAAGAAAACCCAGGAATGGTTAGAACTTTCGTAGAAGTAACTCACGAAGCAAATGCAAGATATAATTCAGGTAAATCTGATATGAACGTTATAGCTAAAGATGCAGCTATGGATCTTGCTGGTACTAAAAAGCAAATGGGCGGTTTTGAATTCCCAGATGCAGGAACAATGAAAGCTAAGTATATGAACTCAGGTGGTATACTTATGTCTTACCTAAGTGTTATGGGTAACATGTTTGCTACATCAGAAAACCCTGCTCTAAGTGATTACTCTGCGGTTGTTGACACAAGTTATCTACCTAACTAAGAGTAAAAAATATTTAAATAGGCGCCAATTTAATAAATTGGTGCCTATTTTTTTTTAAAAATTCTAATATATTATTTTTATGAGTGAACTAGTTTCTCAAAATGTAAACATGATTTTTAAGTCTCTTAAAGGGGAAACTGTTCATGCTCTTAAAGATATAAGTTTTACACTAAAAAAAGGTGAATTATTAACTGTACTTGGTCCTTCTGGTTGTGGAAAAACAACTTTATTAAATATTGCCGCTGGTTTTCTTCGTCCAACTTCTGGAAGTATTATTTTAGGAAATAAAGAAATTAACGGCCCGGGAGTAGAAAGAGGCATGGTTTTTCAACAAGGTGCTTTGTTTGAATGGTTAACAGTTAATGAAAACGTAAACTTCGGTTTACGTATGAAAAAGGAAGATCCAATCAAAACAGCAAAAAAAGTTGAAGAATGGCTAGATATAGTTGGATTACAAGGTTTTGGAGAAACTCCTACTTACCAATTGTCTGGTGGTATGCAGCAAAGGGTAGCTCTTGCAAGATGTTTAATTAATGACCCAGAACTAATTTTAATGGATGAACCATTGGGTGCATTAGATGCTTTAACTAGAGAAAAAATGCAGTCTTTAGTTTTAAAAATTTGGAAAGAAACAGGAAAAACAATTATTCTAATTACACACTCAGTTGAAGAGGCTTTATTACTAGGTGAAAGATTATATGTGATGGCACCTAGACCAGGACGAATTCATAAAGAGTATAAACTTCCATTTGCTTCAATGGGATTAAATGGTGATTTAAGAGAAATTAAAAATAATGAAGATTTTGTAATCAAAAGAGAAGAAATTCTTACCATGATTTGGGACATGGAAGAAGAAATAATGGGTAAAGAAATTTAAAATGGTAACAGGAATTCTTACATTTTTAATTATTTTTGCTGTTATTGGTTCTATACTTTATGGACAAAGATTAATTAAAACAGAAAAATCTGATGCTGTTTTTGGAAATCCTGAAAAAACTAAAGGTGGAGTACACTGGATCATAGTTGGGACTAGTTTTCTCATATTTACATGGCTTTATTATTCATGGGATATAGCAAAATCTTTCTACCCGAAATCTGCAAATGAACTTTGCCAAGTTGCAAAAGTTAACGAGTCTTTATTATCATTAAAATATCTTTTCCCAATTGAAGAAAGACAGCATAAAAGTACTGCACTCATCAAACGTGAAAATATTAATATACAAAAAAAAATAGTTGAAATACAAAGCTCACCAAATTTAAAAAATCAAGATAAAGAATTATTTGTAAGTCTACTTAATAAAACTCATTTAACAATTCCATTATTAACTAGTGAAAAATATATAGAAACTGAAACCAAAGGTACGATAAAAGAATTAACAAATAGAATAAAGCAATTAACAGAAGACTTTCCAAAAGATAGTTACCCTCCTCCTTTAAGTGATGAGGAAGAAAACAAAAGAACTGAAGCAATAAAAAAACAATTAGGATGGGGTGCAACTGGTATGGAAGTTCCTCCTCTGCCAGAAAGTAAAGTAGGTTTAAAGTTTCACACTGCTGCCCAAGAATTAAATTCAGTTAGTGATGAATTTTTTGCAATGAGAAATCATAATCCTGAATATTTACAACTGCTAAAAGAAATAAGAGATGAAATTAAAGAGTATAAAAATGCATTGAACGATAGCCAAGAACTAGAAATGACATATATAAAAGAAATTAAGAAACTTGGACAAAGAATAGAATATGAAAGTGTTTTTCCTCCTAATGCATTAGATGAAATGGAAAAAGCAATTAGAGCTTTTGATGTTGTTCAAAAAAAAGAACAAGGTGCTACTAGAATTAAAGACATGTTGTTGTTTCCAGGTGGAACGATTGTTAATAGTGGTCCAACTTGTGCAGAAGATGGTCCTGGTAGATGGTTGCCTAAACCATCTGATACTTTTAGAATTTTTGGTGACCTTTTAAAACCTAGTGTTGGATTTAAAATGATACCTATGATTTGGTATGAAATGATGGGTGTTAATAGAATAGTTGGTTTTTTTCTACCTGATTGGATAGCTGATATTTTACCTGGAAAATATCCGGTTCATAACTCTGAAGGGAAAGTTGAACCTAATTTTAAAAGTAAAGTTTTAGATATTGTTACTGGTGAATTTAAAGCCTTTAAAATTCCAGTTCCCACAGGACACATTTGGGATTCTTTTTTAAGAGTATTTTTAGGTTTATCTCTTGGTATTATTTTTGGTGTTCCATTAGGTATATTTATGGGTTTAAATAGATTTGCCAAAGGATTTTTCGATCCTTTAGTTGAATTGTATAGACCAGTGCCTCCGCTTGCTTGGGCTCCATTAGTAATTACTGTATTCGGAATTGATAATGTTGGAAAAGTATTTTTATTATTCATGGTCTCTTTTTCAATTATGATTATTTCAGCTAGAGCTGGAGCATCAGGAACACAGTTAACTAAAATTCATGCTGCACACTCATTGGGAGCTTCTAGATGGCAAATATTAAGAAATGTTATATTTCCTAATTCATTACCTGAAATATTAACAGGAGTAAGAGTTGCTGTTGGTATGTGTTGGGGAACATTGGTTGCTGCAGAATTTTTAGCAGGAACAACTGGTATTGGATTTGTTGAAAATGTTGCACGAAAATACATGCAATATGAAGTCATTTGGATTACTATTTTTGTAATGGGAATGTTGGGGCTTTTGTTTGATGTAACTATTAGAAAAATAATTGATAAAACCATTCCGTGGCGTGGAAAAGGTTAAATGAAAAGTAAAACAAAAAATATCATTTTATTAATAGTAGGAATTATATTTTTGTTGGTAACAAGAACTATGTTTAAGGAACATAATCTAAAAAAAACAATTTCCGCATGTATTGTGGCACAAAAACAAACTTCTAAATCATTTGATCCTGAAAAAGCTAAAAAAATTTGTGAAAAAAGAATTCAAAAATAAAATAAATTTAATCTGATTTGCTGTAATTATGGATACCAATAAATTAAAAAATATTATCAAAAAAATTTTTATTAATCATAAATTAAGTAATTCACATGCAATAATTTGTGCAAATGCATTAATTAATGCAGAGTTAGTTGGGGCTCCTTCTCATGGTTTATCTAGATTGAAAATGTACTGTGATAGAATTAATAAAAAAGTAATTAATCCAAAGCCAAAAATAAAAATTAAAAAAATCTCACAAACTATTGCACACGTTGATGCAAATAATAGCATTGGTTTTGTTGCTGCAGATATTGGAATAAAACTAGCTATCAATAATGCAAAAAGAACAGGAATAGGTTTAGTTGGAATTAAAAATAGTGGTCACTACGGTTTGTCAGGTTATTATGCTGAACAAGCTGTTAATAAAAATTTAATTGCATTTTGTTTTACTAATGCTCCTCCAGCCATTGCTCCTCATGGTGCAAAAAAAAGTTTGTTTGGTACAAACCCAATATGTTTTGGAACACCAACATCATCGAAAGTTCCATTTATCTTAGACACTTCTGTTTCAGTAATTAATAGAGGTAAAATTAGAGTTGCTGCAAAAACAGGAAAAAAAATACCTGCAGGTGTTGCATTAGATAAATTTGGAAAACCAACGACCGATGCAAAAAAAGCTTTGGCTGGAGTTCAGTTGCCTATAGCTGAATTTAGAGGGTCTGGCCTTGCTTGGATGGTTGATATTTTAAGTGGTGTAATAACAGGAGGAAATCATGGTGGAAAAGTTAAGGATCCTTTTGATGATTTCACAGGCCCTCAAAATATTGGTCATTTATTTATTGTTATGAAAACAAACCTCTTTGTAGGAAATTACACTCAAAGAATAAAAGAAAATATTAAAAGAATAAAAAGATTACCTAAAATAAAAGGCGTAAAAGAAATCTTATACCCGGGTCAAAGTAAGTTTAAACGTTACAAAAAAAACCTTAAAAAAGAAATAAATATTCCACCAAACATTGCTGAGGATTTAAAAAAATTAAATGCTTAATAAAGAAGCTTTAATTAATATTTTTCAAAAATTACTCGAAGAAGCAAAAAATTCGTATGATGAATTTAATGCGGCCGATGGAAAAATTGGTGATGGTGATTTAGGCATTACTATTCTAAATGGTTTTGAAGAAATCAATAATAATATCAATAAATTTAGCGACGATATGGGTGTAAATTTTATGATTTGTTCACAAGCATTTGTTAAAAAATCTGGTTCAAGTTTTGGAACATTGATTGCTTTTTCATTTATGAATATTTCAAAAAACTTTAAAGGGAAAAAAGAGTGTAATCATGAAGATGTTGTAGGTATTTTTGAAACAACTTTAAAAACTATACAGGAAAGAGGTAAAACTAAATTAGGTGATAAAACAATTGCTGATAGCTTAGAATTAATCATAAAAAAACTTAAAGATAGTTCTAATTATTCAGAAGTATTTAAATCAGCAACAAAACAAGCTCTGGAAAATTTTAAAGGAAAAAAAATACTTATTGGAAGAGCTAGAATGTTTGAAGATAAAACAAAAGATTTAGATGATCCTGGTATGTTTGCTTTAAATAAATTAAGTCAAATTTTCTGATATTAAGTGATAAGCAAATATAAAAAATCTGATACTTCAAAAATTTTATATATCATTAATGATGCTTCATTAAAATATAAAGGTATTATTCCCAATGATTGTTGGCACGAACCATATATGTCAGAACAAGAATTAATTGATGAATTTAATGATGGAGTTTGTATGTATGGTTATCATCAGAACAATAAATTAATTGGAGTGATAGGAGTTCAGGAAGTAAAAAATGTTGTTCTTATAAGACACGCTTATACTTTGACATCATACCAGAACAAAGGAGCAGGAAGTGCGTTGCTTGAATATTTATTAAAAAAAAATCGATATTCTCGTTTGTTGGTGGGCACCTGGAAGAGTGCCACTTGGGCAATTCAATTTTATGAAAAATTTGGTTTCATTCTTCATGCAAAAGAACAATCAACTTTATTACTTAAAAAATATTGGAAAATACCATCAAAACAAATTAAAAATTCAGTTGTTTTAGAAAGATTTTAATTTAATAAAATTACTTTAAGGTTTTTGTAAATTCTCTAATATCCTTAACTAGTAAATCAGGTTGCTCCAAAGCTGCAAAATGACCGCCTTTTGACATTTTAGTCCAACGTTGAATATTATAAATTCTTTCAACATAAGATCTTGGAGCCCATTCTAAATATTCTTTTGGAAATAAAGCGGCTGCAGTTGGAACCTTTAAAGGAAGATGTTCTTTAGGAAGAAATCTTCCTCCCTCCTCTCTTCTTCCATAATAAATCCAAGAGGCAGTATTAAAAGTTTTAGTTACCAAATAAACCATTATGTTTGATAATAAAATATCTTTTGAATATACGCTTTCAATATCTCCATTTTTAATATCTGACCATCCTCGCATTTTTTCAATTATCCATGCTGCAACTCCTACAGGACTATCCATCATTGCGTAACTTAATGTTTGTGGTTTTGTTGCTTGCTGAGTTCTATAACCATCTTCTATTCTTTGTTCTACTTTAAATCTTTCTTGCCATTCTTTTTCTTCAGGTGTTTGGGGTCCATCTGGATGTCTGATAATTAAAATATTTATATGTATTCCTAATAATGATTCTGGAAAATCATATGCTAGCCAAGTTGCAATGGTTCCTCCAAAATCTCCTCCTTGTGCAATATATTTTTTATATCCCAAAATTTTTGTCATTAATGAATTAAATATTGAAGCCATTATTCTTGGTCCAATTGGTCTTTGAGGTCTTCCTGAAAATCCATATCCAGGTAAAGACGGAACTATAACATCAAAAGCATCTTCTTCTTTTCCACCAAATTTTTCTGGATGCGCTAGTTGGTCTATAATATGTAAAAACTCTACAATAGACCCTGGCCATCCATGGCTTAATAATAATGGTTTTGGATTTGACCCACTGCCTTTTTCATGAATAAAATGAATATCAATTCCATCTATATTTGATTTAAAATTTTTAAATTTATTTATTTTTTCCTCTGTTTTTCTCCAATCAAATTTGTTAACCCAATAATCAGCAAATTCTTTCATATAATCTAAATTTGTCCCATAATCCCAACCTCCATCATCAGGCATTTCATGCCATGAATAATTTTTCACTTTGGTATATATGTTTTGAAGAATTTCTTCTGATATATCTATTTGAAACTGATCCTTCATTTAGTTTAAAAGTTTTTTCATACTAAAATAACTATACACATTTTTAAAATTGAAATATAAAAATAATTATGAAAAAAATTATTAATAATCCTAGTGATTTTGTTGAAGAGTCAATTGATGGTTTAATTAAATCTCATCCTGATGTTTATGTTTTGGCCAATGACAACAATAGAGTTATTACTAGAGCTAATAAAGGATCTAATAAGGTTGGAATAGTAACAGGCGGAGGATCTGGTCACTTACCAGTGTTTACTGGATATATTGGAAAAGGTTTTTTGGATGCATGTGCAATAGGATCGGTGTTTGCATCTCCTTCTGTTGACCAAATGTTATCAGCAATAAAAAATGCAGACAACGGTAATGGAGTTTTATGTATTATAGGAAATTACGGTGGAGATGTAATGAATTTTGAAATGGCATGTGAAATAGCTGAAGCAGAAGGAATTAAAACAAAAAAAATCATAGTTGCAGATGATATTGCAAGTGCAAGCGAAGAAGAAAAATCAAAAAGAAGAGGTATAGCTGGCATGATATTTGTGTTTAAAATTGCAGGATCTATTGCTGAAACTGGCGTATCTTTAGATGAAGTATTTAATACTGCAACAGAGGCAAATAATAATATTCGAACACTTGGTATTGCATTATCTCCTTGTATTTTACCAGAAGCTGGTAAACCAACTTTTGAAATTGATGATGATGAAATAGAAATAGGAATGGGTATTCATGGTGAACCTGGAATTAAAAGAGAAAAATTAAGACCTGCAAATGATTTGGTTGATGATCTTTATAAAAGAATTATGGAAGATTCAAAACTTACTGCAAATGACAATATTGCAATAATGATCAATAGCTTGGGTGCTACACCATTAGAAGAGTTATATATTGTTTCAAAAAGAGTAAATGAAAATTTAATAAATTCTAAAATTAATAATTTAAAAACTTATGTAGGAAGATATGCTACATCAATGGAGATGGCTGGCATGTCTATAACCACTTTAAAATTAAACGACAATTTAAAAAAACATCTTTTTGCAGCTAGCGAATGTCCTTTTTGGAATAGCTAATCAGAATTTTTAACAAAAAATACGAACAATATTGAAGTAACAAACATTATTAAAGCATAAGCTGCTGTCGGTATCAGATAAACAATATCGCTGAAGATTTGAGAAGCAACAAATACTGCTAACGTTCCATTTTGTAATCCACACTCAAGAGAAATACATTTTCTTTGTTTTACTCCACTTGCAAACATTTTGGCAACATAAAAGCCCACTATCATCATAACTATATTTAAAACTAAAGTAATTAATCCTGCCTGACTTAAATAGGAAATTATATTTTCCCATTCCTCTACCCAGATAGCTAAAAATACAATTGCAAATAAAATAATCGATATTCTTTGAATTAATAAAGTATTTTTTGATACAAAATTTGTTGCAAATTTTCTTATCAGCATTCCAATAATAACTGGAAGTGTAACCACCAAAAACATTTTTAAAGATATTCCAGTCATTGAGATTTCACTTGATGCATAGGATACTTGAAGAAAATCTGCTGATTTAAATACAATAAATGGTACAGATATAATACTTATCAAACTTATTATTGCTGTAAGTGATACTGAAAGAGCTACATCTCCATTTGCAAATTTTGTAAGAACGTTTGATGTAACGCCTCCTGGTGCTGCGGCTATGATCATAACTCCCAAAGCTAATTCCATAGGAGTATTGAATATTTTAATTAAAA
>Ga0208411_1001829_pt1 | contig 13753 bp, 19 predicted proteins | sample ETN01SmetaG_4_FD_185793 | JGI IMG/M metagenome (GOLD analysis project Ga0208411, IMG submission 185793) | Marine microbial and viral communities from oxygen minimum zone, Eastern Pacific Ocean - ETNP2014F12-01SV261 (SPAdes) (version 2) | ecosystem: Environmental > Aquatic > Marine > Oceanic ...
GGCGGTGAAGTTGTTATGCAAGATGTGATCAAAGATGATAAAGATTCCTTGAGAGAATTTTTATCAAGAGCATTGGAAACTTGTGATGTGATCATTTCTTCAGGTGGCGTTTCAATGGGGCGATATGATTATGTCCGAGACGTTTTTATTGAATTGGGTGTGGTAGAACATTTTTGGAAAGTGGCTCAGAAGCCAGGGAAACCACTCTTTTTTGGAACAGGAAATTCTACATTAATTTTTGGATTACCGGGAAATCCAGTATCATCTTATATTGGATTCATGGAATGGGTATGGCCTGTGCTTGAAACTATGATGGGCAAGAAGGAATCCAAAAAAGTAACAGGAATATTGAAAAAGCCATTCCCAAGAGAAAAAGTGAAATATCGATTTTTATTTGGAGATGCATGGATTGAGAATGGTCAATTGGTATGTCAACCATCCACAAAAGTTGGATCTCATATGTTGTCATCATCTTTACAGGCCAATTGTATCCTTGGAACGATGCAGGGGGATAATCCGTTGCAACCAGGTGAACCAATTGAAGTTAATATGCTGCCTTGGAAGTTTATTAAATGATTTTAACACCCAAAGAGCTTCATGATCGCAAAGACGGATTCACTGTAGTAGATGTTCGTTCAGAAAAACAGATAAATGAATTTCCAATGGATGGTCTAGAAACCATTACTTCTAACGGTGGATCTATTCCAAAAATGAAAGGATCTAAAGTGCTGGTTTGCCAATTTGGTATTGTAACAGAAGGAATGATAATAGAGAATGAATTAGAGGATACTTTTAGTTTATTGGGCGGCGCACAGGCGTGGATTGAATTTCAAACCAAAAAGGAAGATCTGAGTAGATGGTCCCGTCAAACAATTTTGCCCGAAGTAGGAATGGATGGTCAAAAAAAAATATTGAATGCAACTGTAGTTATTGTTGGCATGGGTGGATTGGGATGCCCCGCTGCACAATCACTTATAACTGCTGGTCTAGGAAAATTGATATTGATAGATGGGGATATTGTAGAACTTTCTAATCTTCATCGACAACCTTTGTATGGGTCAGACGATCTTAACAGGTTAAAGGTTGAAGTAGCCAAAGAAAGATTGGAACAATTAAATAATAAGGCAGTCATTATACCCATTGATAAATATTTTAACGAAGAAAATGGTATGAGTTTTATTCAAGATGCTAATGTGATAATTGATGCTACTGACAATATCCAAGCTCGCCAATTGATTGATAAATTTTCAAAAGAAGCGAATGTCCCCATGGTTTATGGTGGTTTATTTCGTTACGAAGGGCAGGTAGCTGTTTTAAATGTAAATGGAAGTTCAGGGTATTGTGAATTATTTCCCGAACCGCCATCTGGCGGGGATACCTGCGCTGATGCCGGTGTATTGGGCATGCTCCCAGGAATTATCGGGAATATCCAAGCCCTTGAAGCTGTAAAACTTATTGTTGGTATAACACCAAATCTGGTTGGGAAATTACTTGTTTATGATGGAATGAGCCATATTACACAAACAATCGAATTATGATAAAAATAAAAGTAAAATGTTTTTCCCAAGTGAGGTATGCTTTGGGAATAGATAATTTAAACTTGGAATTTGAATCTGGGACAAGCACATCTCAATTGGAAAAATTCATTAGAGAAAAAGCCAATGGGAAATTAGATGGGATTTCCTTGAGAATTGCTCTAAACCAGAAATATGTTCCAGACGAAACTGAATTACAGGATGGCGATGAAGTGGCATTCATTCCACCCGTACAGGGTGGATAGATGGTTATTGTAGAAATTGTTAATGGGCCCATTGAGCCATTCCCATCCAATAATGATCGAAATCAGGATGGGGCAGAATTGACCTTTAATGGACGCGTTCGGGATACTGAACATGGTGAAAATATTACTGGTCTCGAGTATGAACAATACGAAGGAATGGCAGAAGCAGAACTGACCCAATTAGCGGAAGAAGCTATGAAAAAATTTCCAATCCATAATTTATTCTGCCGACACCGGATAGGAAGGGTGGATGTGGGTGAAACAAGTCTTCATGTTTCTATTTGGTCTAAGCATCGGCGAGAAGGATTGGATGCCATGGATTGGTTCATTTCAGAACTCAAAAAATGCGTTCCAATCTGGAAATGGGCCATACTGGCTGATGGGACAAAAGTCCCCAGTGAGTGTACGCACTGACGAATAATTTGTACTAAATTGCTATCCTAAATGTTAGGATTTTCAAACCAGACCATCGCCGATCTTCTATATTGGGTCACCCGAAAACGGTGGTTAATCGCTGCGTTTTCCATTAGTCTATTTCTTTTTTATATCCCATCCCCGGCATTCTTATCTCCTGAAGCTCACCGCACCCTGATTATTGTTGTGATTACGCTGATCTTGATTATTGGAGAAGTAATCCCCTTACCAGCAGTGGCAATTTTGATTCTGATTTTGGAAGTAGTATTGGGAATCGACACTCCTAACGGGGTGGCAAAATCCTTCATGAGTGATGCTGTATTTTTTATTATGGGGTCATTGATGATGGCGGTGGCGATTGTGAGTCAGGGGTTGGACAAACGATTGGCACTGGGTATTATCAAACTTACGGGGAACAAAACCTGGCGGATTGTTTTTGGATTTGTAGCCATATCATCAATTCTGTCATCTTTTATTGGTGAACATACAGTGGCGGCCATGATGCTGCCGGTGGCATTGACATTGATCCGGAATACGAGCGATGATCAAAAGACCGTTCATCGTTTATCTACCATTCTTTTATTCTCCATTGCCTATGGATGTGCCATGGGGTCCATTGGGACACCATCCGGCGGCGGCCGAAATGTAATTATGATTGGTTATATTTCAGAATTTGGGTTGGGGAATATCTCATATTTGGACTGGATAAAGTATACCTATCCCATGCTTTTATTGGAAATACCCATTGCTGTGGCAATACTTTGGATGACGTTTAAGCCAGACCAACGTATTTTGGATTCGGCAGTTAGAAAATTAAAGGTGAAAGTGGCTAAAACTGGGGCAATGACTGGCAATCAAATAATGGCCATTGGCATATTCTTTCTGGTATTTCTGGGCTGGGTATTTTTGAGCCCGTATCTCGGGCTGGGTATCGTCGCATTGATCGGAGTATTTCTTTATTTATCTTTTGGCCTCATCGAATGGCAGGATATCAACCGCAATACCAACTGGGGTGTAATTCTGTTATTTGGTGCAGCCATATCACTTGGAGTCCAAATGAAACAGACCGGAGCCGCTGAATGGGTAGCAACTCAATCCATTAATGGGATGAGTATACTGGTAAATGATCTCGGGTTCATGCAATGGTTCATTTCTGTATTTCTCACTGGAATTCTGACCAACTTTTTAAGCAATGCGGCTACAGTGGCGGTCCTGGGTCCAGTTGTTTTGGATATGGGCGGGAATCCAATTATTCTGGGCATATCCGCATCCATTGCATCCTCTTTTGCTTATTTAACAATTGTAGCATCACCTACCTGTATGATTATACATTCCAGTGGGCTGGTGAAATCAAGTGACTACCTTAAAGCAGGTTGGAAGCTTTTTGTCATTTCAATCGTCATCCTGTTTTTAATTTCAAACTTATACTGGCCATATTTATCATGAAATTTCTCATTGCAATAGGAAGTAAGGACTATTCTGGTCCCACCCTTGAATTGGGTATGCGTGTTGCCAAGGCAATCAATGCGGCCGTTGATATCGTATATGTGGGTGAAAAAATAAGTGCATTTAGTACATCAGAAGTAAAGCTTGCCCAAGAAAATCTGGATAATTGGGAGTTAGATCGAAAAGGTGTGGATGTACTCCAATGGGCATATGAATATTTGGTTGAAAATAAATATATCCTTTCCGATTCGGAAAACAGCGATTTTAATACAGATAAACTGGTACAGACCGATGATGATCGGTGCGAAGTGCATCTGGAAGGACGTATGACACAAGAAGTGGGTTTAATCTTGAGAAATGGTGGTATCATCCAGCAATTAAGGGATGAAGTCAAACGGAGCGGAATTGATGTAATGATCATTGGCGGGAGTGGCGAACGGCGAATGGCTCACGATTTGGTCCAATACATTGATAGCTCCATTTTTGTCGTTAACCAATTTGATCCAAATCAGAAATACAGGCTTTTGTTGGCAGTGGATGATTCAACAGGAACAAAAGGCGCCATAAAATTTGGGGTGCGAGTTGCCCAAGCATTTAAGATTGATGTTGATATCCTGACGGTAAGTAAAGTAGACCGATTTAGAGATGGATATAAAGGTGCTGCAAAAAGGGCTGGAAAATTTATGAGAAGAACAGGCATTCAATATCAAAATATTTATCGCGTGGGCGACCCATCAGAAATCATTAAAAACGAAGCAGGGGATAACCATATTGTCATTATGGGTGCTTCAAGCAAAAATCCACTCATGAAATTTTTTAAGGGGAGTAAACCCTTGAAGGTAATGGAAGTTTGTCCCTGTCCAATTTTGATTGTTAAATAGTATTAACTTGATGGTCTAACCAAATTAAAAGGAGATTGAAATGTTTCAGGATTTAGGATTAACTGTATTAACAAGCCTTGTGCTCATCATGATATCCGTCCCGCCTATCCTTTTTCTATTCTGGTATATTCATGACAGCCGCCAAAGCCAGCATTCTATTTTAAGAAACTTTCCTCTTTTGGGAAGAGTTCGATATTTTCTAGAAATGTTGGGGCCGGAACTTCGGCAATATATGTTTGATGGTGATACTGAAGCGAAACCATTCAGCCGCTCTGATTTTGCAAATATTGTTGTTCAGGGTAAATATTTAAAAACAGTAATTGCATTTGGATCAAAAAGAGATTTTGAAAAACCAGGCCTTTATCTTCGTAATTCAATGTTTCCCAGGCAGAAAGAGGAAATGAAAGTAGAATTATTACCAAAGATTCCTTCTAAGAGATATATTGGCACTGAGGGTCTTTTTTCGAGGACAGAGTACTTAGAGGATGTAGAAGTCTCACCATGGACTCTCCCTGAAGAAGATGCAATTATTATTGGTCCAAATTGCAAAGAACCATGGAAAGTAAGAGGCCCGGTTGGTATGAGTGCTATGAGCTTTGGTGCTCTTGGAGAAAATGCTATTAGCTCAATTAGTTATGGGCTAGGCGCTGCCACTGGTTCATGGGTTCATACTGGCGAGGGAGGGCTTGCCCCTTATCATACTACAGGCGGTGGGGATGTTATAATGCAAATAGGATCAGGTATTTTTGGAGTTCGAAATGAAGATGGTACATTTAGTTGGGAAAAATTTAAGGAAAAAGCTTCCAACCCTCAATTACGTTGTTTTGAAGTTAAATTAGCTCAGGGAGCTAAAATTCGAGGTGGACATGTAGAGGGAAGTAAAATCAATGAAGAAATTGCAGCAATTCGTGGCGTAGAACCTTGGAAAACAGTGGATTCACCCAACAGACATAGACAATTTGATGATTTTCCTACCTTGTTTGACTTTATTGATAAATTGCGTGAAGAAGGAGGTAAGCCCGTTGGAATTAAGATCGTCATGGGTGGCCCCGATTCTGCAGATGAATTAGCCAGTTACATGGCTGAAACATCTAGAGGTCCTGATTTTATTACAGTTGATGGAGGAGAAGGTGGATCAGGAGCAACTTATCAAGAGATGGCGGATTCAATGGGAGTTCCTATTAAATCAGCATTAATTTATTGTGATGATGCACTTAGAAGAACAGGTGTAAGAGATAGAGTCAAAATATTTGCCAGTGGTAAACTTTTTAGCCCAGATAAAATTGCAATTGCTTTAGCATCAGGAGCTGACTTAATTAATATTGCAAGAGGAATGATGATTTCAGTAGGGTGTATTGGAGCTCAAAAATGCCATTCTAATAATTGCCCTGTTGGTGTTGCGACTACAGATAAGCAACATCAGAAGGCATTAGTTGTAGATGAAAAAAAATGGAGAGTTTTAAATTATGTAATCACATTAAGAAATGGTTTGCAAACGTTAGCGGCAGCGTCAGGATTAGATTCCTATACAAAATTCAAAAGAGATCATGTTGTTTACAGAGATCAGTATGGAAAAGTCACATCTCTAGAAAAATTATTTCCTTATCCGGATGCATAAAATTTTATCTCTTTAATTTGAACCACAAACTTACTTCATCTAAATTCACCGTTCCAAAAATCAAAGAATATCTTAAGAAGAGAAGGAAATAATAATGGAATTCATCACCCCTATTTTTAAATGGTTACACATTATAGCAGGCGTTCTATGGATCGGTTTGCTTTACTTTTTTAATTGGATCAATGGTCACGTTGCTGCAACCATGGATGGGGAGACCAAACAAAAGGTTGTTCCCGAACTTATGCCGCGAACTCTTTACTTTTTCCGATGGGGCGCTGCTTGGACATGGGTGACAGGCGTCGTATTGATGTTGTTCATTTTCTGGATGGAGATGGGATCAACCATGTTTAAGGATCTTGATATGGGTGAAGAAGCCAGCAAGTTCAGGCATGCCGCATACCTTTTACCGTTTTTAATGGTCTTTGTATATGATGCATTTTATAAAAGTCCATTAGCAAAAGATGCACGAATTGCGACTATTATAAGTTTTGCAGGGATTGCAGGTGTACTTGCGTTCTTAATCTTTGTTGCTGAAATGATTGAATATAGAGCATATAATATCCATATTGGTGCGATGTTTGGTTCAATGATGGCGTTCAATGTTTGGTATCGGATCTGGCCTGCGCAACAAAAGATAATCACCGCCATTAAAAATGGAGAAGCACCGGACCCGGCGGATGCAGGATTGGCTGGGCTTAGATCAAAACATAACACTTATATGAGTGTTCCACTTATCTGGACAATGATCAATGAACATACTGTAGGTGTTTCTCATTATTTAGAAGGCTATGGTGTTTTATTGGTTATGGTAGCATTAGGTTGGCATATCGTTTGGCAGATTTATAAAAAATCAGGAACTATTAAAGGTTTTTAAAACCCCTTTTCATACCAAAAAGGGAAAACCCTCTGCTATAATGGTAGAGGGTTTTTTGTTTATAAAATGTCAGGAACCACTGGGTAATTTCCTCTGAATTAAATAGTCTAAAAAAGTTGCAAAGGTGCACTCAAGGCTTCTTATATTTAATAAACTTGGTATTAATTAGCACAACTGTTGGTAAAAATAGTGTAAAAATAAAATGAAAATAGATCCACAATTTTCTTCTCACTGGCGTATTTATGTTCTTCAAAGTGTGTACGCTTCGATTGCTGTATTTTTTATTACACTCGTACTGGGTATGGAACATGCAGTGGTGATTGCCAGCATTGGAGCAACATCGTTCATTGTATTTGCAATGCCGAATAATATATCCGGACAACCAAAGCGGATTATTGGTGGGCATTTGCTTGGATTTTTTGTGGGATCATGTTTTGCTGTTTTTCCATTAATGAATTTTCTTTTATTTGGCGCGCTTTGGCATGCTTTGGCAGTGGGCATTACCCTATTTGCTATGGTTGTCTTGGATTTTGAACATCCGCCTGCGGCTGGGACAGCTTTAGGAATGACGGTAACAGGGTATTCACAGGATGCTGCCATCGCCATCATTACTTCTGTTATTCTGCTGGCATTAATTAGCCATTATGCTAAACCCTTTATCCGAGATCTTGTTTGAAACGATCATCAGCTATTGGGCTTCTTCTTCTGACAGGCATTATTTGGAGTACAGGAGGATTCATGGTTAAGGTGATTCCTTGGCCTCCTTTGGTCTTAGCTGGCATTCGAAGTGGAATTGCTGCACTTGTAATATTTTTGTATGATAAACCGACCCATCTCCGGTTTGGAAAGTTTACAGTGGGCGGTGCCATATCCTATGCGATTATGGTCATATTTTTTGTTCTTGCAAATAAAATGACTACATCAGGAAATGCTATTTTGATCCAGTACACCGCGCCAGTTTATGTGGCGATCTTCAGTTTCTCGTTTCTCGGTGAAAAATCCAATACAATCGATTGGGTAACTATTCTCATAATGCTATTTGGTTTAGGACTTTTCTTTTTTGATGAATTGTCTTTTACAGAATTATGGGGGAATATTGCTGCTTTAATTGCTGGATTTGGATTTGCAGCTACAACTTTATTCATGCGAAAACAAAAAATGGGTCGACCAATTGATTCAGTACTACTGGGAAATTTGATTACTTTTTTTGTATGTATTCCCTTTATTATAAGCGATGTTACATTTGATGTGAAGCCCTGGATAGGAATTTCTTATTTAGGGATTGTGCAATTAGGTTTATCCTACGTGTTTTTTAGTAAAGCTATTCGGTATGTCTCTGCATTAGATGCTATTATTTATCCCGTAATCGAACCTATTTTCAATCCCATTTTAGCTTTTTTCTTTTTAGGCGAAATAATGAGCGGTAATGCCCAGATAGGAGGTGTTTTGGTATTAATTGGTGTAATAAGCCGTGGTTTGCTCCATGCAGCCACCACAAAAAAAGGTAATAAATATGAGTGAAAGACGAAACATGTTTGAAAGATGGTTGGATAAGCATAACCATACTATGGAATTGATCAGAACATTAATAGCTGTAATGGTTTTAGTTTTACAGGTCTATATTTTGATGAAAATATCTGCCTAATAAAAAAACCCCAATGTTAAAATTAAATGGGGCTTTTTTATTTAATGGATCTTGAGAGATCTATAAATCACAACTCATATCGTGGCCACAACACATGGGAGATTTGATTTTTCCACAGCCCGAAGGGCATTTTGCTATGGCGACCTTAGTGCCATCATCTTTCGTTATATGATCATGTACAAGTGATTCACCACATTTTGCACATTTCATATCAGCGACACCCATACCGCAATGTTCACATTCATATTTTGCCATTATTTTTTCCTTCCATTATTGGTTTAAATTTCCACCTATAATATTAAGTAATAATAGGAATTATTACTATTTATTTTTATTTTTTGCTATGAGATTTAGCCTTCAGATGGAAACAATAAAAGGTATTGTATATTCCACAAATTCTCATCCAACTGCTGATTGGGTTTTTGGGCAGGCAAAAAAGAAATTGCCCAATATCAGTTTGGGAACCGTTTATCGCAATTTGAAACGTTTGTCAAAAAAAGGCAATGTTCGCATGATACACGATGGAACCGTAATACGGTATGATTGGAACCGAGAACCACATGATCATTTGAAGTGTAAAGTTTGTGGTGACCTGATTGACGTTCGTTTAATCGATGAGGATATTAAAAAAACCGTAATGAAAAAATATAATTTTGAAGCCGATGAGGTGGAAATGACCATCATTGGCACATGTAATAAACACAATACAATAATGGAGAAAAAATAATGAGTGTACTTGTAGGAAAGAAAGCACCGGATTTTACCACACAGGCCGTATTGGCTGATAATTCAATTGTGGGGGATTATAATTTCACGGAAACACGAAATGGTAAATATGCGGTTGTATTCTTTTATCCCCTGGACTTTACTTTTGTTTGCCCATCCGAGTTAATCGCCATGGATCATAGAATGGATAAATTGACCGAACTTGGCGTGGAAGTGGTTGGAGTTTCAATTGATTCCCATCACAGCCATTATGCGTGGAAGAACACAACCATTAATGACGGTGGTGTCGGAAAATTGAGATACACACTTGCAGCAGATATGGACCACTCTATCTCACAGGCCTATGGTATTCAATCCGATGGCGGTGATTCTTATTATCCCGCAGGAACAGCCATGCGGGCCAATTTCGTCATTGACCAAAAGGGTATTGTTCGCCACCAGGTCGTCAACGATGAACCTCTGGGAAGGAACATGGATGAAGTTGTCCGGATCGTGGAAGCGCTCCAGTTTTTTGAACAAAACGGTCAGGTTTGTGCTGCCGGTTGGCAAAAAGGAGACGCAGGGATGGTGAATACGGCTGAAGGAGTCGCAACCTACCTAACAGAGAATGCTGAAAATTTATAATCAGTGATTCAATTCAAAAAAGCCCTTCTAGGTATAGGAGGGCTTTTTTTTTTATGTTTGAGAGGGTTAGCTTAGCCCACATTAATTCAATGGATAAAGAATGAAAATATATATCAGCGCAGATATGGAAGGTATTACAGGAGTTACCCATTGGGACGAAGTGGATCACAACAAACCTTCTGTTTATACTCAATTCCAGGCAAAAATGACCCAGGAAGTTGTGGCGGCTTGCGAAGGTGCTAATGATGCAGGGGCAAAAGAAATTTGGGTAAAGGATGCTCACTATTCTGGTCGAAATATTTTATCAGAAGAATTACCAGAAAATGTAAAACTAATTCGAGGCTGGAGCGGCCATCCCTATTCCATGGTTCAGGAGTTAGATGGCTCTTTTGATGCTCTCCTTATGGTCGGGTATCATTCCATGGCAGGGAAGGGAGGAAACCCCTTGGCTCACACCCTATCATCATCTAAACTGGATTCTGTATTTATTAATGGCCAGCAAACGTCTGAGTTTTTTCTACATGGTAATATTGCCGCTAAACATGGTGTACCACTGGTTTTTGTTTCTGGAGATGCAGGCCTGTGCGAAGAAGTAAAAGATGTAAGTCCCAATACAACAACGCATGCCACCATGGTTGGCGTAGGCGACTCAACAATCAACATTCAGCCGGAAACATCAAGAAAAGCGATAAGGGAAAAAGTAAAATTGATCTTATCAAGTAATCTGAAAAAATGTATATGGGCGCATCCTGATTCATTTTCATTGGAAGTTAGGTTTATTAAGCAACAACTTGCTTATCGGGCATCACATTATCCCGGAGCAACACTCTTGGATGCAAAAACAGTAACATTTGAAGCAAGTGATTTTGACGATATAATGCGATTTATGCTTTTTACGGTTTAATGTCATTTCAATTTCCAAAACCTGAATCCATTATTTTACCAATTCAAGGATCAGACAATGGTTTTCCCGTAAATCACGTCTATTGTGTGGGACGGAATTATGCAGCTCATGCCAGGGAAATGGGCGTGGATGGCAAAGAACCGCCTCTATTTTTCTCTAAGCCTAATTGGGCTGTAGTGACACCGGGAACCGATATTGATTATCCAGCTGATACAGAGAACCTGAATCATGAAGTTGAATTGGTAATTGCGGTTGGTGAAAATATGTCCATTTTTGGATTTGGTGTTGGTGTGGATCTCACAAGACGGGATTTGCAAACGAAAGCAAAAAAGGAGGGAAAACCCTGGTTCAGAAGTAAATGTTTTGCGGGGAGCGCTCCTGTTTCTGAAATCATTCCTATTGGTGATGGAACTGATTTTTCTGATTTCAATTTGACTTTGACTGTGAATGGAAAAGTCAAACAAATGGGATCCTGTAATGATATGATCTGGAATCCGGGGGAGATCATGTGCGAGTTGGCAGGAGAAGTACCTTTGCAGGCAGGCGACCTAATCTTTACCGGCACACCGGAAGGAGTTGGCAAACTGGAAAAAGGGGACGATGTTGTCATTTCTATTCCGGAATTTGTTGAACTTTCCTTTAAAATTTCTTGAATTCATGACAACTATTTAATGTACTCTTTGTCTAATCAATCAATGCGGCACTATATATTTTCATTGTTTCTTATTTCATTGTCTTTTCCCCAGAATCTTCAAATCAGAGTTGTGGGAAAAATGCAAATGGATATCCCTGTTTTAGGACCTTTTAAAATGACATTTGACCAAACCGTTGCGCCGGGTTTTTTAAAAGCGGAAGAAAAAATTGAAGCAGAACGATTCTATGCTGGTTGGCTCATGAATGGTGAGACCGGGGAGATTATGATTGATGGCACAGAAAAAATTCTAAAATATGACAAGGATGATGAAGAGTACTGGCTTCAATCTCCTGAAGATTATTTCAAGGAACCAGATACCAGTTCAGATGATACAAAGTCGGTTTCTTTTTCATTTTCATCCGATGATGAGGATGACGAGGATGACACACCGCCGAAGTTCACAAGAACCGGCGGGAAAGAAATTGAATCTGTTCATGGTTTCAGGACAAAAAAATGGATTACGACTATCGCCTTTTCTGAAGAAAAAGTGATGGTTTTTGAAGAATGGTTTGTGGATAAATTGCCATTAATGAGACTTTCAGATTCTTTGGAGTCTGTAATAAAAACTAAATTTAATCCTGACCAAGATACGGTTGAAATAGAGCAATTTGATTTTTCATCCAATATTTTTATCCGTGAAATGGATTCCCTGACAACATTAAAACCGATTCCGGGTCATGCCGTAAAAATAAATTTTCTGGTTTACGAAGAAAGTGATGATCCAAAAATGGCTGTTGGTTTTGAGATTCAGGAATTATATGCAGAACCGGTGGATACAGGATACTTCGTCATTCCGGAAATCTATGAGCGGATTGAGAAAGATTAATTTGTATTACTACTTTATGATAATTGATATATTATATAATTTTAGATATGAATGGCGTGCTTAAAAAGATCATCTCATATGGCTTATCTCTCATGCTTCTATCGGCAACATTACATGTCGATCTTGATCATGAACATTACGATGGGTATAGCATATGTGATATTGACTGTGATGATGAAAAACATCACTCTATAACCCACCTGTGTGAAAAATGCCTAAATAAGAATAATAGCTTAACCAAACGAGAAAAAGACGTTTTTTTAATTGAGACCAATCGTTTTGCACTGTTATTTTCAACAATATATTTTAAGACTTCTTTTCTAAACTTCAGTTTATACAGTCGTCCCCCGCCAAGTCTTATTTAATCTTATCCCCCATTAAAATCACACTGCCGCATTGGTAGTGTAACATAATTAAAACATTATTTTAAGGAGCATTTTTATGCAACCTCTATTTTTAGGTGCTATAAAAGCACAATTAGTATTATTGATAACCAGTATGATGTTCTTCACAACAGGCTGTGAAGACGATGATCATGACCATGATAAAGATCACACCGATGCAGAAGGTTTTGTTCTTGAAAATGAAAGTGGAACAGAAGTTTACAAGGAATTTGAAGGTGCAATTGTTACCAATAACCTTACCCTAAGTATTGGTGATACTCTTGAGCTTTCAGTCCATTTTCTTGACCATGATGGCGATGAAATACAACATGAAGAGGAAGAAGGTGAAGAAGATGAATTATCAGTATCAGGGTTTAATGCTGATGTTGCCATGGTTTCAGTTGAAGAACATGAAGAAACTGGGAGTGATCATCACGAAATGGCCATCCACGTCATTGGAGTCAGTTCCGGTTCAACTGAATTTAAGCTGGAGTTAATGCATGGCGATCATGCCGACTACACTTCAACAAATAATGTATCAGTAACTGTGACTTCCGGCAATTAATAAACACATTACAATACTAAGCTTCCTGGGGCTGTTATGGTCTCAGGAAGCAACTGTTACTGGTATTATCATCAATGATAATGACCAAAAACCTATACACGGGGCTAATATTTATATAGAAGACTTCGGTATTGGTGCTGCATCCCAGGTTGATGGCCGTTTTGAATTGCATAATTTGCCTTATGATAAAGTCTCATTGACTATCTCCATGATAGGATTTAGAGATGTAACCAAGTCATTAAAATTAGATGAAGATATAAATGATATTGGTAATGTTTTTATGGTGACGGATACAATAAAAATTGAAGAAATAGTTGTTGATGCCCATCATGAACTTCAACCTAAAAGTTTTTCATCAAACATCTATATTACT
>Ga0208411_1001833_pt1 | contig 13735 bp, 10 predicted proteins | sample ETN01SmetaG_4_FD_185793 | JGI IMG/M metagenome (GOLD analysis project Ga0208411, IMG submission 185793) | Marine microbial and viral communities from oxygen minimum zone, Eastern Pacific Ocean - ETNP2014F12-01SV261 (SPAdes) (version 2) | ecosystem: Environmental > Aquatic > Marine > Oceanic ...
GTGCCTTCCCACATTGTTTCCCACTTAATCATAATTTGGGACCTTAGCTGACGGTCTGGGTTGTTTCCCTCTCGACTACGGACGTTAGCACCCGCAGTCTGTCTCCCATGCTTATACTCATTGGTATTCGGAGTTTGCATCGGTTTGGTAAGTCGGGATGACCCCCTAGCCGAAACAGTGCTCTACCCCCAATGGTAATACATGAGGCACTACCTAAATAGTTTTCGAAGAGAACCAGCTATCTCCGGGTTTGATTAGCCTTTCACTCCTATCCACAGCTCATCCCCTCATTTTTCAACATAAGTGGGTTCGGGCCTCCAGTCAGTGTTACCTAACCTTCACCCTGGCCATGGATAGATCACCCGGTTTCGGGTCTAATTCCAGCAACTGAGCGCCCTATTAAGACTCGGTTTCCCTACGCCTCCCCTAAACGGTTAAGCTTGCTACTGAAATTAAGTCGTTGACCCATTATACAAAAGGTACGCCGTCACAGAACAAGTCTGCTCCGACTGCTTGTAAGCACGAGGTTTCAGGTTCTATTTCACTCCCCTCGCCGGGGTTCTTTTCGCCTTTCCCTCACGGTACTGGTTCACTATCGGTCAGCTGAGAGTATTTAGCCTTGGAGGATGGTCCCCCCATGTTCAGTCAAGATTTCACGTGTCCCGACCTACTCGATTTCACTTTTAAAAAATTTTCGCATACAGGGCTATCACCTACTATGGCCATACTTTCCAGAATGTTTTGCTAATTTAAAAAAAGCTTAAGGGCTAGTCCGGTTTCGCTCGCCGCTACTACCGGAATCTCATTTGATTTCTTTTCCTCTAGGTACTTAGATGTTTCAGTTCCCTAGGTTTGCTTCTTATACCTATGTATTCAGTATAAGATAATGTGCTTATGCACACTGGGTTCTCCCATTCGGAAATCTCCGGATCAAAGGTTGTTTACCACCTCCCCGAAGCTTATCGCAAGTTACTACGTCCTTCATCGCCTTCAGCTGCCAAGGCATCCACCTTGTGCTCTTAATTACTTGATCATATAACCCTAAAAAAGGGTCATATACTTAGTTCTCCTTTTAAGCGAACTAAGTTTTTTTGTTATTGTTTGAGAATAACTTAATAAAATTTTCTTCTATTAAATGCAGTGATCTACGTGTACATATCTAAAAGATATGACACTGGTGTAAATATCATAAAGATATAAACACTAGAAAATTACATACCAAAACTTATAAAGAACTTCTTTTAATATTTTTGATTACTCGTGTGGGTACTCTAGTACGAAAGTATCGTTAAGGAGGTGATCCAGCCACAGGTTCCCCTACGGCTACCTTGTTACGACTTTACCCCAGTCATGAAGCACACCGTGGTAAACGCCCTCCCGAAGGTTAGACTATCTACTTCTGGTGCAATCCACTTCCATGGTATGACGGGCGGTGTGTACAAGACCCGAGAACGTATTCACCGCGACATGCTGATTCGCGATTACTAGCGATTCCGACTTCATGGAGTCGAGTTGCAGACTCCAATCCGGACTACGAAGAATTTTCTAGGATTAGCACCACCTCGCGGCTTAGCGTCCGTCTGTATTCCCCATTGTAGCACGTGTGTAGCCCTATACGTAAGGGCCATGATGACTTGACGTCGTCCTCACCTTCCTCCGGTTTATCACCGGCAGTCCCCTTATAGTTCCCGACCGAATCGCTGGCAAATAAGGGTAAGGGTTGCGCTCGTTATCCGACTTAACGGAACATCTCACGACACGAGCTGACGACAGCCATGCAGCACCTGTATCTTGGCTCCCGAAGGCACTGCTTCATTACAAAGCATTCCAAGTATGTCAAGTATAGGTAAGGTTTTTCGCGTTGCATCGAATTAAACCACATGCTCCACCGCTTGTGCGGGTCCCCGTCAATTCATTTGAGTTTTAGCCTTGCGGCCGTACTCCCCAGGCGGTCAACTTACTACGTTAGCTGCGCCACTGAAAAACATAGTTTTCCAACAGCTAGTTGACATCGTTTACGGCGTGGACTACCAGGGTATCTAATCCTGTTCGCTACCCACGCTTTCGCACCTCAGTGTCAGTACAGATCCAGGAGGCTGCCTTCGCCATTGGTATTCTTCACAATATCTACGCATTCCACCGCTACACTGTGAATTCTACCTCCCTCTATCGTACTCTAGTGAATTAGTTTTGGATGCAGTTCCCAGGTTGAGCCCGGGGATTTCACATCCAACTTAATAAACCACCTACGCGCGCTTTACGCCCAGTAATTCCGATTAACGCTTGGACCTTCCGTATTACCGCGGCTGCTGGCACGGAATTAGCCGGTCCTTATTCTGATGGTAATGTCACGGTCATTGGATATTAACCAATAACTTTTCTTCCCAACTTAAAGTGCTTTACAACCCTAGGGCCTTCTTCACACACGCGGTATGGCTGGATCAGGCTTGCGCCCATTGTCCAATATTCCCCACTGCTGCCTCCCGTAGGAGTCTGGGCCGTGTCTCAGTCCCAATGTGGCGGATCGTCCTCTCAGACCCGCTAAAGATCGTCGCCTTGGTGAGCCTTTACCTCACCAACAAGCTAATCTTACGCAGGCTCATCTAATAGCGAAAGCTTCAAAGAGAGGCCTTCTTTCTCCCGAAGGAGGTATACGGTATTAATCCGAGTTTCCCCGGGCTATCCCCTTCTACTAGGTAGATTCCTACGCGTTACTCACCCGTCCGCCGCTCTACTCATATCCGAAGATACTTTCTCGCACGACTTGCATGTGTTAAGCCTACCGCCAGCGTTCAATCTGAGCCATGATCAAACTCTTCAATTAAAATCATGTTGTGTTACTTTTATAAAATATTAAAAATAACTAAAAATATATATCTCGTATTTTGAACACCCACACGAGTAACCAAAAATGTTAAAAGAACTTGCCAGCTCAAGGCCGGAACGGAGAATTGTATACCCTTAGTTGTAAATATCAACCAGTTTTATAACTAATTTTTATCTTTATTTACTAGGCGTTCGGAATGAAGAAACTTCATCTTTGATCTAAGCTCCGCACCAACCTGCTCGATTGAATGAGAAGCAGTATTTTTACGGTTATCTTTCATAATTGGGCCGCCTGATCCATCGTTGCTTTGTCGACAATCATTTAAAAATTGATTAGCAAATTCACCAGTTTGAATTCTTTTTAGTATTCCTCTCATAGCCTCTTTTGTGTCATCTGTAATAATCTCGGGGCCACTAACATAGTCTCCAAATTCAGCAGTATTAGAAATAGAATAATGCATGTTTGCAATCCCGCCCTCGTGAATTAAATCTACTATCAATTTTGTTTCATGCAAGCATTCAAAATATGCCATTTCTGGACTATACCCAGCCTCAACTAAAGTTTCATACCCTGCTTTAATTAATGCAGTCATGCCGCCACATAAAACAGCTTGCTCGCCAAATAAATCTGTCTCAGTCTCCTCTTTAAATGTGGTCTCAAGAACGCCAGCTCTTGTTCCTCCATTAGCCTTAGCATATGAAAGAGCGATCTCTCTTGCGCTATGGTTATTTGGATTGCTGCCATCTTGATAAATTGCAATTAAAGATGGAACTCCTCCGCCATTTAAATAGGTGCTCCGAACAGTATGTCCAGGCCCTTTGGGAGCAATCATAATTACTGAAGTATCTTCACTAGGAACAATTTTTTTAAAATGGATATTAAATCCATGTGCAAATGCTAAAACTGCATTAGGTTTTAAGTTAGATTTAATTTCTGATTCATACAAGCCTTGTTGAAATTCATCAGGTGCCAATATCATCACTAAGTCTGCTTGACTAATAGCATCTGAAACCCTTGCTACTTTCAACCCAGCATTTTCTGCTTTAGACCATGATGAAGAGCCTTCTCGCAAAGCAACCGTAATCTCTACTCCAGACTCATGAAGGTTATTTGCATGAGCATGTCCCTGTGAACCATATCCAACAATAGTAACTTTTAGATTTTGAATAATTGAGATATCTGCATCATCATCATAAAAAATTTTCATTCTATTTTTCTCCTAAATTTTTAAAACCTTTTCACCTTCATGCAATCCTATACTTCCAGATCTGGCTATTTCAAGAAGATTTACTTTTCCAATAGATTTAATTGCAACCTCTATATCACTAGATGAACCCCAAGCAGACATAACCATGGCATCTTTATTCTTTTCATGAATCTTTCCATTCAAACCCTTAAGAATTTTTTGTATTTTTTCACTATGTTTAAATTTGATCATAATAAATTCATATTCATGATGATCGCCCTCTGTTAAATCAGATACTTTAATTACATCAATAATTTTATTAATTTGTTTTGTGATTTGCTCAACTTCATTCTCTGATCCTCTGGTGGTAACTGTCATTCTAGAAAAACTTCCATCGAATACCGGTCCAACATTAAGAGTTTCAATGTTATAGCCACGTTGATGAAATAAGCCCACTACTCTCGCAAGGGCTCCAGGCTTATTCTCGATTAATATTGATATGATCCTTTTCATGCTTTGGTATTTTTTTTGATCCACATATCCTTCGTGCTGCCGTTAGGAGCAACCAGCATAGGATAGACATGTTCATTTGGGTCAACATAGACATCAACAAAAACCAATCTATCCTTCATAGCGAATGCTTTTTCTAAAGTTTTCTTGAGCTGAGATTGCTTAGTAACTTTCATGCCTACATGCCCATAGGATTGCGCAAGTTTTACAAAGTCTGGTAATGAATCTGAATAGGTGCTTGCTGAGTGCCTTCCTCCATAGTTCATATCTTGCCATTGCCTTACCATCCCTAGCGCTTCATTATTTATGTTAATAATTTTTATAGGTAGATTGTATTGCAAGCAAGTTGACAATTCTTGTATGCACATTTGAATGCTGCCTTCTCCAGTAACACATACAACCTCTTGCTTGGGAAACGCAAGTTTCACTCCCATAGCAGCAGGGAGACCAAAGCCCATGGTGCCAAGTCCTCCAGAATTAATCCATCTTCGAGGTTTATTGAAGTGATAATACTGAGCAACAAACATTTGATGCTGACCAACATCTGATGTGACAAATGCATTACCTTGCGTAGCATGATACAACTCTTGCACAACTACCTGAGGAGCAATCATTGAAGATTTTATTTTGTTTAAATATAAATCATGATCCAATCCATGTTTTTCTCGCCACTGGGAAATTTGCATGTTCCATCTATCTAATGCTTCTGAGTCTATTTTTATTTTTGCGCGTTTTATTTCTTTGATCAATGCAATTAAAGATTCTTTCACCTGCCCAACAATTGGAATATCAGCATTAATAATTTTGGAAATTGAAGCAGGATCTACGTCAATATGAACAATCTTTGCATTTGGGGCAAACATTGAAGGAGTGTTGGTAATACGATCATCAAACCTTGCGCCAATGGCAATAATAACGTCCGCATTATGCATCGCCATATTTGCTTGATAAGTTCCATGCATGCCAAGCATCCCCATAAAATATTTATCTTTTGCAGGGTATCCCCCAAGCCCCATCAAAGTATTGGTCACAGGCGCTTTCAATAATTTATTTAGAGCAATTAATTCCTTATGAGCATTACCTAAAATAACTCCTCCTCCAGCATAAATCACAGGACGTTCTGCAGATAATATCTTCTTGCTAGCTTTTTTAATCTGCCCTGGATGAGGCAAGACTCTTGGTTGGTAAGAGCGTAATGAGATTTCTTTCGCCCTTTTATATTCAAAAAGTTGCGAGGGGTCAGTTTTATCTTTTGGAATATCTATAACCACTGGACCAGGTCTTCCAGTTGTAGCAATATGGAATGCTTCTTGAACAATGCGAGGAATATCTTGAGTGTTTTGAACAATAAAACTATGTTTGACTATTGGTCGAGAGATTCCAATCATATCTGTTTCTTGAAATGAATCAGTCCCAATTAAATGACTTTGTACCTGACCCGAGATAACAACGAGGGGAATGGAGTCCATAAAAGCAGTCGCAAGTCCTGTAATTGCATTGGTCGCTCCCGGCCCTGAAGTTACCAAAGCAACACCAGGTTTTCCGGTGGCTCGAGAATAACCGTCTGCTGCATGGGTGGCACCTTGTTCGTGACGAACTAAAATGTGCTCAAAAGCCTTTTGTTTAAAAATAGAATCATAGATGTGCAAAGCTGCCCCGCCAGGGTAGCCAAATACAAACTTAACCCCCTCATCTTTGAGGGCACGCATTAACAGATCTCCGCCTGACAGTTTCATTAATTCAAGGTATTTGCTTCAAAGTAAAGGGTTTTATACATCAATTATTATGAAAAACAAGTTTTTTGACTGATTTGAAAGGCTTTAGCGGTTATTCCATTTCTTTAATTAAAGATTGCATATCTTGAGGAAGATCTGCTTGAAATTCATAAAAAATATCTTCTTTTTTTAAAGATGGGAATCTAATTTTTGAAGCATGTAAAGCTTGTCGAGGAAAATTTTGCACATATCTTATTAAACTTTTAGGAGTATTTTTAGCAATAAGATTTCTAGGGTTATATAAGCTGTCACCAATTATTGGTAATTTTTGATGGCTTAAATGAACCCTTATTTGATGAGTTCTTCCGGTTTCAATCTCAACTGAAATATGGGAATAGCCTTCATAAAACTTGATCAAAGAAACATGGGATAGAGCATCTCTTCCAAAATCAGTTGCCCTCATTTTTACCCTATTTCTTGGGTCTCTTTCCAAAGGATGGTCTATAGAAAAACTTCCTATTACTTGCCCAACAACTATTGCCTCGTATTGCTTATAAACCTCCCTATCTTGAAGCATATTAACAAAAAAATTTCTAAATTTTTCATTTTTAGCAACCACCAATAACCCAGAGGTATCTTTATCTAACCTATGGACTATCCCACATCGAGGCAGTTTTTTTAGATCTGGAAAATGAAATGCTAAAGCATTTGCCAGAGTTCCGTTATGGCATCCTGCTCCTGGATGCATCACTAAACCTGGAGATTTGTTAATAATTAGAAAATCTTCTTCCTCATGCAAGATATTTATAGGTATGTCTTCCCCATCCCAAGAGACCCTGTTTTTAAATATTGGATCTAGGGACATCTCATCACCAGTCTGGACTTTATCTTTTGCTTTTAGAATTTCTCCATTCACCAATAGATTGCCTTCCAATATCCATCTTTGAATTTGGCTTCTTGAAAAATCTTCAAATAAAGAAGTTGCAGCATGATCCAGCCTGGAATTATTCTGCTCTTCGTTAACATTTTTATGAATCATATTTCTAAACTAAAAACTTTTTTACTATCTTACAATCTAAAGTAATTGAATTAACCCAAATGCTTGAATAAATGTAAAATACAATACCGATGACACAAATAAGAAAACATTTACGATTTAATATAGCAACTGCAATTATTCTCCCTTTATTAATAACGAGTTGTAACTCTGATGCTCCGGTCATGGAAAGACCTGAAAAGGTCTATTACGACACTGCTCAAAGAAGAATGAAAGCTAACAATTTCTTCTCTGCAATTGAGTCTCTTGAAGCTATAGAAGCAAGATATCCTTTTGGCAGATATGCAGAACAAGCCCAATCAGAATTAATTTATGCTTACTATATGAATGGCGAGGATGAAGCTTCGCATGAAGCTGCAGAAAAATTTATTCGTCTCAACCCAAGACATCCAAATATTGATTATGCATATTTTATGAGAGGCATAGCCAGCTTCACCAGAGATAAAGGAATGTTTGCTAGGATATTTAAATCTGATCTTTCTAACAGAGATATTTCAGGCGCAAAACAAGCCTTTGGTGAGCTGTCTGAATTTTTAACTAGATTTCCACAGAGCCAATATGCTCCATATGCATCTCAAAGATTAATATATTTAAGAAGTTTAATTGCAAAAAGTGAATTGGTTGCTGCAGAGTATTATTTAAGAAGAAAAGCTTATGTGGCAGCTCTTCGAAGAGCTAAGTATGTCATTGAAAATATTCCTAATTCATCAGAAACCATGCGAGCATTAAAAATTATCAGAGAATGTTACCAAGCCCTTGGTTACTTCGAATTAATGGAAGACATAGAAAAAATTATTGAGGTTAATGGGGGCTCAATAATTGAAAGCTCAGAGTCATCTTCATGGAATTTCTTTTCGAGAAGAGCTCCTCAACCTAATCAAAACTAATTAAGCTTAAGAAATTATAGAATATAGCTCTGCAGTAAGCATATTACTGGTTCGATATAATTCCTTAGGATTGTGCTGCTGATTACAAATAAATCCATACCCTATACCTTTATCAGGATCACCAAATGCAACTGCGCCTCCAACTCCGGCATGACCAAACATTTTATTGTTTAAAGCTGGGGAAATATTTCCTACTGTAGCGATTCCTTGAGCCAGCTCATAACCGAGTCCAAATTTTATTGGAGCTCCAAAAAGTACAGAATCAGGACCGCTTGAATGAGGTGTAATGGCATGCTGAAGAGAAGCTTCGCTCATAATGGATATTCCATCTCTAGAACAACCATTGCTCAAAATACCATATAAAATTGCCAAACTTTTAGCAGTTCCATGTCCGTTTGCTGAAGGAATTTCTGCCATCCGCCAATCATGGGAATTGACATAATTATTATCATCTTCCTCTCTCTCTTGAAAAGCCTCTAGAAAATCTCCACTCAATAAAGCCCTTTTAAAATTTTGGAGCCTGTGCGGTAAGAAAAAGTTTGGGACATATCTAAGAAACTCTCCTGGGAGCTTTATATTGTCTCTTGCTATCATCAACATTTCTGCGCATCTTCTAAATTCACTCTCAGCAAGCCCGATGTGGAAGTCAATATTCAATGGGTCTGCTATTTCTTCTTTAAAGTACCTGCCAACAGAACGGCCATCTACTCTTCTAATTAACTCACCAACTAACCAGCCAAATGTTAATGCATGATATCCCTGAGAAATACCAGGTTTTCTGTAAGGAGCTTGTAATTGAAGTGACTGAATGAACTTATCCCAGTCTTGAAATGAGCCTGATGGAATTCCATCTTTAAATCCAAACATTGCAGCTCTATGACATAACAAATCACTGACCTTGGTGTCTTCTTTGCCATTGCAACTATATTCAGGCCAATAATAACCAACACTTTTACCTGGATCTAATTTACCTTGATCAATTAGCCTGGATATACATGTTGCTGTTACTCCTTTGGTAACTGAGAAAACATTAACCAGGGTGTCTTCTTCCCATGCTTTTGTTTTATTTAAATCTTGATGCCCGCCCCAGAGATTGATAATAATTTTTCCCTGATGCTCAATCGCAAGTGCTGCCCCTGTTTCAAATCCACTCGTTATGACATTTGAAAAAGCATCATAAACTTTTTGAAATTTGGGGTCACAGTAGCCTTTAATCATGTTTCTCTAAAATTTTTTATTTCTCCACTTTTCAATCTTTTTTGATAATTTGCAAGCTCATTTTTAATTGCGGGAGCCAAAATATATAACCCCAATATGTTTGGAAGAGCTACAACAAATATTACAGCATCAGAAAAATCTAAAACTGCGGTTAGATTGATCGTGCAACCGAGAGCTATAAAAATACAAAAGAATATCTTGAAGATATTTTCTGCCCATGCAGATTCTCCAACAATATATGTCCAGCCTTTCAAGCCATAGTAAGACCAAGATAGGATTGTTGAAAATGCAAATAATATTGCAATAAATGATAGGGGAAGTACTGACCAACTCAGTGTGCTGCTAAAAGCTTGAGAGGTCAAAGCAATACCCTGGATTCCTTGATTTGCCATTGCAGGCTCGTATACCGTGGTTAAAATCACCAAAGCTGTCAGGGTGCAAATCACAACAGTATCTATAAAAGGCTCCATTAAGCCAACATAACCTTCGGTTACAGGTTCTTGAGTTTTAACAGTGGCATGAGCTATAGCAGCCGAACCAATTCCAGCTTCATTAGAGAATGCTGCTCTTTGAAAACCTAAAATCATAATGCCTAACATTCCACCACTCATAGCACTTGGATTGAATGCTTCTGTCAAGATTGCTGAGATGGCCCATGGAACTTTGTCTGCATTCATGACAATCACAAGCAATGCGCCAGCAACATAAGTTAGAACCATAAATGGAACTAGCTTTGAAGTAACCTTTGCAATTCCCTTAATGCCGCCAATTACAACTAACCCCACTATGCCAGCTAGGATCGAGCCAAAAAGCCAGCCTTTATCCAAAAAATAGCTAGAATCGCCACCTGTAATAAAGATAAATTGCTGAAAGGCTTGGTTGGATTGAAACATATTGCCTATACCTAAACATCCAACAACAATAGCTATTGCATAAAATGCTCCCATTGGTTTTGCAAGCCAAGACAAATTTTTCTGACGCAGTCCAGCCTCTAAATAATACATAGGTCCGCCAGAAATACTTCCATCAGAGTTCACTTTTCTATACATAACACCAGCGACACATTCTGCAAATTTTGTAGACATGCCTAGAAAGCCAGCAACAATTAACCAAAATGTAGCGCCCGGACCACCAATAGAAATTACAATTGCCACTCCAGCAATATTTCCAATTCCTACAGTTCCAGAAACAGCTGTTGATAATGCCTGAAAATGAGTTAACTCGCCTTCATTATCTGGTCTTGAGTAATCTCCTCTTAATAATTGAAAGGCGTGTGTAAATCCACGAAGATTTAGAAACTTAAAGTAACCAGTAAAAAAAATTGCTGCTCCAATTAACCACAAAACTATAAGTGGCATTGAAGCTCCAAAAATTTTAATCTCATAAAAAATAAAAGAGGATAGGATATTTGTTAAAGGTTGGATGGCGGCGTTAATTGAAGCATCAATGCCAGCAGCTGATAGAGGCATTGAAACTATTGCAATAATGGAAAAAATAAGTCTATTGCTTTTCATGGATTGAATATACTACATTAAGAAAAAATAATACTTATGAAAATTGGAATCCTTAACTCAGATACTGTCAAAATAGCTGGAGCAATGGAATTTGGTCAATACCCTGAAATGTTTTCTAAAATATTTTGGGCCGTGGATCCCAATATTCAATTCAAAACATATGAAGTTCAATTCAATAACTACCCTCTAGATATTAATGAATGTGATGCTTATTTAATAACTGGTAGCAAGGCAAGCTCCTATGATGATGAGCAATGGATTCATGATCTTAAAAAATTTATACAAGTATTAGATCAAAATAAAAAAAAATTAGTGGGCATATGTTTTGGTCACCAAATTATTGCTGAGGCTCTTGGTGGATCAGTAAGAAAATCTCTAAGTGGCTGGCATGCTGGCGTTGATTCAATTTCTCTAAATAATAACGCTTTAGAATATGGAGAGGAAGGAAAAAAATATAATTTGATTTTTAGCCATCAAGATGAAGTGGAAAGACTTCCACAAAATGCAACTTTAATTGCAGGATCCTCAACGTGCCCTAATGGTATGTTTTTTGTTGAAAACCATATTATGTGCACCCAAGGTCATATTGAATTAGATAAAAAATTTGCAAGGATGATATATGACTTCAGAAAAAATCAAATTGGGGACTCTAAACATCAACGCGCATGTGCGACCTTGGACATAACAACTGATGAGCATGAGGTTGCTAGCAATCTATTAAAATTTCTAAGAAAATAGCTTAATACGGTTTATCGTCATCAATTGCTACTCGTTGCAATAATCTGTGCGATGGAAAGTAATCATTAATTGGTTTGTGTTGAGTGCTTCGATTATCCCAAATAGCAATTGAATTTGGCTCCCATCTAAAACGACATGTATATTCAGCAGTAATTACATGATCATACAAAAATTGTAATATTGCAGAACTTTCTTTCTCAGGCAACCCAATTATTTTTGTAGTAAATAATGCATTCACAAAAATCACTTTTTGATCGCTTTCTGGATGAGCTCTTATAACAGGATGCTGGACAGGTGGATTATCTTTTACAGCCTGTGCCAAACGCTCTTTTCCACCTGGCTCAGCTAAACTCTCCTTGAAACCATAGCTAAAATCATGCTCTGCCTCTAAATTAGAAAGAAATTTCTGCATATTCTTTGATAAACCGTCATATGCTGCAGTCATGCTTGCCCACATAGTATCACCGCCCTTTGGCGGACAAATTTTTGATCTCAAAACAGAGCCGAGAGGGGGATGTTTACGGAAGGTCATGTCTGAGTGCCAAACCTCTATTTTAGAAGGTTTATCAGGTGTGCTTTCCAATATAGTGATTTCTGGAAATCCATCTACTGTTTCATATGCAGGATGAGTTTGAACTGGCCCAAAAGATTCAGCAAGTGCTTTATGTTGTGCTGAGGAAATATCCTGATCTCTAAAAAAAATAACTTGGTGCTCTATCAGCAATCTTCTGATCTCAGCGCAAACTTCTGAAGAGAGATCTTGACATAAATCAACACCATGCAATTCTGCTCCCAGGGCTGCTGCAACTGGCCTTACTTCAAACATAGACAATCTAAAATTTTCATTCTTTACAGTTTAATCTTTTAACTCGCTATCAATCAAGACTGCAATTAGTAATGCAGGCTCATCACCATGATTGACCCATGCATGATTGGTACCTCGCTGCACAACAGTATCAAATGGCTCAAGCCTAACCTCTTCTTCATCGAGTAAGAGGCTTACATCGCCTTTCAATAAAATAATGTAGTCAATGGTTTCTGTTTTGTGCATTGCGGGATGCTTGGAGGTATCGATTCTGTGATGAGCTGCTCCAATTCTATCAAAGGCCTCGGCTGCAAGATCTTGTAAAACATCCCAAGGAACACCTTCAGGGGTTGGATTAATTTGAAAATATCTAAACTTCGTTCCATTGGCAGGAGGCGATAAAATTATTTCTGAGTCCGCCCTATCAACATTATCCGTTGTATCAATTGGCATGCCGTCAGTGTTCCAAATTTCAAATAGGCCTCCGACATCCTCGCCAATTGAGCGTGCAGGCGGACCATCAATTGTAATCACAGATTTACCAGATTCATTATGACCGGTCACTATTCTTCTCATAGCATTTCTCCAATTTCAATAATTTTAACATCTATATTTAATCTATAGGTTCAATGGGTGCTGGAACGACGTTGAAGGTTACTGTTGGATTCTCTTTTCTTACTCCTTAAATTAATTAGTCATTAGCTGAGGGTTTTTTTATTCCACCAGAAAATAACTGGGGTTATTAATGCTGTTGGAAGCACCCACCATACCCATTCGGGTTCAAATGGAGAGTTAACAACTAAAACAGCTGTAATAACTGCAATAGTTCCTCCCATCATATTAGTTAAGTGCCTTGAGATTCTCTCTTTTCCTGTAGCGGTATTATTTTTATAGCTCATTAAATCAGCATAACCCAAACGACTAGCTAGAAATCCAAAAACAAGAAGAACTATGTATTGCGAGTTATCATTAGTGAAGAAAATTGCAGACAGTATCAACATTCCTAGTCCTGATAAAATCATTAAGCTAATAGCAATCCAATCTAAAGTAGTTGCGATACCCTTTCTATTTCGAGCGAAGCGCATACCTGCGAAAGCTAAATAGAAAGAAAAGATAGCTATTAAAAATAAAAAGATGTTGCTACTGATAATCGACATCGGAATGGCTGTTAAGAAAATACCAACCATGCACCAAAAATATGTCCTACCCGAAAGAACATGAAGTTTTTTACCTTTCTTAGATGAGACTGCTAGAGCAGCACTAAGCAGTGCAATTGTT